>Ga0123355_10002209_pt1 | contig 27478 bp, 23 predicted proteins | sample TergutEmb28metaG_3_FD_89872 | JGI IMG/M metagenome (GOLD analysis project Ga0123355, IMG submission 89872) | Embiratermes neotenicus P1 segment gut microbial communities from Petit-Saut dam, French Guiana - Emb289 P1 | ecosystem: Host-associated > Arthropoda: Insects > Digestive system > Gut ... | reverse complement strand
TTGGGTATCTCATGGTGACATAATGCTCAACTACTTTCTTTTCGGTTGGAAACCGTTTCATAAATTCCATGAATGTCATTTTTAGCACTCCTTATTAGCTTGATAGTGCTATTTTACTGCATTTTATGCCGTGCGTCAAGGGATAATTCCGTAAATATTAAATAGAGGGGCTGTCCCTTTACATGGGCAGCCCCTCTATTTTATTGAGATTACATTTGCTTTGCATATAAGACAAATGGCCCATACATTGAGATAGGTCACAAGCCGTACTGCGTATATCTGCTATAATGACACAGTGCTTCGCTTGCCTGTAGGTGAATCGTTGCCTGTCGCGGCAAAACCGCTTGAAACGCTTGCTCCGCGTTTCAAGCCGCCGCTCAGTCAGACAGGTTTTAATTGGAATCGGTATGACATGTATCTTTGTAATAGAAAACCCCTTGAAGGCTTTGCTTTCGAGGGGTTTTTGGTTATGATTCACGCATCCGACTTATGAAAGAAGAGGCGATACCATGCTAAAAATACTACTGCGCATACTTATTATAACGACAATAGGATTCTTGTATGGTGGGCGTATAGGGAATAACTTTATAACAACACGTAATATAACCTACACCCGCATTACAGATGGCGGTACTTTTTTACATCACCTTGAAGACATTCGGCAACTGGCTGAAACATGGGAGCTACCAGAACCTTATATACCCGCCGCCACAGAACATGACTTGCAGCTTGAGCGTCTTCGCGAGTTTGCTACAAACCTTAACACCAGCGGAACAGAAATATCCGATTTACGGATAATTCACATAGAGGGCAACCCCAGCTGGTGGACAGACTGGCCTAGGAGTATCCACGTGATGTTTAAGCATGAAGAGGACTATAATAATGCCGAACTGGTTGCAGAAATGTTGGCTTTTGTCGGTATTTGCGAAGATGATATATACATTCAAAGACTCACATGGGGTTTTTACATTCATGGGTGGCCTGGGACGTTTGAGTTTATGATGCCAAATCAGGCAGTATATGAACTCTTAATGCCATATCTGCGTCTTAGAGAATTTGCTATGTATGTAAACAGTGGTACTACTTACCGGGATGAGATTGTTGTCACTCAGATTATAGATTTCCATCAATCTCATCCGATAGGTTGGGAGATACCACCACGACTTTTCCCAAGATATAGTGTAGGATTATCTCCGAATGCGTTTACCAGAGAGATTAAGAGCGAAATATTGACTTTTGCTGGTCTTGAAGAAAATGATGTGCAATTTGAAGAAGTAGTTGCCGATTCCTTGTTTATCGACTTCTTGCTAGTCAATGAAGAGTGGATGCAACTACGCCATGAGTATGAACGCCTGCGTACGTTTCAGGACATGGTAATGGTACGTAGTGCTAGGCGGAACATAGCCATGGATAGAGTACTAGGATGGGCAGGCACGTCAGGTTTCCGACACTCTGGCCCCGATGACCCTGACTTTAATGTAGGTCTGCCAGAGTGTACGTTTTACAATGAAGCGTTAAGGGAAACATTGCTGACTTTTACAGGTATTGCTGAAGACAATATATATTTTTTTCTCTATGACCCGGATTTCTTTGGATCCTTCCACACTCCTACAAGGCATTGGTTAACGCCCAGCCAGCAAATAGAACTTGAGACACTAGAAGCATTTCAAGAAAAAGTTAACGCACCATTCTGGTACGACAGATATCTTCACGACCCCATAATAGTAAGGATAGACATATCAGGTAGACGGCGTTCACATTCCGGACATTTTGTCATGCGGGAATATGAAATCATATTATACGACCCGGACTTAATAGGCCTGACCAGTATCGAAATAGCCTGGCGCACAAGAGATTTGAGGGCCGAAATTGTCGCCGCTACCGGTGTAAGCAATTTCAGGTTTAGGGCACTTAGACATCCAGCATGGTAGGTTATGCTTCATCACACCTTCATTTCATAGATTTTTTCCAAGGTATCCAGGTGTTGCCGCTTATCTTCGGGTGTTTCTGCATGAAGATACCACTCCACTAGCCTGTATCCAAAATGAAGCAATATTCGCTCCCAGACGTAAAAATTATTGATGTGTACCGTGTCAGCATATTCCGAAAATCCTCGGACATATGCTGGTACGCATTTTTTATAGTATTCCACCATATGCTCAACATCCGCTTCATCTGCAATCAAGCTGGCCAAATCTTCGCCCATATAGCCCCATCCAGTGGTATCCCAGTCGATTAGCAGGATTTTGTCCTCGCTATAGATTATATTTGTGACCCAAAAATCCCGATGGCATAACACTATGGGTAGAGATTGAATGTGGTTAAAATACTCATCGGCTTTCTTGTCGGCATCAATAATCATTTTACATAAGTGGCCTGGGATTTCACTCTCTTGAGAGCGCACATAATCATAGACAACATTCCACGATTTATAGTGACGATAGAATTTTTCCATAGCATCAACCTCGCCTAGGTTGTCAATACTACATAGCGCGGCAGGTTGCTCGGTGTATAGCTTGCCTTGGAATCGCCCCAGTTCATAGGCGGCAGCTTCGTACATATCTTTGGTCAGTTCAAGACCAGATACTCCGTCGATGTGCTCCAGCCATAACCGATTTTCATCATCGGTTATTTCCCTATGGTAGCAAACCGGCCATCGAAGGGAATCTGTGAAGTAATTGCCCAATTCCGACTCATATAGGTCATATTCCCGACGCCAGGAATCATGGTCGGCATAGCGTTTCCATTTCTTAGTGATTTTAAAGACTACTTTGAATGGAATAGAAGAATCGGCAGTGCCTGTGATTAGCCATACGTTCCCTATCGTTCCTCCGTGTAGCTGGCTTAATTGATACTCGGTTTTGCTTATGCTTGTATCAAGCATCTTACTTACAACATGAGCAAGGGTTTTTTCGCAGATATTCATGAAGAGTCCTCCGTCTTTTTTGGTATAATAGCATAACAGGAGTGAGTAGGAGCGGCGAAGCCGCTCCCACTCGAGAAATTTTGTAATGGAACAAAGTGGAGGTGTTTAATGAAAAAAATATTATCCGTATTTGGCACACGCCCCGAGGCTACCAAGATGGTGCCCTTGGTATTAGCCCTTGAAGCCGAACCGGAACTTAAATCTTATCTATGCGTAACCGCCCAGCACCGGGAGCTGTTAGATCAAGTACTTAATCCCATGGGCATAAAACCTGACTATGATTTAAACATAATGACCCATGGCCAAAGCCTCGCGGATGTCACAACCCGTGTACTCGCAGGACTTAGCCCCATTATGGCGGATGTAAAGCCGGATATGCTACTGGTACATGGGGATACGATTACAACCTTTGCGGCAAGCCTTGTGGCTTTTTTTGCCAAGATACCTGTGGGTCATGTAGAGGCGGGACTTAGAACATATGATAAGTTCCGGCCCTATCCTGAAGAAGTAAACCGCAAGTTGGTATCCGCCGTCGCGGATTTATTTTTTGCGCCTACAGAGCAGGCGCGAGAGAATCTTCTCAAAGAAAATATACTGGAAAAGGCAATCACTGTAACCGGGAATACTGCCATTGATTTTCTTAAATATGCTGTGAAAGATAATTACAACTTTGAACGGGAAGAGTTGAATCGGCTAGATTTCTCCAAGCGTATTGTGTTGATTACTGCACATCGCAACGAAAACCTAGGCCGGCCAATGGAAGCTATCTGTCAGGCGACATTACGGCTTATAGAAAACTTCCCAGATACACAGGTGGTTTGGGCACTGCATCCTAATAAAGCGGCTTCGGGCCCGGCTAGGCGGATTTTATCCAATCACTCCCGCATCCTACTGACAGAGGCCCTTTGTCCCTTCGATATAATTAATCTGATGAAGCGCACATATTTGCTCCTTACAGACTCCGGTGGTTTGCAGGAAGAAGCCCCGACCTTTGACTTGCCCACAGTTGTAATGCGGGAAGTAACAGAGCGGCCTGAGGGCCTTAACGCTGGGACTATGGTGCTTGCGGGGGTAGAGGAAGAATCAATATATAACCATGCAGTCAAACTGCTGACAAATGAGGATGTATACAATAAAATGGCCAGGGCTAAAAATCCCTTTGGGGATGGCCATGCCAGTGGGCGGATAGTGCAGGCGATACTAAGCTTTTTTGCTTGACGAATCCATAACTGCGCAAAGCGCAGCCCGTAGCGTAGCGGGGGTTCATCCCCCGCGGAGCGGCGGGGTTTGGGGCAGAGCCCCATTAAATTAAAGGAGTTTATATGCTGACGATGAAATGGTTTTTTGCTGATGACGGGCTTGAGGATGCTCATGCAATCCGCCGGGCGGTATTTATAGAGGAGCAGGGATTAACCGAGGATGAGGAATACGATGGCACCGATTATGCCTGCACCCACTTGGTAGCCTACGAAAATGATATCCCCATAGCCACAGGCAGGATTATGCTCTACGGTGACGACTATATAATTGGAAGAGTAGCGGTGCTTAAGTCTCACCGTGGTAAGAACCTGGGCCTTGGTATAATGCAAACCCTGATAGAGGCCTGTTGTATGATGGGTGGCGAGCGGCAAATCCTACACGCTCAAACCCATGCCAGAGGTTTTTATGAAAAGCTAGGATTTACTGCCTATGGCGAGGAATTTGAAGAGGCTGGGATACCCCATATATGTATGGAGCATTTTGGACCGGTAAAATGCTGTGGAGGCAAAGTATGAGACTAGATAAATACCTAAAAGTAAGCCGAATAATAAAACGTCGTCCCGTGGCCAACGAAGCCTGCGATTCAGGCCGGGTATGTGTAAACGGTAAGCAGGCAAAAGCATCCCTGGAGGTAAAAACCGGGGACATAATAGAAATAAAATTCGGCGACAAAATCACTAAATTGGAAGTGCTTACAATAAAAGAAACCGTGCGTAAAGATGACGCGGCGGGGATGTATCAGGTGATAGAATGAATAAAATAGTCACAGATTTACGCAACCTGGGCATCATGCCGGACGATACCCTGCTGGTCCATTCCTCCTTAAAATCCCTAGGCTGGGTGGAAGGTGGCGCGGAAACGGTGATCAAAGCCCTAATCGCGGCCCTGCCAACAGGAAATCTTCTTATGCCGGCCCTTACTTATGAATATGTGAGAATAGATACCCCAATCTTCTCAATGGCCGATACCCCTAGCTGTGTAGGTACAATCCCGGAGACTTTTCGTAAATTTCCGGGAGTAATACGCAGTGTACACCCGACACACTCGGTGTGTGCATATGGGATTAATGCCGAGGAAATAACCGCCCGCCATCATTTAGACAGGACGCCAGTAGGGGAAAACTCTCCCTTTAGGCAAATGATGAAGTATGGTGGCAAAATAATGATGCTAGGCTGCGGTCTTATGCCTAACACCTTCATGCATGGGGTAGAAGAAGCCACGAAAGTGCCATATATACTAGAATCTACTCCAACAAAGCTAATTGTCAATGGAGTAGAAGTCTTCCATTACAAGCATCATTTCGGAAGCCTCATCCAACGGTACGACAGGGTAACAGAAGTTTGTGAAATAACCCAGGGCAAGGTATTGGAGGCAGAGGTATTTATAATAGACGCCCAAATCCTATGGGATACCGCAACTAAAAAGGTTTCGGGAGAACCATGGTTTTTTGTAAGTAAGCCGTAGCCAAAGCGCAAGCTCCCCACGACTATATCCCATCCAAAGATAGGCTAAATTGGCATTCATATATCCTTGACAGAAATCTAAGACTAATGTAGAATGAAATCCAAGACATTTGTAGAATGAGTTTCATACAGGGGGTAGCAATGCCAGAAATTAAGAGATTGCCTGATACGGAGTTTGAACTGATGCGGATTGTCTGGAGACATGAGCCACCCATAACTACTGCACAGATAATTAGCGCATTGGGCGAAGAAAATAATTGGAAACCGCAAACGGTTTTGACCATGCTGGTGCGTCTGATTGAAAAGGGGTTCCTTGCAAGTGAGCGTGTGGGTAAAGAACGGAACTACACACCAATAATTACAGAAGCTGATTATATGTGTGTTGAAACAGGTGATTTCATGTTCCGATATAAGGGCAACTCTGTAGGCAGCTTGGTAAAAACCATGTATGACGGCAAAGATTTGAGTGAGAATGAAATAGCCGAGCTAAAGCAATGGCTCAAGGAAAAGGGGGGTTGATATGCTGCAATATATAATTTCATTTGTTACTGTGTCATTATTCATGGCTCTGATTATTCTTGTAACATTGGCCCTTAGCTACATGTTGCCTAAAGCGTTCTCACCAAAGATGCGCTATATTGCATGGATTATTATTCTGTTAGGATTGATTATACCCTTTAGACCTATGTTCGGAGGCGGGCTTGTAACAATTCGAATGCCGTACAACACATCTGCCGGAAGCCAATGGCGGATAGACAATTCAGATGAAGCTGTTTCCGAGTTGCCGATTATAGGAAGACATGAGCAAAGCAGTGCTGGCGAAGTGTCCACACAAAGCAATTTGCCAATCGGTCAAATGTTTTCTGGCATTCATGTTTTGGCAGTAACATGGGTGACTGTTGCATTTGTAATTTTTGTCTATCATATGTGGAGATATGCCGGATTTAAAAAGCTGGTAAGGCGTTGGGGCGTTACCCAAACCAATGAGAAAACTTTGGCAATTTTCCGTGACTTGAAAGAAGAAAAAGGGATTGCTGACAGGGAAATTGGGCTTAAAATATGCGACTTTATTTCCACTTCAATGCTCGTGGGATTTCTTCGCCCTGTAATTCTTCTGCCTGATAAGAATTATAGTGCTTACGAGCTGGAGCTGATATTCCGCCATGAGCTAATCCACTATAAGCGGGGCGATTTGTATGTAAAGCTACTGTCCGTTATTGCCATTTCCCTTAATTGGTTTAATCCCACTGTTTATTTGATGAGTGCGGCACTGCAAGCGGATTGCGAAGCGTCATGTGACGAAGCTGTGATAGTCGATGTGGGAGGGGAAAGCAAGCAATTTTACGCCGAAACAATAATTGATATGATTGGCAGCAAAAAGAGCAATGGAACAATACTGTCTACCTGTTTTTATGGAAGCAAAGATGGTATAAAAAGGCGGATGGAGGCCATTATGAGCACATCAAGGGGTACGAAGAAGATTGCGCTTTCTATTATAGTGACGTTGATTAGTCTGATTGTTTTATCCGGCTCTATTTTGGCATTTTCTAATCAAGAGCCACTGGATTTACTCCCACAGCCAGCATCCCAATACCCTGTCGCTAGCTACTATACTGACAACGAGCAAAGCAGCACAAGGCAAATAACAAGCCAGAGAGCGAGGGAAATCGCTGTTGAGTTTGTAGGGTATGGAGTTGTGCAAGATATTAGAGCGTTTACACAAGATGGGATACTAAACTTTGAGGTAGAAGTGGGGCAGGGTTTTGCGCAGTATATTGTGCTGATAAATGGTGAGAACGGTGATATTATCAGTCTTATCCGCACAAACGAGTATGCGGCTGCACAAGCAACATCGGGTACCGAAGATGCCGAAGCAATATATATACATACTCCGCAGTTTACACCGGAACCTGCGATTACATCTACTCCGCAATCTACACCCGAACCCATTCAGCCGCCAACACCAACGCCAGAGCCAACACCAACACCAGAGCCTACACCAAGTCCAGCTCATATTCGAGGTAGCAGGCCGGCTAATCCGGCAATCTCGTTGGATAGAGCGATAGAAATAGCCTATGCATATTTGGCAGACAGTGGAATCAACGCCACATACCGCTCAAACTCCGGCATGGATTGGGAAAGAGGACAATGGGTTTGGGAGCTGCTCTTTAGGACACAGGGCGAAAGGATGCCCCTCATTGAGTTTTACATCAACGTAGACACTGGCGACATCGTTAAGTTTGAATGGGATGATTAATCCACCTATAGGTCCAATAAAAACAGCGCATATCATCTGCTCAATTGTGATGACATGCGCTGTTTTTGCTTATAGCGAGGCGTAATCCTTCTCATACAGCTCCATAAACTCCTCGCCGGTAAGGGTCTCTTTGGAGAACAGCTCTTCCGCTATATTCTTGAGCTTGCCATCGTTAGCTTGCAGCATATCTACGGCATTTTGGTAGCAGGATTTTAGTATTGCGCTGACTTCTGCATCCAGTTCAGCTCCGGTTTTGTCGGAGACATTCATTACGGCGCGGCCATCCAGGTATCGATTCTGGATGCTTTCTAAGCCCATCATCCCAAACTTATCCGACATACCATACATACTCACCATGGACCTAGCCATACGGGTTGCCTTTTCTATATCGTTGGATGCACCGGTGGTCTGTATTCCGAAGTGTACTTGCTCGGCGGCGCGGCCAGCCAGCATTACCACTATTTCAGCAAGGAGTTCGTCCTTAGTATGCATGAAGCGTTCTTCTTCTGGGACGTTGAGGACATAGCCAAGTGCCCCCTTGGTACGTGGGATAATTGATATTTTTTCTACGGGCTTGGCATCCTTTTGGAGCGCGCTGGCCAGTGCGTGGCCTACTTCGTGGTATGCTACAATCCGCTTTTCTTTTTCTGTCATTATCCGGTCTTTCTTTTCCTTACCTGCGATTACAACTTCTACTGCCTCCAGCAAGTCCTCTTGATAAACTTCCTTGCGGTTCATACGGACTGCTGTCAGTGCGGCTTCGTTTATCATATTGGCAAGGTCGGCTCCTGCTGCACCTGGGGTAGTCATTGCTATTTTCTTAAGGTCTACCCGGGTGCTCATTTTTACTTTTTTGGCATGGAGCTTTAGGATTTCTTCACGGCCTTTAAGGTCAGGGAGCTCTACATTTATGCGGCGGTCGAAACGGCCCGGTCTTAGCAGTGCCTTATCCAGGATTTCCGGCCTGTTGGTTGCGCCAAGGATTACAACGCCCTTAGAGGAGTCAAAGCCGTCCATTTCCGCAAGGAGCTGATTAAGGGTCTGCTCCCGCTCGTCATTGGATGACATTTGATTGTCACGGCTTTTTCCTATAGCGTCGATTTCATCTATGAAAATAATACATGGGGCTTGTTGGCTGGCTTGCTTAAATAGGTCACGGACACGGGAGGCTCCTACACCTACAAACATCTCGACAAAATCCGAACCGCTTAAGGAGAAGAACACAACATTGGCTTCCCCGGCTACGGCTTTGGCCAGTAGTGTTTTACCTGTTCCCGGAGGGCCGACCATCAAGGCACCCTTGGGCTGAATCGCACCGATTGCAGTGTATTTTTCCGGGTTATGGAGGAAGTCTACGATTTCTGTCAGAGATTCTTTGGCCTCTTCCTGACCGGCTACATCGTCAAAGGTAATTCCGGTTTTCTTTTCCATATAGACCTTGGCATTGCTTTGGCCTATGCCCATTATTCCCCCTCGGCCACCCATCATACCGCTCATGGTGCGGCGGAATAATATGAATACACCGATAATCAGAAGAAAGGGCAGGAAATTAAAGATAATAATTTGCAACCAACTAACAGTGGGAATCGCGGCAGATTGCACCACATCATGGTATATCAGCCGCTCGATTAGGTCCGGGTCGTCCATTCTGCCGGTGTATACAACTATAGACTCGGGTGCTGCCGGTTCTGCCATCCGATTGGCGGCACCGCCTATTAGCTGGTTAAATAAACCCCGTGGGGTAGGGCTTGCGACTGCATCTTGCTCTGCTCCAGCCACATAAGCGGCTTCGTCTGTTTCATCGGTTTCTGCTATTTCTTCCGCTGGGTATGCATCACCGTTTTCGTCCGCATCAGCTTCTTCGTTTTCTACATCAGCTGGGTCTTCTTCATCTCCCGGAGCCGCGCCCTCTTCTGCATCTTCGCCGTTTTCTTCTTCAGCGTTTTCCTCTTCTGGAGTAAGGGTAATTTCCAGCCTATCCGACCGGACTTCTACTTCCATTACCCGGCCTGCTTCCAAGTAATCCAGAAACTCATTGTATGTGATGCGCTCCATGGAACTGCCGGCAATAGCACCGATAAACCAGTTAAGGAGTACCACAAGACCGATTGCAATAACAATCATGGTCAAGCCGCTGGGTATCCGGCTTGGAGGAGGGTTTGGAGGCGGTTCTTTACGGTTATTATCGTTCATTTTTCACCTATACTTCTTTCGAAATTTCTGTGATTGCCTTATAGGTATCTTCCAAGGCAGTGTATAGACCTGTATATATCGGATACATCTTTTCATACTGAGTGGAGGCGGGGCTTGGAGTGAACTCCTCTGTGACTTGAATCAGCTTCTCGCAGGCATCTTCCACAGTGGTATATGCTCCGGCTCCCACCATTGCGAGTATCGCCGCGCCAAAGGCAGGGCCTTCTGTTGCATTGATTTTTTCTACATTTACGCCAAGGACATCCGCCACTATCTGGCACCAGACAGGGCTTTTCGCGCCGCCCCCTATGATACGGGCCTTGGAGACGGTATGCCCCAGCTCTGTAACCCGGGTTAGGATATCCTTTAGGCTAAAGGCTACACCTTCCATTACTGCTTGGGTCATGTCGCTTCTGGTGGTGGTCATGCTCATGCCTGCAAAGGTGCCACGCGCCAGAGGATTATTATGGGGGGTGCGCTCCCCGGATAAATATGGGAGGAAAAACACAGTGTTTTTCCCTAGGTTCTCGGCCATGGCTGCCTGCTCTGCGCTATAATCATGAGTGGCAAGGACCTCTTCGTACCACCATTTTGCAGAGCCTGCTGCCGCAAGGGTTACACCCATCAGGTGATACCGCCCCGTTGCATGACAGAAGGAATGTATGGCCGAAGGGCCTTTATCCACAGCAAAATTATCCGCGGCTACAAACAGCACCCCGGAGGTGCCAAGGGAAACGGAGCATGTCCCGGATTTTACGGTACCTGTCCCGATTGCACCCACGGCTTGGTCTCCGCCGCCGATTACAACTTTGGTGGCAGTTGATAATCCTGTCTCCTGTGCTGCAGCAGGAGTTACCGTCCCAATACTTTCATATGATGGATAGAGAGTAGGCACTTGGTCCCGGGTCAGCCCTATTTCTTTAAGCATTGGGTCAGACCAATCTTTACGGGCTACATCCAGTAGCAGAGTACCTGAGGCATCAGAATAATCTGTGGCAAAAACCCCGGATAGCCTATAGGCGATATAGTCCTTTGGGAGCATTACCTTGCTTATTTTTGCGAAAAGCTCGGACTCATTGTTCTTCATCCAAAGGATTTTTGGAGCTGTAAAGCCTGTAAGGGCTATGTTGGCGGTGTTATCTAAAAGCATTTCCTTGTTTTTGTTTAAGTAATCACATTCGGCACCGGTGCGCTGGTCATTCCACAATATGGCCCGGCGTAGGACGTTGTCCTTTTCATCCAGGGCTACTAGGCCGTGCATCTGGCCGCTAAAGCTTATGGCGGCAACAGGCTCAGTCAGACTCAGTGTCAGCTCTTTGAGTCCGGCGGTGGTTTCTGCCCACCAATCCTCGGGGGATTGCTCGCTTCTGCCGTCTGGATACATATAAAGGGGATAATCACGGGAAATCGTGTTGATGACTTTGCCGGAGCAGTCCATTGCAAGAAGCTTGACGGCGGATGTGCCTATGTCTATGCCTATGGTTATCATGATATCAACCAATCCTTCCTATTTTTGCACGGATGTGTGACGCACACCCACGCTCCCTATTATTACAATATACGGAAGTATACCGGGGCATGGCTGAAATTGCAATTTTTATGATAATTTGACTGGAGTTTTATTATGCTGTACTACTTGACTAATACAGTAATACAGTTTTTTCCTCGCCATCGCTTTTGAGAATGCCGGAAAATAGGCAATATTTGATGGCCAGAAAAAAATATCCGTATGGTGACATACGTTTTTATTTGAGTAGGCATTCAGACTTGTACAGTCTCGTCAGAATTAGTACAATACACGAAAATTCTTTCGGAGGAACAAATGGACAATAAAGATGTTTTCGCCGAAATTGAATATGAAGTCAGCCCACCCATACAGGCTCGAGCTGTATCTCAACAGGTCAAGGTCTTAGAAAGAGACCCTGTCAAAGATAAATTCATGGCAATGCGCCGGATTTTCTACGATAACCCGTACTCTCGCAATGATGCTGAGCTTTTTTACAAGCAAATGAAATACATGGAGGACTACGAGGACAATTATCCCGGCAATGAGTCTTTTTCTATGTACCATCCCAGCTATCAATTTATGAGCTATGAGCAACTGAGGACGTATTTCACTTGGCGTAGCAATGTAAGACGAGGACAATATGCCCAGGCCTCTCTTTCATATATATTTGTACACATTTATGAGCTACTGGCCAATATAGGGGCGAAGGACCCAGTCCAGGGACTAAGCAAATTTCTTGAATTATGGCAGGCACTGAGAAAAGAAGCACCGGTGCTGGATAAATATATCTCGGGATGGCTCAAGGATTATCATATATATTACGGCCTTGACTTTACCGAGTTTGTAGAAAAATACAGTCTGACCACGGTATACCCGGAAAACTATCTTCTTGAGGCAACGGAGGGCAACTGCCTTGACCTTTGGAATGCCATATCCGGGTATAATATAGAAAAGTCTCAATTTTATAAAGGCGAGCATCAGGAGCTTATTCGGGGATGTTTTTATGCTGTGATAAACTCCATCAAGGTATTATGCGCAAGCAAAAATACGAAAATCGAGACAATGCTAACCTACGAAATGTATATGAGCGTACCCTGGCGGCCTTTTAGCCAGGCGTCGTTTTTCCCATGGTTAGGGCAGCCGGACCGTAAGGTAAGCCTGCCCGGAGGGGAAGTTTATTATTGCAAATACAACACCTGGACAACGGATACATTGGTGTATCATACCCGCCGAGGAGAAATTGCAGGGTATATAATTAAGAAGACAGAGGAAATTCTACGCAAGACCGTAGGACACAAGCATCAACTGACGGCATACACCAAAACCGCGGCAAAGGCCTTCCGTGGTTTTAAGAAAATCGGTTTCACACGCCAGGAATTGGACAAGGTAATAGAGAAAACCGTAACCAACTACCATAAGAGCACCAAGCGCACAGTGGTAACTGTCGACACAGCAAACCTAAACCGTATACGAACAGAAGCCCAAGACACCCAGGACCTACTAGTCGTACCGGAAACTCCAGATATAATAACTCGTCATCCCAGTCTTGACCCAGGCTGCATGGGCGAGCAGCAAACGCGCTCTTTGTTTGTGACCAGCCCGGGATTCCCCCCCATTGGCCAAGTGGAGGGGATTCCGGGGCAAGCCCGGGATGACGGAGAAAACCCCTGGGCAAACCTAAAAACAGCCCTAACCCCAACAGAAATCCAAGCCCTACACCAAATCCTACAAGGCAACCCCGACCTAAAAACCCTAGGCACAATGCCAGAAGTCTTACTGGACAGCATAAACGAAAAAGCAGCTGATCATATCGGCGACAATATCCTGGACCAAGACTTCACAATCTACGATGACTATATAGATGAAATAACAGAAATGGTGGAATGAAGATGTCAAACCAAATCCCCCCAAGACTAGCCAATATCTTGATAAATGCCCTTAAAGGCGGCGTTGTCCCCAGGGTCGGCCTAGAATACATTACCGTAGGCCGCGCCCAAGAAATCGCCACGATTCTTCATGATATCGACCTAATATCCGAAGGCAGTGCGTCCTTCCGGTTTATAGTAGGCCGATACGGCAGCGGTAAAAGTTTTCTTCTCCAGACAATCCGCAACTATGCCACAGCCAAAGGCTTTGCCGTAGTAGACGCGGATTTGTCCCCGGAACGGCGTTTTGCGGGGACAAAGGGGCAGGGCTTAGCTACTTACAAAGAACTAATCCAAAATTTATCCGTAAAATCCAAGCCTGACGGGGGAGCTCTTCCGCTTATCCTTGAAAAATGGATTTCCGGTATCCAAGCCGCAGTAAAGGCCGAAACCGACTTAGCCGACGATGCCTTTAACCGGGAAGTAGAAAAGCGCATCTACACAGTAGCTGCATCTCTGGAAGGGATGGTCAACGGCTTCGAGTTCGCCAAGGCCGTAAGTACCTATTGGCAGGCCTATCTAAACGACGACACCAATATGAAGAGCAATGTCCTAAAATGGTTTAGGGGAGAATATCCCACCCGCAGGGAGGCTAAAGCCGACTTGGATATCAACTTCACAGTCAACGACGAGACTTGGTATGACTTCCTAAAGATATTCGCAATTTTCCTAACCGGCGCAGGGTACAAGGGCTTAATTGTGGTAATAGACGAGCTGGTAAATATCTTTAAAATCCCCAATTCAATTACAAGACAAAATAACTATGAAAAAATCCTGACTATGTACAATGATGTGCTCCAAGGGAAAGCCAAGCATATCGGATTTCTGATGGGGGGGACTCCTCAGTGTATCGAGGATAAATATCGAGGACTGTTTTCCTATGAAGCTCTACGGTCACGCCTTGCAGAAGGCCACTTCGCATCGGCGGAAATTAAGGACCTATCCGCACCGATTATCCGCCTGACAATGCTGACTCATGAGGAAATGTATATCCTAATAGAAAAATTACGGGACATGCACGCTAATTTGTACAAGTACGCCCCCATTTTGACCCATGACGACTTGGTGTATTTCCTGACAGTGGAATACAACAGGGTAGGGGCCGAGACCCATATCACCCCAAGGGAGATTATCAGAGATTTTATTGAGCTTGCTAATATACTGCACCAAAATCCGGATAGAAGTGTCGCTGATATTTTGGGGAGTAATAGCTTTGAAATGGCTAAGGGTGGGATTACTGATGAGGTTATTCATAGTGAGTTTGAGGAGTTTGAGGTGTGATGGGATGTGTCGGAAAAATAAATGAAATCAAATGACTGCAAGATATAGCAAATTAAATAACATGTTCATGCGTTTGCCCTGGCAATATGCTTCTCTGCTATAGCCAACCAATTCCCCCTATGTTATACTCCCTCAGGTTTAAATTAATGTAATCATTTACGGAGGCATGAATGAGTAAAGCGAAAAAATCAACCCCGGTTCAGTTCACATCTACTTATGAAACAGTAGAGACCAACAAGGTCAAAATTACTATCAATATTTCTTCCGATAGCTTTAAAGAAGGCCTGCAAAAGGCTTATAATAAGAATAAGCAATACTTCGACCTGCCTGGCTTCCGCAAGGGTAAAGCCCCCCGCATGATGATTGAGCGTATGTATGGTAAGGATATCTTCCACGAGGACGCGGTCAATTTCATTCTCCCGGATGCCTATGAGAAAGCCCTGGAAGAACATAACCTTGACCCCGTATATAAACCCGAAGAAATTGAGCCCGGTGACATGACTGAGGCCACCGGTGCGGTTTTCCACGTATTTGTATATATCAGACCGGAAGTCACAATTGACGGCTACTATGGTCTGACCTACCCCAAAATGGAAACCGAGGCTACCCAATCCGATATCCAAGACATGCTTACAGCGGAGCAGGAGAAAAACGCTCGTCAAGTAAGCGTTGACCGCCCTGCGGAACTTAAAGATATCGTTACGATTAACTTTACAGGATATGTAGATGGTGAGGCTTTTGAAGGTGGAGCCGGCGAGGACTTTGATTTGACTTTGGGCTCAGGCCAGTTTATTCCTGGATTTGAAGATCAACTGGTTGGCTGCAACGTAGGGGATGATGCCAAAGTAGAAGTCACCTTCCCAGAAGAATACGGCCACGAAGCCTTGGCTGGAAAGCCAGCTACCTTCGAAGTAGAAATCCTGGATATACAAACCAAGGAGCTACCGGAGGTTGACGATGACTTTGCCCAAGATGTATCCGAGTTTGATAATCTGGCAGACTACAAAGCCGACCTAGCCAAGACTATCACCGAGCGCAAAACCTCCCAATTGGAATCTAGCAAACGGATGCATCTTGCACAGCAGCTTTCCACCCTAAAGGTCGCGGAAGTGCCTGAGGCCATGTATACCGCCAGGATAGATGAATCTTGGGATAACTTCACTCGCCAAGTAGAAATGCGTGGCATGGATGTGGAGAATTATCTGCGCTTTTCCAATATGACCGAGGAAATAATGCGCGCAAGCTGGGCGGAGCAGGCGAAGTTCGATGTTGATTCCCAACTCGCACTTGAGGCCGTTGCCTCAAAAGAAGGCATGACCATCACCGACGAGGAATTTAGCGAGCACTTAAAGGAAATGACAGGTACGGAAGGCGATGAGCTTGCTAAACTCCTAGAAAATATAACACCACCCCGCCGTAGGGACATAGAGCGGGATTTGCTATGTAAAAAAGCCTTGGATTTGGTAGCGGAACACGCCATAGCAGTAGACGAGCCGCTAATCCCCGAGGGACAACCAAATATAATCGAAGGCGAAGCAGAAGAAGTACCGGAAGAATAAAGTACTAAGCCGCGCAAACGCGGCACCCGCAGCGAAGCGAGTAAGCAAGCGGGGCTTTGCCCTGTGTAGCGGCGGAGGATTGGGGGTAGAGCCCTCATTAAGAAAAGGAGGAATAAACATGGCCAACTTAGTCCCATATGTAATCGAGCAAACCGGCAGGGGGGAACGCTCTTATGACATCTACTCCCGCCTACTCAAAGACCGTATAATTTTCCTGGGAGATGAGGTTAGCGACGTAAGCGCGAGCCTAATAATCGCCCAGCTTTTATTTCTAGAATCCGAAGACCCGGACAAAGACATAAGCCTATACATCAACTCCCCTGGCGGTGTTATCAGTGCCGGTCTTGCCATTTACGATACTATGAATCATGTACGTTGTGATGTTTCTACTATATGTGTGGGTATGGCTGCCAGCATGGGAGCATTTTTGCTCACCGGCGGTGCCAAGGGCAAGCGTTTTGCCTTGCCCAATGCAGAGGTAATGATTCACCAACCATCAGGCGGAGCCAGAGGCATGGCTTCGGATATTCAAATCCAAGCAGAGCGCATCCTTCATAGCAAAAAGAAACTCAATAAAATTATCGCCCAAAACACAGGGCAACCCATTTCAAAGGTGGAAGCCGACTCAGATCGGGATTTCTGGATGAGTGCGGAAGAAGCCCTGGAATACGGCCTTATCGACAAGATTATAACCCGGAGGGAAACCCAAGATGGCAAGTAGATTTGATGATAGAGGGGTGCGATGCACATTCTGCGGCAAGCATCAGGATGATGTAGAAAAGCTAATCTCCGGGCCCAATGTAAACATCTGCAGCGACTGTATAGATGTATGTAACGCTGTATTGGAAGAGGATGCTGCCGCCATCCCCGCAATGGATGATAGCTTCAACCTGCCTAAGCCCAAGGAGATAAAGGAGTTCCTGGACGAATATGTAATCGGTCAGGATAGAGCCAAAGTAGCACTAAGTGTGGCTGTATACAACCACTACAAGCGCATTGCTGTTGAGCAAATGGGCTTTGTCGAAGATATAGAAGTGCAAAAAAGCAATGTACTACTAATAGGCCCTACAGGGGTAGGGAAGACCCACCTGGCTCAAACACTGGCCAGATTTTTGCAGGTACCCATAGCCATAGCCGACGCAACCAGCCTTACCGAGGCAGGCTATGTAGGGGAAGATGTGGAAAATATCCTGCTTAAACTAATCCAAGCAGCAGATTTTGATATAGAGCGCGCCGAACGGGGAATCGTCTACATTGACGAAATAGATAAGATATCCCGCCGGTCAGACAATCCCTCCATTACCCGTGATGTCAGCGGGGAAGGTGTACAGCAGGCTTTGCTTAAAATTCTTGAAGGCACAATAGCATCCGTGCCTCCACAAGGGGGGCGCAAGCACCCCCATCAGGATTTCCTTCAAATTGACACAACCAACATATTATTTATCTGCGGCGGTGCCTTTAGCGGTCTCGACCAGATAGTAGAGCAACGCCTTAACAAAAAAATAATCGGCTTTGGAGCCGAGGTAAAGACTAAGCAAGAGAAAATCAAGGATGAAGTACTCCAACAGGTACAGCCAAGGGATTTGCAACGCTACGGTCTGATTCCCGAAATGGTAGGCCGCCTTCCTGTAATTGTAACCCTAAACAAGCTGGATGAAGACGCTTTGGTGTCCATACTAAGTCAGCCTCGCAATGCATTGACCCGTCAGTATCAGTACTTATTGGAAATGGACAATGTACTGCTGGAATTCGAAGAAGACGCCCTTAGAGCCATAGCCCAAAAAGCCCTGGAACGTGAAACCGGTGCCAGAGGTTTAAGAGCTATAGTAGAGGGCATACTTACGGATATAATGTTCGACGTACCCTCAAACAATAAAGTAGAACGCTGTATAGTAACCAAAGAAACAGTAGAGGCCAACATGCCCCCCAACCTAGTGTACAACGAAAACCGCCAGCCACTATACCGCAAGCAGCGGAGAAGAAGGCCAAGGCCAAGACAACCGGCGAGTTAAGATAACGGGGTGCATTTGCACCCCTTTTTTGTACATAAGGAGGGAACTCCCATGGATTTATGCGATATGCTAAAGAAAATCGACAGACTCAAAGCCCAGCTTGATGCAGCTCTGCCCTTCAACGAAGGGGAGCTAAGGCGGCTTCGGGAGCAGTTTATGGTGGAGTATACCTATAATTCCAATGCAATCGAAGGTAATACCCTTACCCTTCACGAAACCGCCCTTGTAGTATTGGAAGGGCTGACCATTGACAAAAAACCTCTTCGGGACCACCTTGAGGCCGTGGGGCATAGAGACGCCTTCGGATACGTAATCGAAATATCCCATTCCAATGAACCCCTAACCGAAAAAATTATCAAGGATATCCACTCATTGGTATTAATGGATGACGCCCAAAACAAAGGCAAGTACCGGGAAGTACCGGTGCAAATCTCCGGTGCTCTGGATACCCCTCCAGACCCGCTGCAAATCCCAATCCAAATGCATAATCTCCTTGAAAAATACGCTGTCGACACCGACCACCCAATAAAAAAAATCGCCCAGTTCCATATAGAATTCGAAGGAATACACCCGTTTATAGACGGCAACGGCCGTGCCGGCAGACTTATTATGAATCTGGAATTAATCAAGGCTGGATATGCTCCGGTTAATATCAAGTTTATAGACAGAGCTATGTACATCAGTTGCTTCCGGGATTATTTCGAATCAGGGAATGCGAATAAATTCATCAAGATGACAACCCAGTACCAAATCGAGGAACTTGCCAATCTTCTTTCAATATCATCATATAAATGTAAATAGAAATGATAAAATAAAGCTGTCATTCCGGGCTTGACCCGGAATCCCTCCTCCTTTGCCTGAGGGAGGGAGATCCCGGGTCAAGCCCGGGATGACGTGGGAAACAGTATGTTAAGGGGGAAAAATGACAACTCTACCAGAAGGATACAAAGCAATGGAACGCGTTGACCTAATAAAAGATGAAAAGAAGATGACGCAAATTATCGTCATTCTCCTTGTAGTTGCGGCGGTTGCGGTGGTCATTGGTCTGCCTTTTGCACCTTTTGGGGGCATTCTTGCCTTCGGCAATTTGTCCTCTCTTACAGGTCTTTTTATCTTTTTGCTGATATATATTATATTTATTTTTATCCACGAGCTAATTCATATAATTTTCATGAAGATATTCTCCCCAGCCAAGGTGACCTATGGGATTAGCTGGAGCTATGCTTATGCCGGCAGCGAGGGGTATTTTACAAAACGCCAACATATGGTCGTTGGTCTTTCGCCAGTGGTCGTTATCGGCGCTTTTTTATTGGTTCTTACCATTGTATTGCCCATGGAGTTGTTTTGGACTATTCATATTTGGCAGGTAATTAATTTATCATCTGCCGCAGGGGATTTTTTTATGGCAAATTATTTGCGTAAGCAGCCCTCGGATATGTTGATACAAGATGACGGCCCGGCTATGACGATTTTCCACCGGGCATAAGGGAGGAATATATGCAACCAGAGCAACCACCAGCCAAGATTTTCGCCGGGCGAAGCAGCAGGGCTTTTGCCGAGAAAATATGTAGTTTTCTTGGGGTTAGTCTTGGGGATTCAGAGACTATTCGGTTTTCCGAAGGGACATTATTCGTTAAAATCAAAGAGCCGGTCCGGGGGGAGGATGTATATGTCGTCCAGACCATAGGCCGGGCCCCTAATGACGAGTTTATGGAGCTGCAATTCTATATCGATGCTCTTAAGCGAGCCAGCGCAAACTCCGTAACGGCGATTATGCCCTATTTTGCCTATGCCAAAGGGGATAAAAAGGACGAGCCTCGTGTATCTATCCGGGCTCGGGTCTGCGCCGACAATTTGGAAGTTGCCGGGGTCGACCGGGTCATAACCATGGATTTACACAGCCCTCAGATTCAAGGATTTTTCCGTAAGCCTGTAGACCATTTTTATGCTATGCAAACCCTCTGTGACGAGGTCAAAAAACTGGGATTGGACAACCTAGTGGTAGTATCTCCTGACGCAGGATTTACAAAAGATGCCCGGAAATACGCCAAGGAATTAAGTGCCGGGATAGCCGTGGGAGAAAAGGTCCGGAGAGACCATAACGAGCAGGCAGAGATGATGGATATGATAGGGGATGTAACAGACCGCAACGCCCTGATAGTGGATGATTTCACTATATCCTGCGGGACATTAGCAGCAACGGCAGATTTTATTAAAGGCAGAGGCGCGAAAAGAATAGTTGCCTGTGTATCCCACTGTGTTATGGGCCCGGAAGCACTCGCAAGACTGACAAACAGCCCCATTGAGCTGCTGCTGATAACGGATACTGTGGAAAACCCAGAGGCTCTAGAGCATCCAAAGATTCGTATGGTGTCTGTGGCACCGATGTTTAGTAAGGCCATTCATAAGATTCATAATAAGGAGTCCATTAGTGAGATGTTTGATGGGCAACCGTAAAGGAGGAACAATATGCAAGTACCGGTATCAGATTTCTTAAAAGGAAAAAAGCCGTGGCTCAAGAAGCTCGTAACCCGGCTTAACCAACGCTTTGCCTATGCCTCAGCACTAGGCACAGATGTAGTAGGCAAACGTTACTATGTATCCGACAAGGTCACCAGCATCAGCGATGGTGGTTGGGGCGAAAGAGGCTTCGTAGTGCGGGTGTACAAAGATGGCCGATATTTCGAATATGCTTTTAACCAGCTACCAGAAGAGGACACCGCCATTGAATCCCTTGCCGCACAAATCACAGAATCCGCAGGGAAGCAAACCGGCCCGGCATTCCTGTATCCGGAGCCTGTGGAAGAGGCAATTACCCAAACCTATCAAGGGGAGGTGGAGCAGTTGCCGGGTACACTGGGCCCGGATAAAATCATTGGCCGACTGCAAGAGATTACGAAAAAGATGCATGAGATAACGTCCTTGCTGGTAAATACATCTGCGGCAATGAGCTATGCCCATGTATCCAAAATCTTTGTCTCCGATAAAAAGGACCTGGAGCAGCATTACCTATGGTCCGATGCTTTTATCGCCCCAACAGCCAGACGAGATGATGTAACCCGGGGCTTATACAAATCATTTTCCGGTCTCAAGGGCCTGGAGATTCTCGCGGAAATGGACGGCCACATTGAAACAGTAGTACAAAATTCCGTAAAGATGCTGGATGCCAAGCCCATGCCCCCAGGTGAGTACGATGTTATCTGTTCACCGGATGCCGTTGGAATCATCGCCCATGAAGCCTTTGGCCATGGTGTGGAGCTGGATATGTTCCTTAAAAATAGGGCCAACGCCAGCCAGTATATCGGCAAGCCTGTGGCAGCTCCTATGTTGGAAATGAGGGATGGAGCAAAATCGGCCCATCATATGTCATCATATCTTTTTGATGATGAAGGTAATCTAGGTGGCGACACTATTGTAATAGAAAAGGGTATTCTAAAGGCTGGTATTTCCGATGCACTTGCGGCGGCACAGCTAGGACTTGCCCCCACGGGCAATGGCAAGCGGCAAACCTATGCCAACAAGGCCTATAGCCGAATGACCAACACATTTTTCTCCCCAGGTACCGACAAGCTTACGAATATGATTAAATCCGTAAAGCATGGCTATTTAATCGAAGACGCGGAAAGCGGAATGGAAGACCCCAAGGATTGGGGGATACAGTGTATGTTCAGCTATGCAAGAGAGATAGTGGATGGCAAAGTTACCGACAATTGGGTCGCCCCAGTGGTAATGACGGGCTATGTACCTGACCTGCTTAAGGCCATCACTATGGTATCTGAGGACTTCGCTTTATCGGGAGGCGGCGGCTGCGGCAAGGGATATAAGGAATGGGTAAAAGTATCCTGCGGCGGACCATATATAAAAACTCGGGCGAGACTCGGTTAAAGGAGGAGCGACAATGCTTGATATATTGGTAAATACATTAAAGTCCTTCGACGGTGTAGAGTATCTAATCCAGGAAACCAAAACACGTCGGGTAGAAAGCTACAACATAAAAAAGCAATCAGAAATGAGCCGAAAAATCGAAACAACTCTGATTTCCCTTAACTTGTACGTTGTATTTGATGAGGGAGGGAAAAAATATCGCGGCTCCTATAATACAGACATCCATCCGGGCACAAGTACCGATGAGCTAGAGAACATCATCAAAGAGGGTGTATATGCAGCAGGCTTTGTAAAAAATGAATATTTCCCCTTGGTATCACCGACACCAGCCCAGCCCTCAAAAAGCCGTGAGTTGGACACGTCCAAGGCCCTGGCGGAGTTGCAAGCCGCGTTCCATGCCAGTGATAATCATCCTACAGGGTGCATCAGCTACAGTGAGTTTTTCATTACTCGGGAGGATGTACGGATTATCAACTCCAATGGGGTTGATGTAGGATATACCACTCACAGGGCATTTGTGGAAACGGCAGTGCATATGCCAAGCACTGAGGTTGGAGAAATCGAAATTACGGAAGCGTATCGCTTCAGCTTAGATGATATAGCCGCTGCCGCTAAAAGTTTGCAAGACCGGGTGGCTGCTCTTTTCACCGTAGCGGAAAAGAAAGCCGCAGCCAAACCTACCCCAACGGTAGGGGATATTAATATCTTGCTGTCAGGTGAATGTCTGTCCACCTTCTTCTCATATTATCGCAGATGCTCCAGTGCCCAAATGATTTATCAGCAGTTATCCACCTTCAAAGAAGGCACAGAGGTACAGGGCGGTGAAAACTCAGACCGCATAAATGTAATTTTGGATCCAAACATGCCAGGCTCCACACAAAGCCGTCCATATGATGACCAGGGGCTGCCCCTTGAGAGCCATAAAATTATCGAAGGAGGCAAACTGCTTAAATACTGGGGGGATACCCGTTTCGCCAGTTATTTAGGTCTAACTCCAACGGGCAATGTAAGTAATGTCCACATAACCGGTGGCACTGCCAAGGAAACTGATTTGAGAAAAGAGCCATATCTTGAGTTGGTCTCCTTCTCAGATTTTCAGGTCAACCCAGTAACAGGAGACTTCGGCAGCGAAATCCGCCTAGGATACTATTATGATGGCAACAATATTACCCCGGTAACAGGAGGCTCTATATCAGGAAATATGTCTAAAGTCCAGGATGGACTGCGTATGTCGGCAGAACTGAGACAGTACAACGACTACAAAGGACCTGCTACTGTATGTATGCGTGGGGCTTCTATTAGTGGGGTGAGTTAGGGTAACTGTTTTATTTTTGTTATGAAAATAGGCATTTTACGACATCTTTGATGCATTACGCGCATTGTGTCAAAGGTATCGCAAAAACGGGGGGGTGGACGGGACTGTCTCGTTAAGAATGCCGTAATTTCAAGGCTCGTCATCCCGAATTTAATCCGGGATCCCATTATCATTGTCGAAAGACTAAGGGGATTCCGGGTCAAGCCCGGGATGACGGGCTTTATATTACTCCTTAATGAGACAGCCCCATCAAAACGCCTTTTTATTTTTGGATGTAGAATGCGTACAGACATGTTATATTTGCAGCAATATGTTGCGAAGATTTTATATTAGTGGAGGATAAAATATGAGCCAAACCACTCAACCCTTGACCGAAAATAGCATAATTGATTGGTCAGTTTCTTTGGTAAATTACCGTACATTTTTAACCCAAACTATGGGTTTGCAATTAAAACCAGAACATGATTTTTATTTTTGGCTAAATGCGCAAACCGGAAAAACACTTAAAGAGGCGATTGGAACTTATGGTAAAGAACCAGAACAAAAGAATATGGATGAACGATTGTCAGAGAAAAGATTTAATTTTATTTCTGATGTTGATAAAGCCTTTATTTTGGCTTTTGATAATGAAATCGGAGTTTTGGGTTATGGCTACGGAAACATGATTGGTAAGAGCGACAATGGCAAGTTTATGATTGTTTATTCCAAGTTAGGCGTGAAAAGCCCCAAGGTAATCGCCCGAATTTTTATATATGAAAATGAAATTATCTTAAAATTTATCCTGTCCGAAGTTAAAAAACATAGCTCATATGTAGAGAATACACCAGAACACATAAAAGATGTTTTTATTGGAAAAGAGGGAGACTGTATGGGCTGCAATCCAAAAGGAAAATGCAGGATGGTAAAGCATTATGCTATAGATGGAAAGCCAAGCGTGAAATGCAGTGAAAGGATATTTTTATTTCGGCAACCATCTGTGGAAAAATTGTCTGATTATATTGATTTATTGTCAGAATTTCATCAAAGAAAGTCCAAGCTCACATTATAAGCATTTTTCTAGACACCAGTACCTTTACACGAAACCTGCGCAAGCGTGTAAAGGTTTTGGTGTCGTGTACAAGTGCCGTACAAGGGTGCAAGCGAAAGTGAGATAGCATTGCAAAAGTATCGTTTTTTTGTGCAACTTTATTCCGTAATCATGCCCATACAATGCGGTAAGCTGAGAATAGACACGACTAAAGGCTCTCGGTGACTGTACTAAAGCTAACGTCAATACGGGGGGTTGGATGGTGGGGTTGATACATTCCCACGATTTCAAACGCCTTTTATTTTTTAGGTGTGTAATGCACGCTGAGATGCTATAATTTTGATATAGAGTTGAGAAGAGGAATATCCGTTGGGGGCGTAGAAGATGATAATTCATAATATGAAAACAGCGATAGACTTATATAATAATGGAAATTATATGTCTGCATTACATCTCGCTACTTGCGCGGTTGACGGTTGCGCTAAGAAGATTAACGGAAAGGGGCGGTCTTCATATATTACATTCATTCGCAATTATCACTGGCTTATTGAACGGTTTGGTGGTATTACTTCAACCTCGATAACAAATACTTTAGAAATTGATTTGAAAGATGATAATGGGAAGTCAATAAATAGTCCTGATTTAGCTGATTTTATATATTATGTATTTTGCTGCTATACCGCTCATTGTGATGAGATTCCGCAAGAGTTTCAGCTATTTGAAGGAAACGCTATAATCATATCTGGCAAAACAATCAATTTGCCTAAAAAACTCGTATTTGGTCTGTTAGCTGCCTGTGCCTTTAATAAACATTCTGCCGATTTAATCTGCGATGCCGATTATTACCTGTCGTATGATTCGTCTGTAGTAGTAGATGCCTTTTTCAGAAGAATTGATGGCATTCCATATTTCCTTTCGGCTTTAAAAAGAGGAGAGGTGACCCCTTTCCCACTTAAAGATTGGCTGGGTAAAGAAGATGAAATTAGAAAATTTCTTGACAAGCAACCTAAAGATATTGATACTCCAGTAAAATGTTCTGTCAAAGAAAAAGAGGTTTTGCGTTTTGCAGAATTGTATATATCGTGAAGAAGCTGCATGCATATTAAATGTGAGTTTCTTCAGAAACCATAATCTTAGCACGAATCTAAGAAGCGTGTATTAGTTGCGAGTATCGTGTAGACATAAAATTTAGGGTGCATTGATAAAATAGCGGATGCGTGAAAAGTTGATGTTTGTGAATGATAATTTTATCTAAAACAAATGTTTCACAAACCAAAAAGCCACGAAATCAAGCCTTTCGAGGCTCGTGGCAATTGTATTAAAACTAACGTCAATACGGGCGTAATAACGTTGTGGCTGATACAATCACACGATATCCGGCGTCACTTTGATTTTTGAACGCATAATGCACGAAGGCATGCTATGGTTGTAATTATGAGTTGCGAAGAAAATTTATATTTTATAATAAGACATGCGGTTGTCATGTTTTATATGATATGATTGTTTTAAAAAATGGAGGTACTTTTGATGAATGATGTAATAATTCGTGATTTTGAAGAGAAAGATTTGTCAGCTCTTAAAGTGCTTATTGTAGAAGCATTTGGAGAAGGGTGGAATCTCAGACGATTCGACCAAAGCGAGGACTATTTCCAAGCATTATTAGAAGTCTACCAAAGTATGTTTCTTAATTCTAGCACATTCGGAAAAGTCGCAATGCTAGGCGAAAAGGTCGTTGGAGCAGTTTTAGCCTCAGCGAAAGGAGAAACAGAAAAATTCAGATTATTGCAAACAGATGTAGCACCAAACACACTTGCATTATTAGCCGCTCCAGAAGCCGAACGTCAAGATATTGCAGAACATCTATCAGTATCATTCCAAACTATAGGTCATCTTCTTGAAAGTAGGGTTGGCGCATACGATGGAAGCCTGGAATTTATTGCGGTTTCTACGCAGGCTCAAGGGTTGAAAATTGGAAAAACACTATGGGATGAAGCTGCTACTTATTTTAATTCTAAGAATGTAAAATCAGTCTATCTCATAGTTGATTCAGATTGTAATTTCGGTTTTTATGATTGCAATGGATTTTCAAAAGCAGATGAAAAAGAAGCGGTATACAGCTACACAACAGGACAGAAAATATCTACTGTGTTTGTTTATGAATACAAGTTTTAGAAATTGCTGATTGTACCAGATAAGCATTTTCAGAAACCAAAATCTTTACACGAAACTGCCGCAATCGTGTAAAGGTTCTGGTTTCGTGTTCAAGTGCCCATAGGGGGGGGCAAACGAGAGCAAGCTATTTTATAAATGTACTGTTTCACTGTACAGATTTATGCAAAAACTATAACCTAATAAAGCATAAAGCTCTGGATATGGGCTGTTCAAGACTTTCTTAAATTGTATCAAAGTTACCGTTAAAACGGGGCGTGTAGACGTTACCCTTGATATAACCGCAAAAGCCAAGAGAACGCAGATTCTCTGGGCTTTATGCGTTCCATGGCTGGGTTTTCCTATTGTACAGGAAGCTTGCTATGAAAATGTCACAATACGCTACAATATTGAAATGCACCCATAAGACACTTTTACAGAGGCAGTAAACCTTTACACGTGTAAAAATGTATTATCAGTGTTAAGGTATCCATTAAGCCACCGAAGAGAAATAATAGCGACCAAAATCATAAACATGTCGAAACATTATTTTTTAGTATGACATGCAGTTGTCATATTTTGTGTTATAAGACACGGGGAGGATACTATATTTTTCACAGACCTTGAAACTAATCGATTGCACTTGCAATGCATTTCCCCGGCGCACCGATATTTTTTTTATATCCTCTACACAAACGACGAAGTGCTGCGTTTTCATAA
>Ga0123355_10002208_pt1 | contig 27480 bp, 20 predicted proteins | sample TergutEmb28metaG_3_FD_89872 | JGI IMG/M metagenome (GOLD analysis project Ga0123355, IMG submission 89872) | Embiratermes neotenicus P1 segment gut microbial communities from Petit-Saut dam, French Guiana - Emb289 P1 | ecosystem: Host-associated > Arthropoda: Insects > Digestive system > Gut ... | reverse complement strand
GCGAGGAGTGAAGCGACGAAGCAATCCAGGAAATAGTGGAATACTCATGTTTCTGGATTGCCGCGTCGGGCTAAAGCCCTCCTCGCAATGACGAAAAAGAGGTTTTTTGACAGCCTGCGGGCGAACACAGTTCGCCCCTACAATTATCAACGCAGCCGAATGAGAAGGAGCGCTACCGTTTGAAATTATCAATATTAATAAAAACCATACGTCAACAAGACCCTGCCATACGTTCTGGTGTAGAGGTACTTTTATACCAGGGGTTTTGGGCGATGTTTAACCATAAAATTGCTAACCGATTGTATAGATGGCGGTTATACTTTTTATCCCGGCTTGTTTCGCAGCTTTCCCGTTTTTTTACGGGCATAGAGATACACCCCGGCGCAAAAATTGGCCATGGGGTATTTATAGACCATGGTGCGGGGGTAGTGATTGGGGAAACTTGCGAAATTGGGGACAATGTGACCATTTACCAAGGCGTAACCTTGGGCGGCACAGGCAAAGACACAGGCAAGCGGCACCCTACTATATGCAGTAACGTTATTATTGGCGCGGAAGCGCTGTTGTTAGGGCCAATTACCATTGGCGAAGGTTCTAAAATAGGCGCGGGGGCCATTGTTATAAAGGACGTGCCCCCGGGCAGTACACTTGTGGGCGAACCGGCCAGAAATCCAAAAGAGGAAGCTTCTGCGCATACAGAAATAATGCACCTAAAAGAACGGATAGCGCAGCTGGAAGAACGCATTGAGCAGTTGGAACGTAAATTTTCGGGAGCATAATACAAAAGCTCTGCTTCAATACAGCGTGAAGCAGAGCTTTTGTATTTCTCTAAAGACTATCAGTTAATTTTATCCCGAAAATATGCCAACAATAAATCTACAACTCTGCCGTAACTTTGCACGCCGTCTTCTTGGCGGTTTGCGCGCAAATACGCATCATTCGCCGCTTGCGAAATTTCTGCCAGCGGCCCTTGGAACTGCTGCCAATACGCCCAGTTGGCGCGGCGGTCTATTTGCACATAGGGGCAAAGCATGGCCATTATGCGGCTGTGTTCTTCACGGTTGGCACGATGAAGCTGGCCCGCCGCATGCGAAAGCGCAAGCATAGTGCCGGAGTACATAAAGTCCGGGTGTCCGCTGTGGTGGCCCACCAGCCACGCGATAAAATTGGCTTCGTCCTCGCGCATGATACCTCTAAAATGCGCCAATTCGTGTATCATTGTTGCGGGAATGTGATAATCCATTACGTGCACGTTTACATGCGGCTCAAGCGTCCATGGCACAAAAACCCCTGTAATTCTAAGGCGTGACATAAAGTGTGAGTACAGGATAGGCTTTGTGAGGGGAACAAACCCGCGCAAAACGGGGAAGTCTTCCCCTGCATTGCGGAAAATTTCCTGCGCTTCTTGCGAAAGGGCAAAATAGCTGTCCGCAGATGCTACCATATGCCCATACGCGTTGCGCCGCACCTGTGTAGAAAGTTCATTTGCATGGTTTACAAGCATTTCCGTCAATGCCGCCAATTCGGATACATACGACGGGCGAATTTCCAGCCCTATTGTTTCGCCAAATTCAACACGCCCATAATTTAGCCCAACCCCAAGTGTAAACATAAACCATATAACACCAGCCACAAATGCACTGTTTGCAGCCAAACACACAGCATGTTTTTTTCGTAATCCGCGCTTTGCACAAATATTGTATACTTCAACAATTACATAAGCCAGCGCACCAAGTGGAAATAAGAAGATAACAAATTGAAATACGGAAAAAGGCAAATATCCAAACACCCTACCGTAAGTTTCTGTCCAAAAGCGGTATATGCCTAGGGAAAACCAACGTTCTGTGGCGGCCGGGTTACTGTGCGCAAGACGAGTGAGAAGTATGGAAAAGGGAATAAGCAATGTGCACCAAAAACGTTTTTTTCGTAATAGCATTGTAACTCTCCCAGCATTTTTTAATAGATATTCCAAACACCGCCGGATTACATTTTATCTAAATAATCTGCACAAATCAATGAATAGATAAAGGGCAGCAAGATAACCCTGCTGCCCTTTATGGTTAAGTTGTATTACCAAGTAATAATTGCCGCTCTGTTCATACTATCCCATTCTACCGTAGCGTTAAATGCGTACATTACAAAGCGTAACGGTACGAATATATGGTCGTTTACATTCAGTGGCATTCCCATGCCATCAGGCAATGGTTCGTCTGCCGGAAGTGTCAATACTCCTGTCGGCAGGTAAATGATTACGGAGCGGGTTTCGCTACTCCATTCTACATTCACACCCAACGCTTCCGAAAGTGTGCGCAACGGAATCATCATGCGATCCGTAGCTGGGTCGATGAATGGTTCGCCAATGCTTATACGGGCGTGATTGTTCAACAAATACTCGATGCTACCGACCGTAAAAATAAGCCTGTTTGTTGCCGCAGCAGGTGGTGGCGGTATGAGTAGCGGTGGTGGTGCGTCGGTATCGTCCACATATACTGCGTACAATACATCGCTTATGTCGTCATATACATTATATTGTACAGGTGTGTCGTCTGTAGGCTGCTGTTCCGTTGCTGCGTGTGGGCTCCATGGTATATAAGGAGTAGTAGACGGAACTACGGTTGCCGGTGGCAATGGTGCAGACGGCGGCAGTGGTGGTAATGGTGGCAGTGGCGGCAGTGGCGGCGCGTCAGGAACCGGTGCCAAGGCATTTATTGCAGCGCGCAATATAGCATAAGCAGCATCAACTTCGTCTTGAGTTGTTTCCGGGTTGGTAAGTACTGCCTGTGCGGCAGCTCTGGCCGTTACCAAATTGGCCCAACTGCTTGCGGTATACATGTTTTGGCTACGTGCAAGTGCTTCAGCAACCAGTGCTTGTAGGGCGGTAAGGTCAACGGTAGGCTCTTCATCGCAACCGCAATCCGGATAATCGTCGCAACAAGGGGGTTCTGTTACAGTTACCGTTACTGTCGCAGAGAAACTGCCATCCACAGTGGTTACCGTAATGTTTACTGTTCCGGGTGTTACGGCTGTTACAACGCCATCAACAACGGTTGCTATTGCAGGGTTGCCGGAAGCCCAAGTTATAGCCGGGTTTGTTGCGTTAGCCGGGGCAACTGTTGCGGTAAGCGTAGCGGTTGCTCCGCCCACAACCAGGTCGAGTGTCTGTGGGGCAACGGTTACGCCTGTTACCGGGATAACAATTTCCCATTGGGCGTAAAGTGTAATGTCAACAATGTTGGTGCTTGTAGTCATGGCGGAACCTGCTGCGTGTGCGGTGCCGGTCCCATTCGGGCAGGTGTTCCATCCGGTGAAAACGTACCCGGTGCGGGTAAACGCGTTGGCTGCAACAGCGTATTCGCTGCCTCTTATCACAAGGCTTTCATCCATATTGCCTATGCCGCTGTTTGCATCGTAGGTGATGATGTTAGGACGTGGGCCGTTCCAAACGCTTACGAAATCTACGCGGAATTCACCGGATTCATCATCTACGCGAGGTATATGCGCGTTTGTGCCGCTATCCCATTGTCCGCCAGCCCAATCCGAAGCCTCAATAGAAAATTTAAGATAGCTTGGGTTTTGCATAATGCGGTTGTTATCAAAGCGGCTTTCTTCGCCAAAGCGTGCAATTTCCCTGCCATTTAGGAAGAAAATGTAATAGGAAGGCGTCCATTCAACGGCGAAGTTGTGGAACTCTCCATCATATACGTTTACAAGCTCCCCATCGAAAATAGATGCAAGCGTAGTAGAGTTGTGGTTTTGGCTGCCACCGCTGTGGTGGGCACCATAGCCGTTAAAATGTATGGCATTGTTAAAGGTGTTGTCACCGGCGTTAGCACCACTGCCGTAGTTAGGCCGCCAGGCATGGAAAGTTTCTACAACGTCAATTTCCGTGCCGGTAGCGCCTTGTTGGCCCGGATGTTGGTAGAAAAAGTCCACCATAAAGCCGAAGGTCCAGAATGCGCCCCATGCACCGCGCATAACATCAAATTGTATGCTGGATTCTATGAAGCCATACGTGGTTTCAAAGGCGGCGGTATTGCCGCGGTTTTGGCCCAGGTTATTATTGTTTCTGTCACGAGTGGTGGCTACGCCTGCGGTAATCCAGTTATCCCGGAAGGCCTGGGATACATTCCCCGGTGCGTGTGTGCTTTCCCTTACAAAGCCGATAACCAACTCGTTGCCAATGTCTTCGTCAGCGCTTTCACGCACAAAGGACAAAGGTGCACCCGAGCCTGCGCTGTCACGCCAGGTGCTTAGCCCGTGTCTGTTATTGTCTTGCGGGCCGTGGCGGAAATAGTTGCCTAAGCCGTGTACGTTGCGTGCGTCAGCGTTTTCTAACGAGAAGTCCTCGTGCATAACACGAGTGGCCGCTTCGCGGTTGCCTGTAGGTACAAAAACAATGTCAATAAGCAGGTCGTGGCCGTCGTGGCGGGCGGTAATGAATTGTACGCCGTCTGTGGGCAGACCAGACAAGGTTTCCGCAACGTTAAGCGGAAAGTATGCAAAGGTTCTGCTATTGTCTTCAGAACCCAAGCGTAGGGTTGCGGTATACTGTGTGTTAGGCTCAAAAGTGTTTGGTACTTCCGGATACCAGGTAATGGTTTGATGGAAGTTGTTTGCGGTACCTGTAATGTTTCTTTGGCTGGTGCCGGGGCGGAAGCGGTACAGGTACAAACCGGTAGGAAAATGGCCCGCAACCGGCCTTGCTATTGGCCATACTCCGACGTTTTCCACAGCTTGTTGCTCCATAAGCTCACGCGGAGGAGGCGGCTCTGGCGGGTCGTCGTTGGGGCGGATACGGTTAAGCTGCAGGTTGTTTACATCTGCGTACACGCCGTCTAAGAACAAGCCTATTCTGCCGTGTGGGCGGGTTACGCCCGCATTGAACACGGTGGCACTGGTTATAAGGCTTCTTGTACCATCCCAAACCCTTATCATATTGCCTTGCACTTCAAGGATAAGGTTAAGAGGAGCCGTTGTCATGTCAATTTCACCCGGTATATGTGTGATCCAACCACCGTAATATCTTTGAAGGGCAATATTGCTTTGTGTAATGTAAAGGTAGTCGCCATAGTGGCCTCCGTCCCCAATTCGGTCTTCTTGAATCCTAAAGTGAACCAAGAACCCCGGCCAACCGGCACCGGAAGCTATATCGTTCCAATTCAATTCTACCTGAAAACGGTAGTCACCCCAGTCTTCGTCACCAAAGAACCATCTTTCGCCGGCGCTATACGGGCCTGCAAGGCTCGGTGTATCCATTAGGGTACCTATGCGGTTCCAGGGTATCCAGGCATGTGCGAAATTAATAATTACACCATTTTCGTCCGTTTCAAAAACACGCACAAAACGTGTAGTGATGTCAGCCGGATTGTTGCCCAAAGAAATGGGCTCGTCCAAAGTAAGTGACATATTTCCGGCAATGGCGCTAATGTTTGCACCAATAGGTGACCCCACCATTTCCGAATCTGCAAGGACGTAGAACAAGCGAGTTATGCCCATACCATCTATTGAATTAATGATAATGTAACCGTCATCAATGTCCGCTACGTTTTCGTCAAATACGATGTTACTGTCCGGGGCAGTGCCCGGCGGTTGGCTTGCGGGCCGGATTCTGTTAACACGGACATTATTGACATAGGCTTCCATGATGGCATCCGCATATATTGTAAGCATACCCGAAGTAAAAATGTCGTCAACGGCGGTAAATACCAGGGAACCATCGCCCCTATATAAGGAGATTTGGGTTCCGTCCGCAACCAAACGAATGGATACATAGTCACTGCCGTCTAGGCGGGAGCCTAAGTTATGGGTAGGAGTTGGGCCGGTTATGGGATTACTCCAATCAACCTGGCCGGATGTAACCCAAACGTGGCCGGCTGCGTTCATGGCTAAACGTATATGATACCATGGTATGTCCCTAAGTCTAAATTGCAGTTCTGGCCAATCAGGTGTACCGGAAGGAACTCGAATATCAGCTTCCATTACGAAGTTGTCAACATTTCCAATTGCTACAGAACTGGTTATTAAGCCCAAATCATCCGGCCCGGATATCAGGGTACCAATGGCATGGTACGGCAGCCGCACATCACGATAAGCCGCAATGTTACCCCCAGAGACCTCGTAAACACGCAGCCATTGCCAGTCGCTGATATTGGCGCCAATAGGAGCATTAAGCGCAAGTGAGGCCGCACCGGCAACAGCGGTAATCGCGTCGGTGGTTGGCAGACTTGATACGCTATCAGCAATGACAAAATACAAAGTGCCTGTTAAGCCGTTTACATCTACAATTTCAATGCGGCCATCCGCTACATAACGCGGGTTGGCAAATGTAAAGTCGCCAACGACTATAGGCAGTGCGGCACTGGCTGCCACAAGATACGAATAGGTATAACTTTCAGGCTGTGCTGGTTTGTATTCTGTGTCATAGTCTGCACCGTTGTGGTCATGCGCATTGCCTGGGTTTTCGTACTGCTCTGCGCCGCATTTTGTGTCGTACTCCTCGCAGTATGTGTCGTACTGGTCCGCTTGCGCATAACCATAGTAGCCGCCCACATGGTTTTCTGCGTGCTCGACATACTCCGCAAAAGCGGCAGGGGCAACAGTACCCACAGCAAGTACAACGGCAAGCACAACTGCTGCAAAACGTTTTTTTGTGTTCTTCATTTTTTACGCTCCTTTATATGAATTTTTTATTTGCTAGGAAATTGCATTCTTTTTGTATTTATATGTCCAAATATTTGTTTGTGTTTAGGGCTTCATAGATGCCCCCTTCGCAGATATTTGCTAGGAAATAGGCATCACGCATATGTAAATTGTATTTCAATTTGTATCGTTAAATTAACCAACAATGTAATGTGTGTGATTATATTGTTGAATGGTGTTTTTGTCAATAAAAAAATCTGCACATTAAGATAAATTTGCATATATAACTATTGTTGCAAAGAAAGCGGGATGAAAGTATAATAAATGAACAAATATGCGCTGCCTTGCAGTAAAGCCAACAACAGTTAGTAATGTTGCATTGTAATGTAGGGCATGGATACGAATTGAAACGAGAAAAAAATATCCATTACCGGAAAGGCGGCAATTATATTGAATCCAATTATTTCACAAGCAGTGGAATTTACCAACACTTACAAGCAATACAAAAGCGCTCCGGCACCCATACGTGAGGCCATGTGCTTTAAAACGCAGTACCCCGCGCTATTGTCCGAAGTCAGAGATGGCGATATGTTTGCAGGGCGCGGTACCTCAAGACGTATCGTGTATGTCGGTTCCGTTTGGTGGTTTGCAACGCCGGAGTATTCGCCGGAAAATGCAGTTGAAGGTAAGCAAGGCGGGTATTGTTACGACTTCTCTGCGCTTTACACACTGCCCACAACCGATGAGGAAAAAAGTACACTTGAAGCACTGTCCGCATTTTGGAAAAACGAATGCACCATGGCAAAAGTCTACGCCCAAACAGATATGAGAGAAGGCGTGGGATTCCTGTTCGCTAACAATTTAGACCGCTTGGTTAGCAGAGGGCTGCCAGGCTTGATAAGCGATGTTGCCGCCATGCCGGAAAGCGACTTTCGCACAGGACTGCTGCTGGTGTTGGACACCGTGGTGGATGTGTGCCGTTACTATCAAAAGCAAGCGGAAGAAGAGGGTTATACAGATATGGCCAGCAATCTTGCCGCCATCATCGAACATGCCCCCAAGACGCTTGCACAGGCATTACAGTTGATTTTAATTTACGAACTGCTTTCCCATGAGAAGCACTATGAGCTAAACCGTTTTGATGTCGCCCTTGGTGATTTATATGTACAGGATATAGAAAACGGCACCATTACAGAAGCACAGGGGATTGAACAAATACACGCGTTTTACCGCATGGTGCGTGAATATGGCGAACTCGCTGTTTGCCGCCTAATCATGGGCGGAAAACACCGGCGCAATGCGGAAAATGCCGACAGGTTTATCGTTGCCGCCTTAAAGGCAGAGCAGCGCCACAAGCAGGTTGTGCCGCAAGTGACACTGCGCATTTACGATGGTATGAACCCGGAGTTGCTGACACTGGCCTACGACACAATCAACGAAACAAACACATTCCCAACTCTGTACAATGACAATGCAATTATAAGCGGCGTGGCAGAGGCATTTGATGTTTCGTTCGAAGATGCAAAAAATTACTACCCACTAGGGTGCGGTGAGTTTATTATTGCGCACAACAGCCCCGCTATTTTATGTTCGGGCTGGGATGTACCAAAAATGATTGACGCCGGCATACGTAATTGCGATGCGGAAACCTATGAGGAATTGTATCAATCTGTACTGGAGCAGGTTAAGCAACAGGCTGAAAGGCTAGCGCGCTATCACAAACTGCTTGTGGATACCAACGGTGGGGAATGCGCATTTCTTATGGGTAGCCTGCTTACAGACGACTGTATTTTAAAAGGCAAACCGCTGCTTAGCGGTGGTGCGAACTTTATTGGCGCGTGCGTAATGGGCCACGGTTTTACAAATGCCGCCGATGCCCTTACAGCCATAAAACAGCTCGTATATGATAAGAAAACCTACACCCTTGCGGAAGTGATACAGGCTTTAGATGTCAACTTTGTCGGCCATGAAAACTTGCACAAAGCACTGATTGCTGCACCCAAATATGGCAATGACAATAGCCAAGCAGACAAAACCGTATCGCGCCTGTGGCGAGATATGACAGAAGCGGCAAGAAAAGCCGGAGCAGAGTATGGGCTTGATTTCCTGACGGTTTCAAGCGTAAACCCGGGCGGGTACTATATGGGATGGGATATGGGCGCTACCGCAGACGGGCGGCAAAAAAGCCAGCCATATGCCATTGGTAATGCGCCGACAGCAGGTTCGGACAAAAGCGGCCTAACCGCACTGATGAATTCTGTCCTAAGAACAGACCCGGTAAACGGCGGTTCGGTGACAAATTTCAAAGTTTCCCGCGAATTTTTTACTAAGGAACGCGGAAAATTTGAGGCCTTGTTTTCGGCCTATTGGGCCGGCGGCGGCTTGCAAGCAAATATAACGATTGTAAATAAGGGCGATTTAGAGGCCGCTATGAAAGAACCTGAAAAATTCCCGCACTTACTGGTCAGGTTAGGCGGTTGGACAGCACGGTTTATTGATTTGGATAGCTACACCCAAAATGAAATATTAAAAAGGACATTATATTAGTGAAGGGCACGGTTTTATCCATAGAGCGGTGTTCTTTGCACGATGGCCCGGGCTTGCGGACAACGGTATTTTTAAAGGGATGCCCGCTTTCTTGCCTGTGGTGCCATAATCCCGAATCGCTGTCGTTTAAACCCGAATTGTATTTTTTAAACGAGAAGTGTACCGGTTGCGGCATATGTAACACAATTTGCGCCAACCATAGCATATGCGAAGGGGTGCTGACAACTCATCGCATGCGTTGTAGTGCCTGCGGCAAATGCGTATCTGCCTGTCCAAATGCGGCATTTGAAATAAAAGGGAGTGTGATGTCGGCGCAGAAGGTCATGGACGAAGTGCTGAAAGATGTGCGGTACTATGAGTCATCCGGCGGCGGATTAACAATATCGGGGGGCGAACCGCTTACACAGTTGGAATTTACGCTGGAACTGTTGCGTCTGGCTAAAAAAAACGGCATTCACACATGCATTGAAACCAGCGGATACGCAGCCACTAACCGGCTGTTTGCCGTTTTGCCATATGTAGATTTGTTTTTGTACGATTTCAAGGAAAGTGACAACGCCAAGCATAAAGAATTTACCGGTGTTTCGCGCAATTTAATTATGGATAACTTACATGCAATAAACAACGCTGGTGCAAAAATAATATTACGGTGCCCCATTATTCCTGCCTGCAACGAACGCCCGGAGCATCTTGCCGCTATTGCCGCAACAGCCAATGCGCTGTGCAATATCACAGAAGTGAATATTATGCCATATCACCCCATGGGCGCGTCAAAAGCGGCGCGTATCGGGGGTGAATACGCATTACAGGATATGGCATTCCCGACAGACACGCAAATTGCGGGCTGGATAGAAGCTGTGAGCCGTGAGACGAATACTGTTGTGAAACAAGGGTGAATGCAAACATTTGTCAACCGGCCCGATTTTCGGACCAGTTGACAAATGCATTCATTATTTGTTCAGTTGGTCCCAAACTTGGACCAACTGATTTTTTTTGTACAGCAAAAACATGTCAAAAAAATAATTTTCATATATAATCAAATTTTCCGTTGCCATATAAATTTTTTTGTGTATACTTAGAATCTGTTGTACTATGCTTGAAGCCAGAGGCTTCTTTTTAAGAAATTTGGAGGTCACTTCCCTCATGATAAAAGTACCGGAATATATGCGCAACGCATTTGCCGTCAACGGCGTGCCATTTGATGGCTTGCTATTTGCCATGCACACCGATATGACGCTTGAAGGAAATTTTTCCGATGCGTATGTGGCGGTGGACAAAGAAAATCTATACATATTGTATGGAATTGAAGAAATTGTAAAAACCGAGGGTGCGCGGCGGATTGTTCCGCAGTATACAACCCACGAGGTTGTCATTCATAAGCTTAAAGATTTGGGCGAACTGCAAACAGAAACGCTGCTTTCCACCTGCCGAATGGTTTCCACCAAAGACGGCCATCAACGGCTTATTTTGTTGTTTTCTTTAGGGTATCAATCCTTTGCAGACCGCATGATTAAAGTCATAAAAAATATAGAAGAAGGCAAAGACCCACTGGATGAAATACGTGCAGACGACGAGCTTTTTTGCCCAAAATGCGGTACGCGTTATCCGGAGCCGGAGCGCGGGCTATGCCCAAAATGTACCGACAAAATGGGTATCTTCTTTAGGCTGCTTGGCTTTTTCAAGTATTACAAGGGCAAAGTTGCCGCGTGTTTTACAGTAATGCTGCTTATTACATTAATGTCCATTTTTGCGCCGTATATTGGTACGCGCGTTTTCCTTGACGATGTTATTGTCGCACCACAGCCGGTAGTGGATGCATATGGTGATTATGTTTTAGACGCATATGGAGAAATTGTATACACCGGCGGGCGGTTTTACCGCATGGTTGGGCTAATTGTAATGGTCGTGGTTGGTGTGCGTATTTTGGGCACGTTGTTCCAAATGCTGTACCACTTTGTACTTGCCAAAACCATGCCTTGGATCATTTACGATTTGCAGCTTCGTATCTTTGAAGCGATGCAAAGACTGTCCGTATCTTTTTACACATCTAAACGTACAGGGTCGCTGATGAACAGAGTCGGGCGGGATTCCCGCAATATTTACTGGTTCTTTGTAGACGGCTTGCCTTTCGTTATACTCCATGGCGCCACTTTTATAGGTATCGCAATAGTCATGTTTACACTGGAATGGCGTTTAACGCTGATTATACTCACGGTCATACCGTTTGCGGGCTTTATGTTCAGAGTCCTTATGCGCATATTTAGGCGGTATCACCATAAGTTTTGGGTGATGAACTCGCAGCTGAACAACATGGTTTCCGATGCGGTAAACGGGCAGCGCGTCATCAAAGCTTTTGCGCGTGAAGGCGAAGAATCCCGACGTTTCAGGGACACCGGCAACAAGCAGGCCGCCGTGGAAATAGCCAGCGTAAACCTGGGATTTACCGCGTTCCCAATGATTTGGCTGTTTATGGCCTTGGGCGAAATTGCGGTAACTGCCATTGGTGGTATGATGGTTATCCGCGGCGAAATTACCATTGGTATACTGCTTACGTTTCTTGCGTATTCGGCTATGCTGTCCGGGCCGTTGCAATTTATGTCCACGGTAAGCACTTGGTGGGCACGTTGTGTAGACGCCGCCCAGCGTGTTTTTGAAATTACAGATGCAAAAGCAGATATTGAAGAACCGGAAAACCCTATAATACTGGATAATTTACGGGGCGAAATTACCGTTAAAAACGCGTGGTTCCAATACGAGCCCGCAAAGCCTATCCTAAAGGGAATGAATTTACATGTACCGGCCGGGCAAACGCTTGGGCTGGTTGGTAAAACCGGCGCAGGTAAGTCTACGCTCGCAAACCTGATTGCGCGCCTGTACGACCCTACAGAGGGTGAAGTATTTGTAGATGGCGTAAATGTAAAGCAGCTCAGCTTGCAGCAACTGCGCACCAGCATCGGCATCGTTTCGCAGGATATTTACCTGTTTATAGGAAGCATTGCCGATAATATCCGTTATGCGCGCCCAGATGCCACCATAGAGGAAGTCATATGGGCGGCAAAAATGGCGTCTGCTCACGATTTTATTACAAAATTACCGGATGCGTACGAAACCCGCGTAGGTGCGGGCGGGCAGGATTTGTCCGGCGGGGAAAAGCAACGGCTTTCCATTGCACGCACAATCATACAAAACCCGAAAATATTAATTTTGGACGAAGCCACCGCCGCTATGGACACAGAAACGGAAGGCAAAATCCAAGACGCGTTAAACCAATTGCAAGCAGACAGAACTACCATTGCCATAGCCCACAGGCTTTCTACGCTGAAAGATGCGCAGCATCTGGCAGTAATCAACGAGGGTAAGGTAGTAGAAAACGGTACGCACGAAGAACTGATGCGGCTGAAAGGTGAGTATCATAAACTTTACACGATACAAATGGAAGGCTTGAAAGTAATCAGTATGGATTAGGGGGGCAAACCATGACCATCAACTTAACCAGAAAAGTTGCCGTAATAACCGGCGCAACAGGCCAGCTTGGGCGGGTAATGGCCAGAACATTAGCCGCCAGCGGCGCAGACATCGCCCTGCACTATAATAAAAACAAGGTTATGGCAGACGGGCTTACGGCAGAAATTAGAAACCTAGGACGTCGCGCCGTGGCCATACAGGCAGACATTACAGATGAAGCATCCGTGAATAACATGCGCGACGAAATTTTGCACAGTTTAGGCCATATAGACATTGTGGTCAACAACGCCGTAATACAATATTCATGGACAACCATCCTTGAGCAAAGCCTTGCGGATTTTCATAGCCAATTTGAATCATGCACCATGCAAAGCGTCCTTACGGGCAAGGCTTTCCTACCCGCAATGATACAAAAAGGCGAAGGCCGTTTTATAGGCATAAACACAGAATGCTCGGCGCTGTGCAACGAAAGTTCCGGCGCATATGCTGCCGCAAAACGTGGCATGGACGGGCTTTACAGGGTGCTTGCCAAGGAAGTAGGCAGCAGCGGCGTTACCGTGAATCAAGTGTCGCCGGGCTGGACAATAAGCGATATCGACCGCATAAACGAAACGGAAATCGCGCCCGCATATTCGGACAAAATTCCCCTGGCACGGCGCGGTACAGACCAAGAAATCGCAAATGTAGTGCTGTTTTTAGCGTCAAACTTGTCCTCATATGTAACCGGCGTGAATATCCCCGTATGTGGCGGGGCCGTGATGGTATAAGCAAGGAAAGGACTAAACGACAGTGGAATCAATTCAAACGCAAATGGATTTAGGCATATTAGACCTTAAAGAAACGACATTTTATGCCACAGAAGGCGGCTTTGTGGGTATAAAGTACAAGGATAAAGACCACCCGCATGTCATTTTGCGGCGCATCATGCCGTTGCAGCAGCCAATGGAATACATTTCTGTAGCCGACCCCGACAACAACGAAATTGGTATACTTAAAGCCATTGCAGACTTGCCGGAAGACCAGCAGAAAGTAGTAATCCATGAACTGGACAACCGCTACTATGCCCCGGAAGTGCTGGAAGTGGTGTCTGTGCAAGACAAACTGGGCTATGTATACATGGAATTGCGGCTGAAAAACAAGCAGGGCAAGGAATATACAAAAAACTGCGCGGTAAAAGATGTAAGCCGTAATATCCGTATGATTACAAATACCAGCGTCATTATTTTTGATGTAGACGGCAACCGATATGTAATTTCGGACGTAGCTAATCTGAATCGTCATAGTATGCGGAAATTGGACGCGTATTTGTTTTAATACAAACCACGGGCGCACACTGTGGGCCCCTACGGGAAACAGGGCTATTGTAGGGGCGGACAGTGTTCGCCCGCAGTTGGCACTGGTGCTATGTAAGAGGAGAACATTATCATGAAGCAATTCATTTTCGAGTATGACCTGGCGCTGGACATGGCTGATACTTCCGGGAAACTTATTTTTTCCCAAGATGGCATGATTACCGGCGAGGAAAATGGTCAGGTCAATTTCAGCTTTTCTGCCAAGGATGCAAAAGAAGCCTTAGTAAAAGCCGGGGTGGGCTGCGGCTTAATTTACGTAAAATACGAAAACGCACCGGACAAAGTTTTGTGCCGCTTTACCATGAGCGGGCTAAAAACAGCCGGTGAATTTTGCAAGCTTGTAAATTTTTATAATTTAACCGGCGAGGCGTTTATCCCCGACGAGGTAGAAAAACGCCTGTGCGAAAAATGTGGCCGCCCGATGATGTCGGAACTGAGCGTCTGCATATTTTGCTACAGCAAACTGGCGGTTATGAAACGTACCATTGACTTTTTCAAACCACAGGCTAAAACCATAGTGGCTTCACAGCTTATTGCGATTCTTGGTCATGTGGCTTTTATGACGTTTCCAATATTCACCGGTATACTGATTAACCGTTATTTAGAGCCAAGAACGGGAACATGGGCAAATATTCTGCTTATCACCGCCATCATTGTTGCCATAAGGATTTTTGGGGAAGTCAATTTTATATTGACCTCCAGGGTGTTTAACAAGGCAACCATTGCGATACACAATGATATCCGTTCGACGGCATATAGCAAAGTGCAAAGCCACTCCATGACCCTGTTTGCCAAGCGAACGCCCGGCGACTTGATACGCCGTGTAATGGACGATACCGGTACGGTGGGTGAGTTTATTAACGATATCAGCCGCTGGGTTATTGAAATGGTGCTGATGTTTTTTATAGCACTCGGTATTTTATTTTTCTATAGCTGGCAATTGGCGTTACTGGTTCTGCTGCCTGTTCCGTTTGTAATGGTGCTTTTGCACTCATTTTTCACATTTATCCGCGCAAGGTTCGAGCGGGAATGGCGCAGAAGCTCCAAGGTTAATTCGATTTTGCATGACATTATCAAAGGTATACGCACCGTGAAGTCATTCGGTAACGAGAAACGTGAAATCGAAAAGTTTTCTACAGCAACCCGCGACTTGGCAACAATGTCTTCCAAGAATGAAGCGCTCTGGGGCTTGCTGTTCCAGCCCGTTACATTTTTAGTTGGTGTGGGCGAATTTTTGGTACTTTTTTTCGGTGGCTGGATGGTGTTGAACGGCACGCTATCAATGGGTTCATTTGTGGCGTTTACCATGTACCTGTGGGCAATTTACGGCCCGTTGCGCTGGCTCGTTAACCTGCCGCGCTGGTTTGCAAACGCCACCACCAGTATGGTAAAAGTGTTCGAGCTATTGGACGACGAGTCCGAAATCAAATCGCCGGGGAACCCGCACAATGTACCCATTGCAGGCGGCGTAGCCTTTGATAGCGTATACTTTGGCTATAAATCTTATGAGCCTGTTCTAAAGGGCGTAAGCCTGGAAATTAAACCGGGCGAAATGATAGGGCTTGTGGGTAAATCCGGCGTGGGTAAGTCTACACTGATAAACCTTGCCATGCGCTTATACGACCCCAACAATGGGAAAGTGACCATTAATGGTACAGACCTGAAGGCAATGGATACAACGCACTTGCACGAAAACATGGGCGTCGTGTTCCAGGACAGCTTCCTGTTCGCCGGCACATATTTAGAAAATATCGCCTATGGCAAGGCCGGCGCAACCGTTGAAGAAGTAGTCGCCGCCGCCAAAGCCGCTGAGGCACACGACTTTATCATGAAAACCCCAGACGGCTACAACACCTTAATTGGTGAGGGCGGGCAATCCTTATCCGGCGGCGAACGTCAGCGTTTGTCTATAGCGCGCGCTATCATTAAAAACCCGGAAATTCTCATACTGGACGAAGCAACAAGCTCGCTGGACGTAGAAACAGAATCGCTGATACAGGAAAGCCTGAACCGCATAACCAAGGGGCGCACCACCATAGCCATTGCCCACCGCTTGTCTACATTGCGCAATGCAGACCGCTTGGTGGTGCTAAAAGATGGCGGCGTGGCGGAAGTTGGTACCCATGCTGAACTGTTAAGGCAAAAAGGTATTTACTACGACTTGGTGATGGCTCAGCGGCAAAATAGCCGCAAAGCAGAACCGGCGGTACATTAATGAAATTTCAATAAAATAATTACCGCACCATTTGCGCATTGCGGCGCAAAAGCTCCGCCCCTTGCCACAGCATAGCCGTATGCGAATACGCTTCTGCAAATGTAGCATCATCCATAGCTAGCCATTCTTGCGGGCTAACGTAAGTTTTTGCACATGATGCATTAAACGGACAAACATCTTGACAAATATCACATCCATAAAGCTGATTGTGCAGCATGGCTTTTTCTTCGCTTGTCAGTTGCGCTTTTGGGTAAGATACGAAATGCACTTTGCCGTATCAAGCGGATAGCCAGGTTGCAAGGCACCATTTGGGCAAGCGTTTATGCATAAGCGGCAATTGGGCGGGCATTTGGCTTGTGATGTAGAGTGCGTCGTCGTATCTTGCGGAATATCCATCAACAGCAGGCCAATGTTAAACCTTGTGCCAAATTCCGATGAAATAATTAGCTTATTGCGCCCGTAAAAGCCAAGTCCGGCCCGTAAGGCAAAGGCTCGCTCATCAAGCGTAGGGCTGTCCACCAGAATTTTGTATTCAAATGATATGTGCTGCAACAATTCGTCTGCCAGTTCGCGCAGCAAATGTTTCACCTTAATATGATAGTCGTCATTTGTGCCAAGTGATGAAAGCTGTGCCATATTATCGGCATTGTCTGCGTTATTTTGCGCCGGTATACCTTGACTTGCCCCAACACCAAGTACAATAACGCTTAGTGCGCCCGGTAAAACAACGGAAGGACACGTACGCTTTTTGATATCGCGGCTTACAAATGGCACAAATGCACTTTGTTCCAGGCGAGCTGTATCTAGCGGCGACGCATCGCAAATACCAAATATACAGCCGTGCGTTGCAGCAAAGGCTTGGACTATTTCAAAGATATCCACTACATACCCCGTTCCTGTTTCAGCCCCACCATAAACGCTATAATTTTACCGGGAAACTTGGAAATGTATGCGTTATACATAACAACAGCATCATTATAAGCCCTAGCCGCATCGTCTATTTCTTCCGAGTTTGCGTCCAAGGCTTCTTTCTCTTCATCTTCTGCCAAAAACAAAAGTTCATTTACTTTTGCAAGTGCATCGTCCACCACGCCGCGCTTTTCTATTAACCTATGGTGCAGTACAAGCGCTGCTATCGATACAATTGCAATAATTGACGACGCAAGTCCAAAAAATGATATCATGTACATATACACTTTCTAACCATTGCGGCTATGTGGGCCGGTTCGGTTCCACAGCAGCCGCCAAGTGCTGCTACTCCTTTACTCGCCATATCTGACATGAAATGTGCGTACGCTGTTGGCGGGGCATTATATTGAGGCACACCATTTACTACTTCCGGCAAGCCTGCATTTGGCTGAAATATCACAGGCAGACCGGTTACATTTAGCAGCTCGTCTATTAGCGGAACATATGCGTCTAAGCCTTCCCCGCAGTTCATGCCCAGCGCGTCTACTTGCAGCCGTTCTAAAAGTTCTGCCATATTCTTAATGCTTGCGCCGTACATGGTGCGTCCGTTTGCGTTAAAACTCATGGTTGCGAAAACGGGTAAGCCGGTTTTTTTGGCTTCGGTTACGGCAATTTCAAGTTCACCTAAATCCATCATTGTTTCAATGAGTATTAAATCTACGCCGTTTTTTACGCCCTGTTGTATAGTTTGTGCAAAAATGGCGGCAGCTTCTTCTACTGCAACATCACCGTAGGGTTCCAGCATTAGCCCCGTTGGCCCCATGTCTAAAGCGATATATTTATTTCCACCCTGCACAGCGGTTTTTGCGTTTTCTATTGCGGCGGTAATTATTTCGGCAAAATTGGCATGCTTGTGACTGTATGCGCCAAAGGTATTTGTAGTAATTATATCTGCCCCGGCGTTTAAATACGCACGGTGTAAATCAACCACTGTCTGCGGGTGGGACAGGTTTGCCGTAACTGGGTCGCCTGTTAGTCCTTGCTTATGAAATTCCGTACCTGTGCCGCCATCGATAAATAATTTATTGTTTTTTATTGCGTTGCGAATATCCATGATAAGGCTCCCTTTTGTATCGTTCTTACGCATAGTATACTCCAATTTAGCTAATACTACAAAAGACTTTCAAGTGCTGACCTTTGCCCATTATATCAAACCTTGTCGAAAAATAAACGTACATATTAATACGACTTAATACGACATTTTCCCAAAATTGTGCCATCTATTCTTGACAATACCCTGCTATAACGCATAAACTCTATTTAACAACATAAAATTAGGAGGCATAACAATGAGCAAACCAGTAGTAGCACTACAATTGTACACCGTTAGAGACTTTGCGGAGAAAGACCTGAAAGACACACTGTTTCAAGTAAAAAAAATGGGTTACGACGCAGTAGAATTGGCCGGTATGTATGATAAGCCAGCCCCGGAACTTAGAGCATTGCTAGACGAAGCAGGGCTTGATGCCATTAGCGCCCACGTGCCAATTCAGGCATTTGAAGAAGATTTGGAAGGCACTGTAACCGCATACAAAACCTTGGGCTGCAAATATGTGGGTATACCGTGGCTGGACCATGCCAATCTGCCGGGCGGCGAAAAATGGCCGGTAATGAAAGCATATCTTATAAAAGTGGATGCACTATGCGAAGCGGCAGGCATAACACTCATGTACCACTGCCATGCACACGAATTTGATAAATTGCCGAGCGGCGAGTACATTTTAGATGCATTGTTCCGGGAACTACCTGCGCTTGAAAACGAAATAGACTCCGGCTGGGTAGACGCAGTAGGTCTATGCCCTGCCGATTATATTAAGCAATATGCCGGTAAAGTGCCTGTTATCCATTTGAAAGACACAGACAGGAACGCAAAAGTAGACCGCCCGGTTGGCCAAGGCACACAAGATATGCCGGCTATTACTAAAGCGGCAGAAGTATCCGGCACACAAGTTTTGGTTGCAGAACTTGACGAAGCCGTAGGCATGACTTCCCTTGAAGCGGCAAAGCAAAGCAGAGCATATTTGAAATCTTTGGGATATTAAAAAATAGAGCTACGAAATAGAAAGGTTTGAAGCCAATGGGTAGAGCAGGACGTGGTGGCGGCGGTTTTAGAGGCGGCGGCGGAAGAATGGGCGGCGGCTTAGGCGGCCGCTCCGGTAGCGGAAGAATAGGCGGAAGCAGCCTGGGCGGACGCGCTGGACAAGGGCTTGGTGGTATAGGACGCGCCCCAGCAAGGCCGGCGGCACCAAGGCCGGGCGCAAGACCGGTTGCTCCAAGGCGTAACCCCGGCTTTGCGGCAGGTATGGGCGTAGGCATGGGTATGGGAATGGGGCGCAGACGCCGTGGCTGGGGCTGGGGAATGGGGCCTCGCTGGGGTTGGGGCGGTGGCTGGGGCTGGGGTCGCAGACACACAACAGTTGTAGTAAACAACGGCGGCGGTCCAATGAATGGCGGCGGCAGAGGCGGTTGCGGCTGCTTTACTATGATTCTTGCCGTTCTTGTTGTTGTATTGGCGATTTCGGTCATTTCATATTTTGCTAATTTTACGCTTCCCGGCACGGGGGGCGGCTTTGTGCGCATGGATGTTACACGTTCCACAGTTGAACGCACTGCTTTGCCACGCGGCTATGCCAATGATATCGGACCTTGGTATACAGACAATATGAACCCGCCATGGGTTGGCAACCCGGCATTGCTTGAAAGAGGTATGCGCAATTTCTTTAACGAAACAGGCATAAGGCCGCATCTGTATTTGACCGGGGAAATAAACGGAAGTACTACAGTACCTTCTTTTGCGCAACTCAGCGAATTTGCAGGGGAAGTATACGAGCGGCTTTTCAATGACGAAGCCCATGTGCTGCTGGTGTTTTTTGAAAATCATCTGGGGCAGTACGGAATGTATGTAATGCCCGGCAATCAAGCCCGGCTGGTCATGGACGACGAAGCACGAGAAATCCTTATGGATTATGTGCAGAGGTACTACTATTCCGATCTCGGCACGGAAGAAATGTTCAGCCGCGTTTTTGACGGCGCAGGTACGCGCATCATGACAGTTACCCGTTCACCTTGGATAAACGTTATGATTGTGTTTGCAGTGCTGTTGATTTTATTCTTGTTATATACATGGTGGAAACGCAAACAAGAACAAAAAAATCTTGAAGCCGAACAAACCGAACGCATCCTTAGCCAATCCCTAGATACATTTGGGCCAGAAGATGCGGCAAGCAAGCTGGCAAAAGAGTACAACGAAAATAATAATGAATAAATAGGAGGACAAAACATGCAAATTTTAACACGTTTTAAAGACATCGTTTCTTCAAACATCAACGCGCTTTTGGACAAGGCGGAAGACCCGTCCAAAATGATTGACCAGTACTTGCGCAACTTGTCAACAGACTTGGCAGCGGTTAAAAAGGAAACAGCGGGCGTTATGGCAGAAGAAAGCCGTACACGCCGCCTAGTGCAGGAAAACGAAAAAGAAGTGGCCAAGTTTACAGAACTTGCAAAGCGCGCGTTGGTATCCGGCAACGACGAAGACGCTCGCGTGTTCCTTTCCAAAAAGCATGAGCTTGAAGATGTAGGCGCAGGACTGCAAACAGCCGCTGCTGCCGCACACGAAAACGCAGTAAGAATGCGCCAAATGCATGACAAGCTAGTCAAAGACATCAACTCGCTAAATGCCCGCAGAAACACTTTGAAAGCTAAAGCCGCCGTAGCAAAAACCCAAGACAGAATCAACCAAATTGGTGCGGCCGGTGCGGGGGCAGAAAGTGCAATGGGCGCGTTCGACCGTATGGAAGATAAAATTAACCGCAAACTGGACGAAGCCAATGCCCGTGCAGAGCTGGATTCTGCGCCAATTGACGCGGCACTTGCCCTGGAGGAAAAATACCGCGGCGTAAACATCGACTCGTCTGTAGATGATGAATTGGCCGCAATGAAAGCACAGTTAGGACTGAATTAGTTGCCTAAAAAGTTAACGAAAAAATTGGTAAAACAAGGTGAAAGTGCGAAAGGCAATGTAAAGGCTCCCATGCGGAAGCCCAAACCAAAACCTTCAAATGCATCTGAAACGGGTAATTTTATAGGGAACGCAAGGGGCTTTGGCTTTGTTGCGCCATCAACCAGAGGGGCGGATATTTTTATCCCCCCTCATTTGACGTTGGGGGCATTGGACGGCGATACGGTAACATGCAAAATTACACAAGAAGAGCCCTCGCCCCTACCGGGCAAGCCAAGCCGCACAGGTAAAGTTACAGCCATCGTAAACCGCCGCCCCATGGTTGGCGCGTTTTTCACCAAGGGAAACCAGGGCTTTGTCCGCCCGGTTGAAACAAAAATACCCTATATTTTTTCTGTTCCGCCAAAAACAATTTCACGTTTTGGCTTGGCAGATGGGCACAGGGTTATTTTTTCTGTGGACAAGCGTATGGACCCCAGCCGTGGCATAGAGCCATGCTTTGTAACAGAGGTAATGGGCCATATAAACGACCCGGGTATAGATGTGCTAACCCTGGTGCGCCAAGCTGATGTACCTTATGAATTTTCACAAACTGTCATGGACGGAGTGGCAACCCTGCCGGACACCGTAACCGAGGCAGAATGCAAGGGCCGTTTGGATTTGCGCAATGAATTGACCTTCACAATAGATGGCGATGACACAAAAGATATCGATGATGCCATATCTTTTTCTGTGAACAACGATGGCACAATAAACCTTGGCGTGCACATCGCCGATGTATCCCATTATGTAAAAGAATTTTCTGCCTTAGACGATTCTGCACTCGACCGCGGCACAAGCATATACCTTGCAGACCGTGTTATTCCTATGCTGCCACACAAGCTTTCCAGCGGGATATGCTCCCTCTTCCCGGATGTGGACAGGCTTACTTTAAGCTGCCTCATGACCGTAAATCCACAGGGGCATGTTATCGATTACAAAATTGCCAAAACGGTAATTCACAGCAAAAAACGCTGGACATATAACCAAGTGCAGGAAGTTCTGGACGGCGCAGACACAACAGAAGAATGGCGCGCAATTATAAGTGAAATGGACAACCTCCGTGCCACTTTACGTCAAAAGCGTGAAGCAAAGGGCGCATTGGATTTCGACTTGCCGGAAGCCAAAATACGCGTAGATGAAATGGGCAGGCCAATTTCAATAGAATCCTATGCCAGAACGCACGCCACGGGCATGATAGAAGAGTTTATGATACTGTGCAACGAAACCATTGCCGCCCATTTTCTGGCCTTGGAAGCTCCTTTTGTATACCGGACTCACGAGGCCCCAAGTATGGACAAGCTTGAAAAATTGAGCAGCATCACACAGCACTTGGGTTTTACTGTGCCTAAAAATGCAGACAGTCCCATTGCATTGCAGCGGCTTCTTGAAAAAACCGCAGATACCACCGCCGCACAAGCCATTGCCACGGCTGTTTTGCACAGCCTCCCTCAAGCGCGCTATACACCGGACAACCCGACGCATTATGGGCTTGCATCCCAGGCATACTGCCATTTTACATCGCCTATACGCCGTTATGCGGATCTGCAAATTCACAGGATAATCAAGGCCTGGATTTCATCAGAACCACTTGACCATTTTAATGAAGTTCTACCCGCCGTATGCGCACAATGTTCGCAGACAGAGCGTACTGCGGAAGCTTTGGAGCGTGAAGTAGAGCAGCTAAAAAAAGTGCAGTTTATGTCCACCAAAGAAGGCCAAACCTTCGAAGCCATTGTAAGCGGCGTGACCCAATGGGGCGTATATGTAATGCTCCACAATACCGTAGAGGGCATAATTCCCTTCGAAAGTTTACGGCGCAGTGGTTTTATATTTGACAAAGAAAAAACCGTGTATACCCGAAAGCAGAATAAAAAATCAAAAAGCAAAGAGGCTGAAAGTTTACGCCATGGTCAGTCTATCACTGTGCGCTTGGTTCAGGCGTTAGAAGATGAGCGGAAACTCATATTTGTCATTAATTCTCGTAAGTAGATGTCCATCGTAATATATAAGGGGATGTTACTCCACTTTCACAGTGCTGTAGCATCCCCTTTTTTTAATGAATAGCCATTTCGATATGCCTCATAAACCGTTCCTGCGTAATAAAACGAATGCAAATGATTTGCATCGGCAGCATAATAAGGGTTCTTATAATGCGTGTGGGCAGTAATGCCATAAACCCGCGTTCAAAGAAAAATACCAACCACATAGTGTCAAGCACGAATTGCAGCCCAACAGCAACTATTATTACAGCGATACATATACGCAGCAGGCTTTTATGGTGTTTGTAAAGAAGCAACCCATATACCACGCCGGCCAGAAATGCCGTAAACGTAAAACCGGGAAAAGGCGCAAAAGCACTAAAGAGCGACACGCCTATAATATCCCCAATGGCGGCTCCAATGCCTGCAAAAAGCGGCCCGCACATTATGGCAATAATCACAATGGGGATAAACCCAAAGCTAATCCTTACTATCGGCGTTTGAATAGAAAGGAAGCGGGTTAAAATAATTTCTAAAGCGATAAGCATGGCTGTTAACACAATTTTTTTTGTGTTGGAATTAAACATAAAAAAACCTCCTATTGTGGCGCGAATCTACAATTCGCGTAGGCGAGCCACAAAAGAAGTATTTTTGTGGCAGCGGATGCGGAAGCACACCGCGGGTGTTATGCCGAGAAACAACAATTCCGTTTCCTCGCATTACAAAGCCCTTCGTCCGATGGTAATCTCCCATCCACCGGCACTTAACGCGTGATTCCTACTCTGACTCATTTTTCACATTACACGGACAATAAGCATTCGCGAACTTGTCCCACCATAGATAGCGACCCTAACGAGCAGATAACGTCTTCTTCGCCGGATATCTCTATCGCAAGCTTTACCCCTTGCGCTATGGATTCGCAATGAACTACATTGCACCCCCTTAAATTTAACTCCTCTGCCGGTAAGGCGCGTGGGTCATTTGGTGTTACAGTAATAAAGCAGCTTGCATAAGGAATTAAAATTTCGAGCATTGCCTTGTAATCTTTGTCTGCCAAAACGCCAAACAGAAAAATAAATTTTTTATCTGGAAACAGTGTGCACAAAGTATCTACTGTGGTTTGTATCCCTTGGGGATTGTGGGCACTGTCTACAATAAATATAGGTTTGCGCTTCATAATTTCGAACCTGCCCGGCCATAATGTCTTTTTCAGGCCATTCCGTAGCGCGTCCTCTGATATGTTCCAGCCACGTTCCCGCAAAGCCTTAGCTGTTTCTATAGCAACCGCCGCGTTACGCAACTGGTGTGTGCCCAGCAAGGGGGTTTGCAGGTTTTTGAGGCCATTATATTCAAAACTCTGGCCTTCTAGCCCCTGCCCTGTAGCGACTATTGCAGTATCATCTACAAAAGTGACTTTGCTGTCTTGTTCCTTGCATTTCATACGGATAACATGTGTTACCACTTCCACTTGAGGGTGACACACCGTAGTGCCATTCGCTTTAATAATCCCGGCTTTTTCCCCTGCAATTTTATCTACAGTATTGCCCAATTCGGCCATATGGTCAAGCCCGATGGAAGTGATAACCGCAACTTCCGGGGTATCTATTACATTGGTTGCATCCAATCTGCCGCCCATTCCTACTTCCAGCACAACAATATCACATTGTTTTTCATAAAAAAACCACAACGACATTGCGGTTATCACTTCAAACTCTGTTGGAGGGTCCGGCATCATATCCACATACTGCTTAAAATGATTTGCTATATGAATTAACTCAGCTTCAGTAACCGGCTTGCCATTCACCTGCATCCGTTCCCCAAACGTGTGTATTACCGGCGATGTATACAACCCGGTTTTGTATCCGGCCTCTTCCAATATACTGGCAAGCATTGCGGCGGTAGAGCCTTTCCCATTGGTACCGGCAATGTGTACAAATTTCATCTTTTTTTGGGGGTTGCCCAGCAACTGCATCAGCGCTGTAATTCTGGAAAGGTCTAGTTTGCTCCCTTTCCAGGATGTACGATAGATAAATTGCATTGCCTCTTCAATTGTGCTTATTGGCATTTGAATCTCCTATCCGCCTATTATGGGCGATCCCATCACCAACCGATATATTTCCGTTCAAACATAGCGTATGAAAAAGAGTTGGTCAGTTGGTGATAAAATATCACCAACTGGATTTTTTTCGTATTATTATTTATTGGCAGCGCAGTACATATGCGGGAGGGACATTTTTCAGTTCCCTCTCAATTTCAATTTTATCAAAAAAGCGACCTATAAAATCCATCTTTAGTGAGGTGTATTGGAATGTTATAAACGCCCCGGTGGGTTTTAAGTATTTCTTTGTTTCCGTTAAAATATCAACAGAAACATCTTGAGGGAGGCTGGCGAACGGCAACCCGGATACAATATAATCCACATACTCAAGACCACATGCCTGCAACGTTTCACCAACATTTTGAGCAGTGTCATTTATAATATGTATATTACATTCGCTTCCGTATTTTTCTTTTAGCGTTTGGCAAAATGTGCTGTTCATTTCAAAAAGTATAACGGTTGTGGCAGGATTACGTTTTTGCAAGATTTTTTCCGTAAACACACCTGTGCCTGCGCCGTACTCGACAATGCACTTTGCATGTTCAAAATCTATGCCGGCAACCATTTTATTTGCAAGGTACTTTGAACTTGGAAGCACTGCGCCGACTGTTCTTGGTTTAAATATGTATTGCAACAAAAACGAGAATTTGCCCATTGTGTCCTCCCCTGTCCGGTGTGCTGTTGTTATGAAGCAGCGCACCCAAATACTATAGAGGATAAATGAAAAAAGTTCAAGAAGTTGCTGAATTTAAAGGTAGAATTGTTGAAAATGCTTGACATAACCATCAAAAATATGCTAATCTACGCTTTGTTGCAACACTTGTTGCTGCTATAGCTCAGTAGGTAGAGCGCATCCTTGGTAATTATATTCTAATCGGCTTGTAAAAGCCATATGCTGTTATAGCTCAGTAGGTAGAGCGCTTCCTTGGTAAGGAAGAGGTTCCCGGGTTCGATTCCCGGTAACAGCTTATTTTTATTGAGTTTTCGACTTTTTTCAGACCTTAGTACGGTATCCAAAAAGAAAATAGTTGCCAAATAAAGAAAAGTACACTCGTTAAGTTGGGTGTACTTTTTTTGTGTCGAACTGCTGTAAAATAAATTTTAGATACCATTTAGATACCGACAAGAAGAAAACAGGAGAAAACCGCCTTATAACGGGGCAAAGCCGTTAGATTGGCTTGCGATTACACGCCATGCACGGAAGCAAATGGTTGCTAAAAGATGGATGGTCACTCAGTACAGCGCAGTGGTTCGGATAGGTCCACTCATATTTTTGTGGGCTACTTCATTTCAGATTTTGCGTTGGGATGGTGGTTCATAGCAAAATCAATGCATTGCAAGATAAACTCGTTTCGGCTTATATCAGCCTTGCCAGACAAGTCGTCAATTTTTCGTAATAAGTCCGCTTCAATTCTAAGCGTGATTACGGTTTTCTCGGTTTTTGATGGATTGAATTCACTCATAAAATATCACCTACCAATATATAAATGTTATAGTATAAACCACAGCTGTGATATGTTCTTATTTTGCAAGTCATGAACGATAGCATTTGAAAATATTGCTATTGCATATCGTTTGTTGGCAAGGTAAAATAAGTGGTAGTTTTAGCAGAGGTAGGTGATGATGTGGCAAGACCACTGTTGTTAAATGATTTGCTTCATTTGTGCGAAGAGGAGTTAAGCCGAGCAAAAATTAAGTTTAACTTGCACGGTGGCGGAGTTCGTCACATTGATGTTTTTTTGCAAAATGCAGATGATGTAAATAGCAATGCTCTTTTTTGGCGTAATAAAACAAGATATTTCAGTGTCGGACAAATAGCAATATCCTTAATCCAAATGTCTTGGGACACATGGTTGCTTGCAACAATAAAGGAAGTTACCCATGAGTTGGGAGTCACCAACGGCGTAAACTACGAGGGTGCAGAGATTGAGCAATATCAGCCATTTTTTGGTCGGATTATAATCAAATATCACAAGACAAAACAAACGGCTGTGCGTTATGCAAATAGCATTATCCACGAATTAGAAGTACAGCAAGTTTTGCCAAGTATTTTCAATGGTGAGGATTTCCCCGGATATGATAAAGTTCGCCTGTCCTATGAGCAGCTTTCCACAATTATACAAAGACGTAAGCAGGATTGGGTTGCAGCTTTAGAGAATCAAAAAGCAGTTTATTTAATTACCGACAAAGGAAGTGGCAAACAATATGTTGGT
>Ga0123355_10002207_pt1 | contig 27487 bp, 16 predicted proteins | sample TergutEmb28metaG_3_FD_89872 | JGI IMG/M metagenome (GOLD analysis project Ga0123355, IMG submission 89872) | Embiratermes neotenicus P1 segment gut microbial communities from Petit-Saut dam, French Guiana - Emb289 P1 | ecosystem: Host-associated > Arthropoda: Insects > Digestive system > Gut ... | reverse complement strand
CTTTTTTCACCTTTTTCCACAGAAGAGGACTAATCCGATAGCCAACCATGCGGTCTAACACGCGACGCGCCTGCTGTGCATTCACCAAGTCCATGTCGATTGGACGGGCTTCTTTCAGCGATTTTTTTACGGCGTTTTTTGTGATTTCATTAAAAGTTATGCGTTCTGTGTTGCTTTCGTCTAGTTTTAACGCGTGCATTAAATGCCAACTGATGGCCTCTCCTTCGCGGTCGGGGTCAGTGGCAAGATAGACTTTTTTTGCGGATTTTGCCTGCTTGCGAAGCGCGGCCAAAATATCGCCTTTTCCCCTTATCGTGATATACTTTGGCTCGTAATCGTTTTCGATGTCAACGCCAAAATGGCTTTTGGGCAAGTCGCGAACATGCCCAACACAAGCATCAATTTTATAAGAACTACCCAAAATTTTGCGAAGAGTTTTAGCCTTAGAAGGCGATTCCAGAATTACTAAATTTTTTGACATGTTTTTTGCCATTCGCTGAAGCGTACAAATTCCTTATGAAAATTGGTCGCCAGCGTTCCTTTCTTTGCAATCTTTTTCATTTAACCCTGTTAGTTATTTTTTACATACCGCGAACCATGAAGCCGCCTTGCCAGCCCCTTTAGTTCCAGTTGTGTGCATATATAATGTAATTGCCCAGCGGCAACGTCTGTAATTTCCATAAGCATGTCCATGCTTACAGGTTCAAAATTCAAGCTATCATACACCTGTTTTTCGTCTGGCGCAAGAATAATTTTGGAATTTTTTTCAAAAGTTTTTTCTGGAGCAGAATTTTCGAGGGAAATACCCAACGCGAATAAAATATCCGTGTAATCTGAAACGGGCGTTGCCCCATCTCGAATAAGCTGATTAGTCCCCGCGCTAAGATAACTGGAAATATTGCCCGGCACGGCGAAAACCTCGCGCCCTTGCTCAATGGCTTGGTCTACCGTGATTAGAGTACCACTTTTTTTGCCAGCTTCCGAAACAACAACACCCTGCGAAAGCCCGCTAATAATTCGATTCCGCGCAGGAAAATACGCAGGTGTGGGCGTTGTGCCAGGGGGATATTCAGACAAAACGCAACCATTGTTTATGATTTCGTCACGCAAATGCCGATTCTCCGAAGGATAGCAAATATCCACTCCGCAACCAAGAACGGCAATTGTCTTTCCTCCCCCTTGAATCGCGCCACGATGCGCCATGCTATCCACGCCGCGAGCCATTCCGCTAACCACAACCACCCCCGATTGCGCCAGCGGTTTTGATAACAGCCGCGCCGCCATAAGCCCATATTCCGAACATTTTCGCGACCCAATAACCGCCACCTTATGAGTATTATCAGAAGGCAGAGTTCCCATGCAAAAAACACCTACTGGCGCGTCGGGAATTTCCTTCAAAAGGGCAGGGAACCGCTCATGCTCCCGCGAAAAATACGCAATGCCTTGATTTTCCATGCTCCGCAATAATTCTTCTATGTAACCCAAATTACGGTTGCGCGAAAACAGCCCCGCTGCATTCGCAGTCAAAGCCGCTGACCGTACCATTTCGTTATGCTCTGCCATAAAAGCATCACGCGCTGTGCCGTAAATTTCCAAAATTAAATTTAACTTTCGCGAGCCAACATGTCCAACCATTGACGACAACCACAGCATATATATATCGTTATGCACGTCTTTTTACCATTCGCTGAAGCGTATAAGCCCCTAATAAAAATTGGTCGCCCGCGTTCCTTTCTTCGCAATCTTTCATGCCTAACACCTCAAAAGTTTTACATAACTTTCGTATCTTGCGGGGTGAACTGCACCGCCAATTTGCTCTTTAACAGCGCAGTGTGCTTCGCGGTCGTGCAAACAATTGTTGAATTTGCACCCGCTTATAAACGGCAAAAACTCGCGAAAAAGCGGAGCTAATTCGTTTTTGGGAATATGCGTGATGTCCAACGAGGTGAACCCCGAGGTATCGAAGCAATAGCCGTCTTCGGGAGTGTCGCCTAGGGGGAATATTTCCGTGTGGCGAGTAGTGTGTTTTCCGCGCCCAAGTTTCGCGCTTAGGTCGCCTGTCTCAAGGTTAAGCCCTAACGATAACGCGTTGATTAAACTAGACTTCCCAACACCCGAAGGCCCTGCGAAAAGATTTACCTTCCCCGCCATTTCGCGGCGAAGTTGGTCAAGTCCCGTACCTTCTAATGCGCCCGCATAAACCAGCGGATATCCCGCTTTTTCGTAAACCGCGAACGCTTCCAATGTGTTCACGGCTTCGAGACGCGCATGTGGCTTTGACTGCATATCCTCGGTGAAAAGCGGCTTTGCCGCCGCCGCCGTTGCGAGGTCTACTTTGTTTACGCAGATTAGCACGGGGATTTTTTCGTAACCAACCAAAAGTAAAAAGCGGTCTAAAAGTCCTGCATTAAATTGGGGCTGTGTTGTTGCTATGGTTATGATTACCTGCCCTATGTTTGCGGCGGGAGGACGGCGTAATTCGTTTTCACGGGGATTTATTGTGTGGATTGTGCCTATTTTTTTCTCGTGGTCGGTTATGGTTATTTCCACTTTGTCGCCAACTAGCGGTGTGGTGTTTCTGTTACGAAACACCCCACGCGCTGTGCATGTAAACAAAGCTTCTTCAACCATAACCGTGTACGCGCCGCCAACGCCTTTCATTATTATGCCTGTCATTACGGTCTTGTCTCTGTGCCGCGAGGGCGAGTTGAATTATCTTCTTCAACGGAGAAGATGCGGAAAACGGTTTGGTCTGTATATTCAATTGCGACAGGTAATGGGAAATCAGATACAGGAACGGTAGTGTTTACAATAGCAACAGCGTCGCCATTACCAATTTGCCGTTGAATTAAAATCCCAACAGACTCCGTACCCTCTGGCACTGGCCACAGGTGAATAGTCATGATGCCGCTTCGCATTACAGGGGCGGCTGGGGGTGGAGTGGGGGCTGGTGTATCGCCATTGGTGTCGTTTTCGCCATTGGTTATGGCGGGGGAGGGGGAAGGTGATGCGTCAGCGGTAGGGGTTGCAGTAGGTGTTGGCGAAGGTGAAGGCGTTGCATCAGCCGTCGGGGTAGGTGTTGGAGATGGCGAGGGTGAAGGTGATGGAGACGGCGACGGGGACGGGGAAGGTGAAGGTGATGGTGATGGAGACGGACTGGGACTAGGCGAAGGAGAAGGCTCTGGTTCTTCGTCTTCTTCTGGTTCGGAAGAAGGCCCCATGCTTACCACGTAGTTTACAATGGTATTACGCGCAACCATTTCGCCAGGTTCTGGGTCATGGGAAATAATCTGCCCCTCTGGGAAGAGTTCGTTGTACTGACGCGCAGAAACATTTCCAATAAGATTAACTTCGCGCAATAAATCCAATGCCGCCGCTTCGGTGTTGCCAACCAAACGCGGAACACCCACATAGCTATCATCTGGGCCATATGAAACGCGCAAAGTCACAGTATCGCCCGCCGTCAAAGGGGCGTTTGGTGGCGGGTGTTGCCCTATTACTGTGTCGCGTGGTAGTGATTCATCTTCATAAAGTTCGGTGTGAACATGCAAACTTAGGGCTAGTTCTTCTAGCATACGCATTGCGTCTTCTAGCGTGTGGTTTTGCACGCGTGGCATAAACGCGCCTTCGCCTTGCCCAAGGCTTACCACTAGGAAAAGTACGTCGTTTGGCGAAATCATAGTACCTGCCTCGGTGCGTTGGAAAAGAACTAACCCTGCGCAATCACCTTCGCAGTCTGCGTTTTCGCAGTAATATGAATTTCCGCAATGTACATCTTCGCGAGCAAGTTCAAGATTAAGATTCTGCCTACGTACTTCAAATTCTGCCTCTGCCCAAGTCAAGCCTAGCAATTCGGGGGCTGCAAACATGCCCGCATTTGCGGAAAGCCTATCATTATATATGTGCCGCGCAAAAAGCCCTATTCCCAGCGCGAGAATAATTCCCAACGTGATGCCGCCAAAAATGGCAACACGGTCGCCTTTTTTATTTTTTAATGACGAAGCAGGCTTTGCAATATTGTCGTAATACTTGTTAGCAGAATGCTTACCACTAGAAGGTTTATCCATTGATACAAATTTGATTACATTGTTTGATTGGTCTTCAACTTCGGGAGAATCCGTGCCGTCCAAAAACGCTGTACGTACTCTCTGGCGGCGAACGACATCTTTCTTGGGTCTAACAACGGTACGAGTCGGCGATTCATCAACCGCTTCACCCACGAAAGAACCGCTTGCATCGGTTAAGGCGCGTTTTAAATCGTCGGTCATATCGTCAATTGTCTGATAACGCTTTGACGAAGATTTTTCCGTAGCTTTTTGAATAATCCGCGCAACACTTTCCGAAATATTGGGGTTAATCTCCATAACATCAGGAAGGGGCGTATTTATATGTTGAAGCGCGATAGAAACCTCGTTATCACCATCAAAAGGAAGCCGACCTGTTGCCATTTCGTACATGACAACACCCAGCGAATAAATATCGGTTTTGTGGTCGATATACCCCCCACGCGCCTGCTCTGGAGAGAAGTAATGCACACTACCCATAGAACCCGCGCCAGCATTAAGCGTAGCCGATTTAGCGGCACGAGCAATTCCAAAATCAGCAACCTTAACAATGCTGGTTGTTGTCACCAGAATATTTTGCGGCTTAACATCAAGATGAATAATGCCGCTTCTATGCGCCTCGGAAAGCCCTTCGGAAACTTGAATGGCAACCCCAAGATTAGTTTGGTCGTCAAATGGAGCTTTGCGATTAATCAGCTCCTTCAAAGACGCACCATCTACATATTCCAAAACGATATACAAAATATCGCCATCGCGTCCGTGGTCGAAAATACTTACTATATTCAAATGGTTTAAGGCGGCCGCAGCTCGCGCTTCCTTTGGGAATCTATCCATCAAGGCTTCATCGGTGAGGTAGTCCTCTTTCAGAACTTTCAAAGTGACATACCTGTCCAACTTTGTATCGTGTGCACGATACACCACAGACATTCCGCCCGAACCAATAACATCATCTATTTCATAGCGTTCAGCAACCATCTGCCCCGCATACAATTTCACTTTTTAGCCCCTCCTTACCGTACAATGTCAATCAAAATTACAGAAATATTGTCATGCCCACCGCGCCTATTTGCTTCATCTACAAGATAACCTGCGCGGTTTTCAACATAACCAAGCCCGTTTACAATTCGTACTAAGGTATCATTGTCAATCATATTGCTTAATCCGTCGGAACACATCAAAATCGCGGCTGATTCGCCAAGTTCGCGAACAATGCCGTCAATTTCCATACCCCCAGTCCCAGGGATGCCAAGCACCCTTGTAAGAACATGCCGCTTAGGGTGTGCAAGGGCTTCCTTTTTAGAAACCTTGCCCGATTGCAGAAGTTCTTCAACATAGGTGTGGTCGGTGGTAAGCTGTTTCACCCCAAACATATTTATGGAGTATGCACGGCTATCACCAATATGCGCTATAAAAATCTTCTCACCCGCAATAACGCAGGCTGTAAGTGTTGTTCCCATGCCGCGCATGGTTTCTTCTGTTTCGGCCAATTTAATAATCTCGCCGCCCGCATGTTGCGCAGCACTAACAAGCAAATCCAAATAATTTTCTGGCAATATATATGGACTTGCGCCATAGCCTCGTATATATCCGCTAAACTTTGCCACAGCCATAGCACTGGCCACATCACCCGCATTATGCCCGCCCATACCATCGGCAACAATAAATAAATTGGGAAATGGCCCAATCGGCTTATTGCACACAAATATGGAATCTTGGTTTTGGCTTCGTGCTACCCCTGTGTCGGTAAAACCCGCTGCGTACATAAAACACTCCCTACGGAAACACTTCTAAAATGCACACCATCATTATAGTGCGGTTTGCTCGTATCTTCAAGTTTTTTTGGGAAATAATCTTAGACACTGTGTATTTTTGCACTATATAGTTGTTAAACGAATACAAGTATCCTCATTGATTACCCCCATTAAAAATTTTTTAATATATCGTGATGCCCAACATCTACGAGCGCAATCAGCTTATTCCCTTCGTAGTACCAAATAATCCTCACGTCCATGTTGGCACTCGATTCAAAAAGCCTGTCTGTGCCTTGAATACGCTTTGTTCTTAGCGACGGATGAGACGGGTCTTTTGATAACAATACCAACTTGTTCGCGACTTGCTTTTTCTCTGCCGTACTTAATTTTCCGTAGTGCTTTTTGAACCTGTCAGAATACGCAAATTCGTATATCATTGGTCATCACCATTAAGAGACGCGATTAAGTCATCCACATTATTAAAAACAGGTTGCAGCCCTGCTTTAACATCACGTCTGATTTTTTCCACATCTTCTAAAATTTCGTCAACATAACCATTGGGGTATACAACTACTGGAATAATACATATCATGCCCTTATCTTCAAATATTTCTAATTTATCTCCTGCTGAAAGCCCAAGTTTTTCGATTAAGGGCTTGGGGATTGTTACTTGAGATTTTGACCTAAGTTCAGCAATCATTATAGTGCCTCCTATGAAGTAGGAATTTCCAACTATCATGATTGTATCTTATCGCTGTGATTCTAGCAATATCCGTACTTTGCCGATTTTCAAAAGTGTCAGTGACAAAACAAATGCTACCATTTCTGAATTTTAACAATTATGTAAGGTGGTTTATGTCGGTTTTATGGAACTTTGTCCAACTTAGTGTTTTAAAATTCCGCAGTTTGCGGCAAGCGTCACAGCCGCATTTCGCCGTATACATGTATTTGCAGGCTATGTATACGTCTCGAAGCCAGATACAAAATTTCAAAAGCAATTTTCAATGTCGTTTGCTACAGCCAACAAAAAACACGCTATCGGTAAATCTCATTGATAGCGTGTTTTTTGTTGGAATTAATTTAACGCTTGCGGTTGCGGGTCTTGCAATAACCACAATGCCCTATCACTTGCCTGATTCGCTTGGGCAAGCACCGTTATAGATGCCTGATGTCTGAAATTAGCGCGTGCCAGTCTTCCTGTTTCCATTGCCATGTCGGCGTTTAGAATGCGTGAATTTGCGTCGGATAAGTTTTCATTTACTACGTCTAAACCTCTTGCTATAAAATCCAATCTATTTTGCATTGCGCCCAGCATTGCCCATTCACGAGAAACATGAGATAACGCGCTATCCAGAATTTGCAGTTGTTGCGAAATACTTGCGCCCGCGTCCTGCGATACATTGATAATAGAAAATCCGCGCTCGTCAACAAGACCTAAGGTTCTTGCGTCCATGGCTTCTATGTTTAGGAATAACGAATGTCCAGAATTAGGGCCTACTTGAAAATGCAAAGTGCGCCCGTTTGGGTTTGGTCGTGTTCCTATGAAGCCGCCGTCTTCGTAGTCTCTTGTTAAAACCAATTGATTACCATGGTCTGGGTCTACCACAAGTTGCCCGCGGAAAGTTCGCCCATCAAAAGTCATTTGAACATTGCCACTAAAATCTTCGGGCAGATACATAAATAAATTACCGTCGCTATCCGTAATTGCGTTTATAGTCATGCCATTTACGGTGTAAGTCACAGGCATATGCGGCCCAAACGGCACAGAACTACCATTCGCATGTTGAAGTGTTATCTGAATACGGAAAGCCGAGTCCCCTCCATGGTGAATATTTGTCACCAAATCGGGGTCATGAATGGAGAAGTTACCGCCCTGTACATCAACACTGCCTTCAACCCACTGACCTATGCCTATTTGCACAAGACCGCCCGATATTGTCATATCTACGCCTGCGCCGCCTATGCCGCCACCTATGCTTGCAGCATCTCTTCCGCCTGTTGAGTTCACAATACCGCCACTCACGTTTACAGTGCCGCCACCGCCGCCCCAACCACCGCCAATTCCTGCGGCGTAATTTCCGCCTGTGGTATTGATAGTTCCGCCACTGATGTTGATATTACCGCCACTACCTCCCCAGCCGCCACCAATTCCCGCGCCGCCTTGTAGGGGTGCGCCAGGTTGCACTGTGCCGCCTGTCGCGGTGATTGTGCCGCCCGTGATTGTGATATTTCCACCACTACCACCCGCACCCGCACCACCGCCAATTCCCGCACCACCACGATAGTTTTGAGCAATAATTGTTCCGCCGTGAATGTATATATTTCCACCCGTGCCACCACTTATAAATCCAGAACCGCCACCAATTCCCGCACCGCCATAGGCAACAGCCCTAACAGTGCCGCTGTTTATAACAATAGTGCCGCCATCTTCTCCAAATGCCAAACCTGCCCCGCCTAACAAACCTGTCGAGCCGCCGCCAATTCCCGCACCACCAACTCGGCTAATCGCGTATAATCGCCCTGTGCCGCTAATTGTCAAATGCCCGCCAGTAGTTTGAATCCCCGCGCTTCCCACGGCGGTATCACTTGTCGCCAGCATATTATCGCCAACAAGCCGCAGATTTACAGTAGCACCACGCATATCCAACGCCGCGCCTTCCGCGTATTCAATAGTTACATTGTTAAGGGTAATATCTGCATTTACACCCGAATTTACCACGATGCGATTGTTCGTTGAAATGCCGCCGTTTATTTGGAAAACACCATCATTCTCAATGGTAAGCACACCATTATTAAAATTCCATTCACCCGCCACGCCCATGCCGTCGGCAAGGGAATATAAATGAATTTGCGTAGGCGTAGAAGCTGGTTGCACTGATGACACCTGCCCATTTTGAGGTACTGGCATTTGCGCTTGATACAAACTTGCAACACGCCAAAATGGTTGAATCTGCCCCAAAGGAGAAGCAGAAGCAGACGGCGACGGCGTAGAGCGAGAAAGTGTTCCATCCAACAAAGTAATCTGATTATGTTGCAATTGACGCGCTACAAATTCAATTTCTGCAATCCGTTGGATAATCTCTATTTGTATCATGTTTCTAGTATTTTGCTCGGGGCTTCTGTACGTGTCGTTAGCAGCTTGAACAACCAGTTCGCGTATGCGCTGAAGACCTTCGTTAATGGAAGCCACGCCACCTTCCGCTGTTTGAATCAATGCCGAAGCATCTTGCGTATTCCGAAACGCTTGGTCAAGCCCTCTAATTTGCGCCCGCATTGTTTCGGAAATGGCAAGCCCAGCGGCATCATCTGCCGCCGAATTTATTCGCAAACCACTTGAAATCCGCCGCATAGCAAGGTTTCTGTCAACGCTTGCGCTATATAGATTTCGTTGCAAAGGTGTTGCAGAAAACATTTGCCTTCTTATATCCACGGTCAAATCCCCTTTATTGCAAACTTTACTCCTCTGGGTCAGAATCTAATTCTGACCCAAAGTTGTATTCTTGCTCTGGTTCTGGTTTGGCTTGCACTTCTAATTCTGGTTCTGGTGCGATTTCAACTTCTGTCTCGGGTTCGTCTGGTTCTGGCTCGACTTCTATTTCTGGCTCGTATTCAACCTCTGGTTCACTCACAACGATTGCCAATGGTGCTGATAAAGATGCCAGTGTTACTACTATTGTAACGCTACTTGTGGTTGAAGTTGGCGTGCTTCCAGCGGTAGTGTTAGTAACAATAACTCTATATCTGTTCGCGCTGCCCACAGTGAGAGATGCGTTGAAATTTAATGTGTCATTTGTCGCCCCTACAATGTCATAGAAATCGAAACCTATCTCGCCCTCTGCCATTTGCCACTGGAAGGACAGCGTTCCACCATCAGTGACAGTGGCATCCACTTGTAGCGTAACAGGCGCGCCTGCCCCAGCTTGCAAAATAGTAGGAAGCAACAATGGCACAATCACTGGTGCTTGTGACGGCGGTAATGCGGCTTGAATCACAGTTAGTGTTGTGAATGTTGAATAGCCTATGCCTTCGGAGTTCACAGCCCTAACCCTAAATCGGTAGCCATTCATGGAAAACGGTACATTTGTATAGCTTAACGTAGTACCTGTTTCGTTGGGAATATTGTCCCATTCAAACGCGCCTGGAGGTAGTACCTGCCATTGCAAGGTTGGAACTGGATAACCCGCTACTATCGTAACTGTAAATGTGATGTCGTCACCCTCGTCAATTGTTGGGTTCATGGGGGAAATGGTGACTTCTGGCGCGACTCTACGCGTGATTACCTCAATTACTGCGTAATCGGAAATTGCGGGGGCGACATTGGAAGCCACGGTCAAAGTTATAGTTCCGATTGGCTGGTTCATAGCAATTTGAATCAAACCATTTGTCACCGTTGTGCCGCTTGCTACATAATCTGCCGAAACAGCGGCAGTAGTCCATGTCACAGCTTGGTTGGCATACGGATTACCCAATTGGTCGTACACCACCGCCGTAAACGTATGCGTGAATCCTTGCTGTATAGTTAATTCGTAAGGTGTTATCACGATACTGGTAGGCACTAACGCAGTTACATGCACAAACGCAACATTACTTGTAGCGATTGCCGTCGTGTTTCCTGTTGCATCTGGCCATGTGTTGGTAACAATTACTCTGTAGTAAATTCTGCCGTCTGTGTCTATTGGCGCGTTGAATGTCGCGCTTGTTGCCCCTGCTATATCCGTAAATACGCCGTTGTAGGTATCTGCCCTTTGCCATTGGAAGGATAAAGTTCCACGTTCGGGCGGGGTGATTGTTGCTACTACTGTTAAGGGGTGAGTAGTTCCAGTGGGTCTTCTGTCGGTGGTGTAGTTATCTGGGCCAGAAAGTTCTGGCGTTGGAGCGTGGGTGAGTTCAAGAACTGTTACCACTGCAACATTACTAATGGTGGAAGCTCTTTCATTACCTGTTGCCGTTGTAAGGTAGTTAGTCACAACAACACGGTAACGATTTACCCCAACGCTATTGGTATCAACCAAAAGGCTAGTGCCTGTCGCGCCGTAAATAGGCTCGAAATCACCGCCATATGCCCCCGTTGCCCTCTCCCACTGATAGGAAAGCACACCGCCATCAGTTACGTGTGCTACGACATTCAACGTAACTGTTTGCAAGCCTACGTCAACTGTTGCACTTTGCGGGTGTTCTGTGATAATTGGAGTTTGTGCATTAATTAGTGCGTCTACTGTTATTGTTGCAGTTTCGCTTACAGCCGTTGCGATTCGATTACCCGTTGCAGTAGCCAGATAATTTGTCACTACAACACGGAATCTGTTTACGCCTTCTGTGGCTATGCACACCTCAAGAGTTGTGTTTGTCGCGCCATAGATAGGCACGAACACGCCGTCAACTTCTCTATACCATTGATAGGTGAGAACTCCACCATCTGGCGAATTTGCTACAACTGTTAGCGTATGCGTATCGCCAACCTGCCCAACTGTAACAGTCGCGCTTTGCGGGTGCGTCGTGATTATCGGCGGTTGGGCGTGAGTGAAATCATTTACTTGCACAAATGCTACATTACTTGTGGTGGATGCAGTACGCGTTGTTAATGCTTCGCCCCAAGTATCAGTAACGATTACTCTGTAATAGATTCTGCCAACAACATCTATAGGCGCGTTAAGTGTGGCACTGGTTGCGCCAGCTATATTCGTGAACACACCATTATACGAAGAACTACTTTGCCATTGGAAGCTAAAGCTACCATTCGCGGTGGAGGTAACAATAACTGTCATTGGGTGCGTATCGCCTGTATCGCCAACCAATACGAAAACATTTTCCAGCGGCTCAAGTACAGGTGCTAAAACATCTACTACTTCAAAAGTTAATGGAATCGCGAAGTAAACACTTTGACTAGCAGGGAAGGTAGTACCCCTAATAATCAAATGCTCACTGTAAACACCAATTGGCAATCCAGTTCTTGGACGTACATTCACTTCCGCAATAGAACACCCACATGAACAACCCCATAAAGTTCCTAAGATGGTAGTTGGTTGTAGGTTTGACACTACAAAGTTGCTCTCTGAAGAATTTACAGGAACTTCGCGTCCATCTGAAAGGCGGATAACCGCCGTAAGTCCGCCAACATCACTTACGCCTTGGTTTCGGACGGCAATCACATTGTATGGAAGTTCATAGTAATCAACAGACTTTGTACCAAAATCGCCACTTTCACCAATCAGCATATACGGCTGGCGTGCGAGTACTTCAAATACTAGCGGAACTCTTTCCAACTCGCCATAACCATCAATATAGAATACTAGGTATGCCGTGTGTACTCCAACTGGTAAACCAGTTCTAGGGGTAACTAGAATCGTGCGGGTGGTTTGCGCTGTATTAAATACATAACCAAAGGTAAGCCCATTATTAAAGGCATTAACCGAGCCTTCCATTCGCATTCTCACGCGTTCAGAGCCTATGGGGCAATCCATGCTAACTCTGAATGGTGCTGTGAAAACAGAGGTATATCCCTGTATGCGGCTTAGGTCTGGGATTCTTGGTACGGGGGACGTGCTTCCGAATCTGGGGTCATTTAGCCATTCTGGGTCTATTAGCCTTGGTGGGCGCGGGTAGTCAATTACTTCTACCTCGAACTCGAACATACCAAAGTTAATTTCAATTTCCAACTCAAATCCTAAATCGCCTGTGAAAACTAGAGTTGCGGTGCGTAATCCAACAGCCGCACTTGGAAGTGGACGCACATAGATAACGCCAAACTCATCTGGTAGGATTTCGGTTGTGTTCAAGGGTGTTACTATTTCAAAATAGTTTGTGCTTGTTAGGAATGCACCAGCAGATAACCCTGTAAATGGAATGTCGTTGGTGTTTCTTATTCTTATGCCCACTGGGTCGGCGGCGGTATTTCCTGTGCGTTGTGGTGGGATTTCTACGACATCAACATGTGTTGTAATGCCTATGCTTGGTGCGGTTACTTCTACGGAGACTTCGTATACTTCAAAGCTTATTGGGATATTCCGTATGAAGTCGCCGCCTTCAACACGTAGGGTGTCGGTGTGTATTATTGGGTTTGTTGTTAGGTTTGGAAAATCTTCATTTTGGGTGAGGATTATACGAAGGGTATCTCCTGCCCCAAGGCTGCTTGCCCATGGAAGAACAGTGTAGCTTCCGCCTGTGGTTTGTAATCGTTGAACCTCGTCTATTCTGAATGGAGAATTTACCAGTGGGTTGATGTTTATGGCATGTATGGAGTGCGCCGTTTCAAAGCTTTCGATGTCAACCGCAATATATTGGAAGTTTGTCATTTGATACATTGCAAACACTGGGTCGAAAACAACAGGCTCTGGAAAGCTTACATTGTGCATATCAACTTCAAAACTTAGATGAATATACACATGGAAATCCGCGCCATCGCTAATGCGTACCACTGCATAATGAATACCTGTGGGTAGCATATTTCGCGGCCATAGGCTTATACCGATTTGCCCGTTGGGGTATGCCCCTAATATATGGCTAGACACCCCTGATGCTTGCGGGGTTGTGCTGAAAAATCCAGGCGGGTTCATAATGCTAAAGGCTATTTGCCCAGAATGCGGGCCATATTGCACGATAGAACTTTGGTCGTACACAAACTCGGCGGTGAGTCCACCAATGGGGCTACTGCCTAAGTTTCTTATGGTGATATTCGCGGCGTGGTGGCTTCCGATTGTGTACACGCGTGGCATACTTGGGAACTGATAAAATACGCGAATGGTATCAGCATGGTCGTTGGGTTCGTTTGGAAGCACTGGCATTGTTGGTAAGATTTCGAGTTCATGCGGAAGAACCTCAAAACGCACGGGTACGAATATAATAAATCTTTGCGCGTCCATAGTGCCAGCGTTGTAGTTTGTGACGCGTGAACGGAATACAAGTACATCTTCGTAAATTCCAACAGGAAGCCCTTCAACTGGGCGAATGGACGCTACATTACGTGGGCTTTGCGCAACCGTTGACCCCGCAATCTGATACATAGTTAAGTCAAAGAACTGTGAATGTCCTGTTTGGAAGCCTTCCCAACCAGTACCATCAGGGCCGCCCTCGAAGTAGATAGCTATATTTCCGGACGCATGGTCTATGTCTACATTGCCCCAAGTTGGGTTATATAACTGCCCTATTGGAACATGCATTGCTAACGTGGTAGGTTCTGGAAGCACATATCCTTGATTCTGGGAAGGAATTTCAAACACTGGCAAAGTAACGGGAGTTCCTATCACAGGGTTAAGCCCACCAGAACTAGGTCTTACATATGGAGCAGGACGCGCCGCATTAGGCGAAGACGCGGCTGACCAATTAAACTGCGACCCTGCAATCTGAGCAGACCACCTAGGGGCAGACTGACCGACTGGAGTAACACCCAAACCACTCCAGTCCATAATTTCAACAGCTAAATCTATATTGACAAGTGGTACGCCGTTTATATCACGCAAATGGAAAGTGTCGGTATGTCGTCCAACAGGTAAATTTAACGACGGGACTAATCTTACCCCAACACTTGCCCCAGGGGCTATAACCGATACCATGGTAGTTGCGGCATCGGTGTTTTCTGATGTCGAATATCTTGTTGTACGTGAAAACATGAAATACGGAGTGCTGAACGCATTGAAATCAGCCATACCAGCAGCAGTACTTGGAGGAATTGAAACATGAACACCTGTATGGTTTGTAACAATAAACTCCACAGTACGCATTGTGTTTGCAAGGTTATCTAGGGTATGCGGCCATATAGAGGCACTATGTCCATGACCAAAGTAACGGGGATGCCACTCAAAGCGCGTGTTGTTTGTGCGTGCTTGTTGCTGTGTATAATTTCGTCCATATGCACGCACACTGAAATCTGCTTGGTAAACGCGGAATATTAGAGGTACGTCTACGCGGAATGGCACTCCGCCTCGATAACCTGTGAATACTAAAGTATCTGTGTGTGTGCCAGGGGGAAGCCCTAGCTGTGGCCATATTCTAATCGTTGCCGCACTGTTATTCCCAGCTACACTGCTGGTACTTAGTGGTGTGTGTGTTCTGAAGAAAGTACCCTCACCATGTTGTAAATTTGCTGCAAGATTGGTTATGAGATTAGCGTTGCCGCCTGCGCCCATGTTGTTGCGTATTGTTACTTGCATCCAGCCATTTGAATCATTTGGGAGGACATAGTTCATAAGCCTTGGCGGGAATACAACAGTTGAGTTTGGTTCTATATTAAAGTTCTCAAGTTGTGCTTGTGGTAATACCTCAAAGGATATTGTGGCGCGAGTAAGTTCGATAAAAACGAAATCGGCGGCGTATATGGCTGTGCAGTTGGGGTCACGCGCTTCGATAATCATTGTGTCGGTATGAACTCCAACGCCTAGACCGTTTGCAGGCCATATACGTACTCCCAATGTATGCGGAATGCTTGCTGTTGAATATAGGCGCGAAGTTAATACCGTTCTAACTGTTGTGCTTGCATGATGGTTCTGTAGTGTATTCCAAGCTAAACCACGATTTAGCCTAAAAATACCTCCTGTTTCCCATGTAACTCTTACACCTTCGTAGTTGTACGGGGTATTGTTGGCGACAATAAACTCCTGCCAACCACCATTGATAACGGTCGCATTGCTTGAACCAGGGAATGCATAACCTCGTTCACGCGGCGCAATAACAGCCGATGTTGGGTATATTGTAACGCCTTCGTCTCTGCCAGTTACGGTGAAACTTACGGGAATATCAACGGCAAAGCCGTGGTCGCCGCGAATGCGTAGTATATCTTGATAAGTTCCTGCGAATAATCTATGACGTGGAGCAACCATTATATTGATTGACCCTCCCGCAGATGTACCCAAGGCATTGTTAGCTTCCATTCTGTCGGAGGCTGAGGGGTTTGCGATTCCTATTGCAGTGGTATCTCTGTGCAGACCTCTGGTTATTACGAAGGGGGCTGTTGCGGGGGAGAAAATGCCGTCATCTACGCTTGCCCAGCTTGCTACTAGACCTTCTACGGCGGTGTCTGTTCTTAGGTTGGTTAGCCATATTGCACGATGGCTGAACGCTAATGATGAGTTTGCTACACTTATTCCCGTGGTAAATGCGGCATAACCCGCTATTCTGTCAGGGAATACCAGCGGAGCAGTTACTGGAATTACATTGGGGTCAGTGGGTAGATTCTCTGGGATTAGTAGGAAGTTATCGACAGCACCGCCAGGGAATCTTGTTGCGCGTACCGAAAATTGGAATCCATTCCCTAGCCAATCGGTCACGGTGAAACTCACTGGGATTTCTGCAATTGGCGCGCTACCGCGGTCGCTGAAAATTCGTAAAGTATCTGTGTAAGTACCTGGCTCTAAACCCGCGACAGGTCTAACACGTAAGTTTACATCATTGTTAGGGGGAGCGTAGTTAAGCCAACGTTGTGCAGTAGCTGACGTTCCTGTACTGGTACTAAGACGGAATATATCGCCATTTGCGGCTTGCACAAACTCAAAATAATTGGTGTCAAATTCAGCATGTAAACCAGTAATTGGTACGGCTGAAGGGTTTCTAAAGTTGAACTGTCTTGCGTTATTGCTTTCGGGATTAATTGTAGTTGCAAGAATTGACGCATTAAGAAATGCTGTATAACCCTGTGCGCGTTCTGGGAACACGAAGGGATTTTGTATTGCTGGTAATGTTAGGCGGTCGGCGGGGTGGGGTACTATTGTTACTTCAACTCTTACGAAATCGCCTGTTACGCCGCCTGCTGTTCCTACGTCGAAGCCTACAGGGCCTACCATTCGTAGGAAATCTACGTAATGCCCTGGTGGTAGCCCCTGTCTTACGGCGATTCGTATATTTGCAGAGTTTGCATTAGTAGCGGGTAGAATGTTTGTTGCTACGCCCGTCGTGTAAGTTGCAGACGTGCCGCCGTTTACATCTCTGTACAAAATGAATGGAGATGTACCACTTATATCCCCATCAAAAACGAAATCTATAATGCGTTCATAGGGGTAGTTGGGCGAGGTTAAGTAAATTGGTGTGCGTGTGCTAAGATTCCTTAAATGGATTTGCCATGGCCCCGCACGGCCAGCCGCCGAGCTAACAGTAAGCCCATGCGCATGACCAAACCCCTCTTCAACATTGCCGAAATTCACGTTACGTATAGAAGGCCTAACGCCAACATGCGCACTAACCGTAGCGGTTAGTGGGATTTCGGAAATTACTTCACGCCCGCCGCCTACAAGGCTACGTGTAATTACCAGCGTATCATTGTACGAACCTATCGGTAGGTTTGCCCGCACGCCAACACGGATATTTACAATGGGAACTTCCCCAACAACATTGGGGGGAATTTGATTATGTGAATTGTATGGAGCATCGCCCATACCTGGGCTGAATCCCCGTACAATCTCAAATGCGGTAGAACTACTATCACCGCTGTTTTCAAAATGCGCAACAAGATTTTCCATTGCTAGTTGCGTATTATGGTTTTCTAGTTCAACTGTGATGTAGGGTAAGTATCGGTAATTTGTTTCCAATGCAAAAGCATACCCTGCTGGGTAATTTGACGTGACATACCCCGCTCCCGAAGCACGAACGGTTGTGGTCGCATCAAATGGTATAACAGGCAGAACTAGAGCAATAGTAATTATAATTGCCAGTAGCCTAGCCGTGAATTTTTTTATTGTAGTCATAATCATTCTCCCCTTTACAAACAGTTCAGATAATTATAGTAGTATAAGTTTATCGACAAAATCGTAACAAAATCTTAGTACTTTTGTAAATTTTTATCCTTGCCGTGTTTGTTGTTCGTGGTATAATGACGGAAGTGGCGAATCACTACATATATTATGGAGTTGGACATCGTGATGAACGTGATGAAATTGGACAAGCATCTTGCATATCTAAATGGATTATTTACTTTATTATTTGTTGGCGTGTTATTTATTGGCAGTGCCGAGGTTTTTATAATGGCGTACACCGTCGTGTTTATAATTGTTGTAGTCAGAACATTAATGACACCAGGTCGGCGAAAAACCAGACGGCATTTGGTACTGGCGTACACGGCAATTTTGATTGTGCAAATAACCATGTTAAACAATGTATTGTATAGTGAGGCAGAAGTTGTTGATATTCCATCATTTATTTTTAGGAGAATACTGGGACTTATTTTGTTATGTCTTCCAATGTTGGTAAGCCGATATGTGGCCAAGGTTGAGTATACACATTATTATCTGCCGTCCGTGAAAGAAACCGCAACCGTTGGAATTTCCCAATTGCTAAACACAACCAATAATATAAAACGCACCGCAGAAATAATTAACGAATCCAAGAAAAAATTATGCCTAGATAATTTAAAAATTCTAGCGCATGATATGACGCGCCACGATTCCTTCCGTTATGTAAACAGCGATAGCCTGTCAGAAGAATATTTTAAAAAAGCCCGCGAAAGCTTCAACGACCCAAATATTTATATTGTAATATCTCATTCTGGTAGCCCCGCTTCGGAATTTATATCCGTTTTTACGCGAAAGCAGTATAACCATGCGTCCATTTCCTTTGACAAGAAGCTGGAAACAACCATCAGCTACAACGGCGGCGAAAGAGTTTATCCCCCAGGGCTTAATATGGAAATGCTGGAATTTTTCCGAAAATCTCCCGATTCCAAAATCATGGTGTATAGCCTGTCTTGTACCGCTGAACAAAAGCAACAAATGCTGGACAGAATCGCTAAAATAAATAAAGAAGGCAGTGCTTACAATATATTGGGGCTTTTTATTCACAAACGCAAACGCAAACCAAATATTATGTTCTGCTCGCAGTTCGTGTACAACATGCTGGAAGATGTTGGCCTTTCGTATTTCAAAAGAAGCGACAACAAAATAAGCCCCACCGATTTGGTAGAGCTTGATTATTATAGGAAACTTAAATTTGAATTGGAGATTACGTTTGGATAATTATAACCATTCCCTTACGTTTGGATAATTATAACCATTCCCATGTGTCGGCGAAGTTGTTCATTACTGTGTTGTGTTCCTTTGGGTAGTTGTAGGTTGTCCATGACTCGTAGGATTCTATTAGGGCGTAGCAGTCTTCGTCGGATTGGGTTTTCATTAGCTTGTGGCATTTTTCTATTATGTTTTCTGGCTTGCTTGGCGCGGATATTACCGCTTCTTCCAGCTTGCGCATTGATGGAAATAGGATTTCGTTTTCGATTAGAATTAACCTGTATAGGTTGAAAATCATGCCGTTTATTACGTGGTGTCTTGCAAAACCTTCTGGCTTGCAACATACCCAGAAATATCTGTAAAACTGCTTGAATGTGCAGTAAAATCGAAGTTGCTTAGTAGCGGCTTCTTTTTTTGGGTATTGCTGGATTTTTTCAACTAGCGTGGGGAGGTCAGGTTCGTCGCAGAATAGCACTTGCGCTTTTGTGAACAGATTACGCATTGGCTCAGAACCGCTTTCCGCTATTTTTATTAGGTCTGCGCGGGTGTGGTAGTGTATATCAAAATACCCACCTTCGTATGTGCATTTTCCGCGAACTACTTCCAGCGTGCCTTCGTTTTCTTTCTTGCGGTCGTATTCTTCTTGGGTGATTATGGCTACCCCGTCTATGTCTGAATCAGGGCGTGCCGTTCCCGTCACTACTGACCCTACCAAGAATAACGCCTTTACATGCGGATTCTCGCGGTAATGCGCCGTCATGTTTTTTATTGATTCCTCGTGATGTTTGTACATATTGCCCCAACCTTTCTTAGTGTATGTTTTGATGTTGAAGTTTTTCCATAATTGCAAAATTTTTTCGTAATTCTCCAAAGCTACACCCCTTTTCGGGTTGATTATACCACAAGCATTTTGGTATTATTACACAAAATTTTGACGGGGTGTTTTCTGAAAAAATTGATTACAAGTTGACCTTGATACAACTAAAATGATATGATTTATTGTAGAAAATATATACTATGTCTGGAAGACATTAAACATTTGAAATTGGAAGAACGGGGAGATATAGTGTTTGAAATAGAAGTTAAGCAGTCTGCGTACAAGCATGGGTGTACATACGATGACATTATCAATTGTTATCGTTTTCCCATTAAGAGTATGATACTTGCAAGGGAAGAGAGCAAGTATCTTTATATTGGGTTGGACAATAAAGGCAGATTGATTGAGTTGTTAGTGCATCATAATTCCATAACCGTAATATTCCATGCAATGAAATTACGCAAGACTTTTGAGAAGCTGATTAAATAGGAGGTATTCGAGGTATGAGTAATGAAGAGATTATGGAACTTACAATTGAAGATTTCCGCGAATTAACACCGCAAGAATCACAGCAAGATAATTTTCGCCGTATGTTTCAACTGCTTGGCTTGATTTACGCAAATCAGGTTGAAATTAAGCAGTTATTGGTTGAGAGCAATCATTCAGCTTCTGTTGTGTAGAAAATGATGATATACAAGCCATAGACGGCACAGCCGCATTTCGCCGATTACATGTATTAGCAAGCCGCGCATACGCCACGAAGCCATGAACAATTTCCTAAGCAAGAAAAAAGCCCCGAACAACAATTCGGGGCTTTTGCATTTGTATCAATTTTACATATAAACGCGCTTCTATCTTCTCAAGGTTTTATTGTTATCTTTAAACAACATCCAAAAATCTTGCGAAAATAGCGGCTACCTCTGCGCGTGTTGCAGTTGCCCGTGGGTCAAACATGTTATCGCCTCGACCTGAAATTATGCCAGCGGCTTGGATTGCGTTTACTGCGTTGTTTGCCCAGTAGGAAACATTAGCTTGGTCTGCGAAGGGAGCGGTTGTGTTTTGTGGCAGACTAACGCCAGCTATTTGAGTGTAGCGATATAGCATTACTGCAATTTGTTCGCGGCTTACGGCAGTGTTTGGAGCGAAGTTTCCGCCACCAACGCCCGAAACGATATTGTTTTGCGCGGCCCATTGGACTGCTGGGAAGTACCAAGCGTCTTGAGCAACATCAGCGAAAATTGGGGTTGTGTTTCTGTATGCCGATAAATCCACGCCCTCTAGGTTGGCTAGAACTTGCGCGAACATAGCGCGTGTCATGCTACCTTGTGGGTCAAATTGTCTGTGTGCTACTCCCGTTAGCAGACCGTGGCTTGCTACTATGCTTACTACCTCGTAGTACCACGCGCCACGCGCTACATCGTCAAACATTTGTGATGCGGGAGTGATTACAAATTGTTGAATTGGAAATGTTTCAAATGGCAGGTCATCATCTTCGGAGGCTGGTAATTCATCTGCTGGGGGTTGTGGCGTGGGCTGTGGGGTTGGTTGTGGTGTGGGCGTGGGGGTTGGTGATGGTTGTTGTTGACCTCCACCACCGCCGCCGCCAGTTCCACCACCGCCTGCACCACCGCCACCTGTTCCGCCGCCTACTATTTGCGACCAGTTTGCTGTGATTGCTCTTGGGCTGGTTACGTTTAGGTAATCTCCTGCGGGAGTCCAGCCGTTGAAGTTGAACCCGCTACGTGTTGTTGTTGGCGGGGTTGCGTCTTCGCCGTGGGTTATTGTTTGCACTAGCGTTCCGCTTACCAGCGTTCCGCCAGCTAAGTCAAAGGTTACTGTCCATTCGGCGGGTTGTGCTGGAATTTCCGTTAGGTTTACATTAACGGGTAGAGTTGAGGTAATGCCCTCGCGGGTTATGGAAAGCGAGAACGTACCAGTTACGTCTGGCTGACCTGTTGCGGGTCTTGTGCCTGTTAAAGTAACAACGCCCGTTGCTTGGTCAACCGTGGCTGTAACAGCGGAAGGCAGACCACTTGTGCCAAGTGTGATGTTACCCGTGGCAGTGCCGCTCACGGTTGCAGATGCAGAAAGCACCGAATCATTTACAGCAACCGTAGCTGGGTTGATTGTGACGGTTGGAGGGTCGAAGGGCAATTGCGTAAGGTTTACAGATACAGGCAGCGTCGCGGTAATTCCATCACGAGTGACGGTAATCACAAAGTTATCCAAAATATCTGCTGTGCCGTAATCTGGACGAGTTCCAGTCACGGTTATATATCCTCCCGCTTGTGAAACTGTCACACCAGTGGGCGCGGTGTATGAAAGAGTTATCGCGCCTGTTGCAGAGCCGCCTACGTTTGAAACTGCAATTGGGTCGGCGTTGGTGATGCTTGCTGATGCTGGTGTGAGTTGAACGGTTGGCGTGAAGTTGGTAACAGAAACCGTACCAGTTGTAGCCACTGCGCCAGTAAGAACCGTACCAAGTTGTGCCGTCCATTCAAAGGAGTTTACCGCGCCGTGGGAGTTGTCAAAAGTTCCAACAACCGCCCAATTTATTGGAAGGGACGTTGTAGCTTCCGTGGTTGTTACCGCCACGGAGGTGGGCAAAAGCGCGATTACTGCCGCATAATTTGCCACCGCTTGAGAAAGAGTTGTGTTTGCTGGCGCGGTAAGCGAAAGCAAAGTTTCTGGGAGTGCGTAAGTGAGGTCAACTGTTACCTCGAATGACGCGGTTACGCCACCACGAGTTACATAAACATCAAAACTACCCGCGGGGTTTACACCCGCTGTGGTTGGGCGAACGCCCGTTACCGTTACAGACGGGGTTGCCGCTGTGTATGTTACAGTTACATAGTCAACCATACCTGCGGGGATTGTGTAGCTTACTGCAATATTACCCGTTGCAGTGCCTTGCACCGCCACGTCTTGAGAAAGATTAGCGTCGTTGATTGTAGCGGCTGTTGGGTTGAATGTGACGTTAGTTTGGATTGAAGGGGCTTGCCCCACACCAGTACCTGTACCTCCCGTTGCATTAACTGTGCCGCCTATGTGTGTCAAATTGAAACCTTCTGGTGCGCCGCCCTGTGCTGTTCCAGATGCGCCACCACCGCCAATGCCAAAGCCACCCGCACCATGCAAGTTGGGGTTTGCGTTGTGATTACCACCGTTGCCGCCTGTAGCAGTCACATTTCCGCCAGCAATGGTGATATTGCCGCCGCTGCCGCCATCGCCAGCCACTAAATTGCCGCCAATAACTAAACCACCGCCGCCGCCGCCACCGCCGATGCTTGCACCGCCGCCGCCGCCGCCAACATCACCACCGCCGACACCACCATTTCCACCAGAAGCAATAATGGTCGCATCGGAGTTTATTGTTATTGTGCCGCCGTTACCACCATTACCAGTGTCACCGCCACCGCCGCCGATTCCTGCGCCGCCGCCACTGCCATTCGCATTGTCACCATTACCGCCTTGTGCGGTTACATGCGCATTGCCTCCTATTGTAATTATTCCTCCCATACCGCCACCTGGAGTAATACTACCAGCAGGGTCAAAGCCACTGCCGCCACCAATGCCAGCACTTGACCTGCCGCCCATGGCTATTACCACTGCGTCACCGCCTATGGTAATCTCACCACCTGCCCCATATCGGCTACCGCCTATACCTGCGCCGTCTAAACCGCCATTGGCTTGCAATGTACCATTGCCTGCAATGTTTAGCACTGCGCCAGTAGTTTGTATGCCTGCGGCACCAAACCCGCCTGTTAGGGTGCTTGTGCCTGTAAGGTTTAGGTTTAGTGTCGCGCCAGTATTCAACAACAGCGGGGATTGATTGACCGCAATACTAGCATCATCAAGTGTTACCGTTGCCGTTGCGCCAGCGGCAATTGCAATACGCCGTTGGCTACCTGCGTTACTGCCTGTTACGGTAACATTAGCCCCGTTTGCAATTGTAAACACATTTGTAGCGGGGTCAAATGTCCAACCCGCGCCAGACAATGGCGGCGGGGATAGACTAAGGTCTATTGGTGTGGCGCAATTCACACAGCCATCTAGCGTACAAACGGAATTTGCACCGTATGCTATACAAAGGCGAGACACTCGCCCCGCGCCTATGCTTGGTACAGCAGACCAATCGCCACCATAAGCCTCAAGTGTAAACGATACCTCATGCAATTGCGCGTCCAAACTAAAATATCCAACCTCTGTACCATTAGGTCTTGTGTGGTTGTTGATTAAACTATCCCATTCGATAAAATGGTCGGAAACGGTAATCACTCCGCTACGGGTAATGGCATTGTTTCTTGGGATATTAGCATTGTGACGAATACTAAAAACCTGCATAAACGTAGCCATACCAGCCCCAGCAATAGAGGGCTGATTAACCCGCCAACCCGTGATAACGGTGTATGTTTGCCCATCTACCGTAATTGTCCCGTGGTATGTGTAGCCTGTAGGGTCTATCACTTCATCACGATAGGTGTTGCCAACAACACGAGTCGCTGGCAAATGTGTCATTGGTGTCCAGTCAATCCAATGGTCTACAATGTACCATTCAACCAGCGGGCTTACCGTCCAGCCATACACGCAAATGTAAGACGCACCACGCGTACTGTGAAACTCCGTTACCTCGTAACTTAACGAAATTGCACCAACATCACGCGCCGATGTGTTAGCAGGAAATCTACGCCCCGCCCGAAATAAATTGTTGTAAGTGCCATTCCATGCCCCAGAAAATGTACCATCGGAATACATATTCATGTGCCAAGAGGGCGTAAGCGAAGCATGATGCCGCGCATCAGACCACGCTTCAAAGTCAAACCCGTTTATTCTGTTAGCGGGGTTTGTGGTGGAAAAGTTGCTAGTCATTGCGCGTTCAAGCGTTGCCACGGCATACACCGTAACCAGCCCCCACCCATGCAGCGGCATAACGCCAACAACCATTGCAACCACCATAAGCAACGACAAGTGCTTTGATAGTTGCCTTCGTAAACTGCTCTTCATTAAATACCTCCTCAATAGTTTTCTTCCTAGACGTATGATAACATTTACCACAATCACATGCTACCCCACAAAAAAGGCATACGCATGAAAATATTTTCACAAGAATGGAACAAAATAAAATTTGCGTCGTTTTCTAAGATGAAAACATAAAAGATAATTCTAGGAGGAACAAACAATGAAAAAACTTTTAAAAGGATTAGCATTTGCAGGGGTAGCAGGTTTGATGGCTTTAACAACTGCGTGTGGCGCAGAAGAAACCCCAGCAGGAATAGGCGCAGTGCCAGTTTTCCCAGAGCATGACGAGACTGAATATACCTACACCTACAATTATTGGGAAAACGATTTAGATTTAGGGTGGGCAAACATGCAAGAGTTTAGACAATTCAACGGAACAATAGCAGACATAACGCATTTTTATGAAAAAGTTGAAGACGGACATTTCGCCCCAACAGAAGGCAGATACACAGTGCTAGTACGCGGCGAAGAAACAGAAGAGGGCTACTCGCCCACAGTAAACTTTGAAGTAGACTTCACCACCGCGCTATTGCTAGACGGCGAACTGGAAATAGGAATGCAAGTGCAAGCCTTCTACGAAGTAGGGCCAGCAATGATTCTAATTTACCCACCACAGCACAACGCAAGAGCCTTAGTAGCCGCAGACAAAGATGTAATCGTAAACCGTTTTGACGAAATTCCATCAGCAACAGAAATCACTTTCCAAGACGGAACTCTATTTGAAGGCGACCCAAGCGAACTACAAAATCGCGCCCTAGTAGTAATAAACGAAGGCAACCAAACCCAAGTAGTAGTTTTATTTGAAATAGCAGTACACCCAATCCTAGAACTATCCCCAGAAGACCTAGCGGGCTTCGACACAGGGTTTGACGAAGGCGCGGGATTCGGCGGCGGCGCACTTCAACTATCCCCCGCAGAACTAAACGAAATGTGGGATAACATGTTTAATCCCGAAACTGTTCAAATAATCGTAAACAACCAATTCATAGAATCCCCACGCCCATTCATAGACCGCGAAGTAGGCCTTGTAATGGTTCCAGTAGCCCCAATTGCAGAAACCCTAGGCTACACAGTAATAGGCGAAGGTTTTGAAATGGTAATAGCAATGTACGGCGCACCAGCACGCGGCATAGCGTTTGTAGAAAACCTAGATGCCTACATGATAGGCAGAATGGAAACAATCTCCCTAGGCGCGCCCCCAGCTCTAGTTGATGGCGAGCTATTCGTTCCCTTCAATTTCTTCGGTCAAGTAATTGAAGCCAACGCATGGATTATAGGCGGCGAGGTAGTAGTAAGCAACGTAGATGGCGACGATATGATGTAGCGGCACAGCCGCTTTTCGCCGATAATATGTATTGGTAGGCTGCATATACGTCTCGAAGCCGTGAACTGTTTCCGAGTTAAAAAAAAGAACCTGTTCAGCATTTTACAATGTTGAACAGGTTCTTTTTAGTTTTTGTCATCTTTGATATTAGTAATATGTGCTGGATGGTTCGGGGTTGCCATTACCATTGCCGTTGAAGAAAGCCGCTACCTCGCTGAAATCTCTGTTTTGTACGGCGGCTATTAGGTCTACATGCTGATGCAGTACGAATACGCCTACGCCTACTGCCGCTACCAATAAGCACGCTACTAGACGGGGTAGTATGCGGCGTTTTCTTTTTGGCTTTTCGGTTGCTGCTGGCTTGTCCTTTTTGTTTTCTTCTTTTGTGACGGCGGTTGGTGCTTCTTCTGTCGTTTCTTCTGTTTCGCCTTCGGATTTTGCCATTACTATTGTGGGTTCTTCGGACGTTTTTTCTTTTTGGTGGTGTTCGGGTAGTGGATTCTTTGGTAGTGAAGCGATGTACTGGGCAAGTTCGGCGTAGTCTTCTTGTTCGCGGGTTGCGTCTACCCATTGGATTCCAGATAAATAGAAGCTTAAATCGTCGCTGGCGGGAATATTGTCTATTCTTACTGGAATAAGAGTTCTGCGTTCTTCAAAGCCCTTTTGAACTTCGCGGAACACCGCTTCGGACGCATTGGAATTTTCTGAATAAATTAGCAATAGCACCTTACAATCTCTAATTGCCCTTGTAATTGCAGCACCGTAGTTTACTCCCGCAGATATATTTCGCGGGGCTATCCAGCATGTTACCTCGTTTTGCTCCAAACTTGCTACTATTTTGTCGGCTGTCGCCTTGTCTTTTGTGGAATGACTAATAAAAACATCTCTCATTTTGTACCTCCCCTTTTTTTATCGCCTACGGACTGTAACTGGCTTAGTGACACCTGCCAATACATGTCATCGGCAAAACGCGGCTGTGCCGCTTTTCTTTATAATTCGACTTTTAGACATAATAACATTGTATTACATTCCGCGTCAATCAAATGGGTGCGTAGGTTATATCGAATATATCGCGACGCGCAATGTATACGTCGTTGTGGTCGTCGGAGCGAACTACTAGATAGTCACCAGGTTCGCCGTGCATATAGCCGTCTGGATTCCATGCGGTAAACACTTTTGTGTAGTTATCCAAACATTTTACAAAAACTGTCACATTACCAGATGCAACACATGGACGCGATATTGGTAGCAGTTCCCGTACTTCCCCTGTAAGTCTATTGCGGATTGTTGGCGCGTATGCAAGACGCTTGTCATCAAACGGAATTTCCGTAGAAACATATGACAGCTTATGTTTATCGGCGCGAATTGGGTAAACCTCACCCAACGGGCCTATCATCAAATAGATATTTGGCGATACTACCGTTTCAATGTCACCCTCCAACGTGCGTACCAAAATCAACGACCCCTCTGGAAAACAATCCTCCGAACGCGCATAAGCCACCGATATGTTTAATTTCTTATACGCCGCCATAGAAAATACATCAAGGTCGTGATTAGCCGCTTCCACCATGTCGTATTGTTCAAAATAT
>Ga0123355_10002206_pt1 | contig 27491 bp, 31 predicted proteins | sample TergutEmb28metaG_3_FD_89872 | JGI IMG/M metagenome (GOLD analysis project Ga0123355, IMG submission 89872) | Embiratermes neotenicus P1 segment gut microbial communities from Petit-Saut dam, French Guiana - Emb289 P1 | ecosystem: Host-associated > Arthropoda: Insects > Digestive system > Gut ... | reverse complement strand
GTGCAAGGTGTTTGTCCTGCATGGACTTGAAACGCAGGCGCTGGCCAAACTTTTGCATCGCGCATTGGTCAGCGAGAGAGGGTTGGGTGATCAGGATATCCGAATTGCGGACGAGCAGATCGGCATGATCGCCGGATTCGCCAACGGGGACGCCCGGATTGCCATTAGCACTCTGGAAATGGTGGTGCTTAATTCCCCGCTGGAAGGGGAAACAACGGTGGTATCGACAGAGGTTATCGAGCAGTGTACCAGTAAAAAATCCCTGCTGTACGACAAAAACGGGGAAGAACATTATAACCTGATTTCCGTGCTGCACAAAAGTATGCGAAACAGCGATGTTCAGGCGGCGGTTTACTGGATGGCCCGTATGCTGGAAGCGGGGGAGAATCCGCTTTATATTGCCCGCAGGATCACCCGCTTTGCCAGCGAAGATGTGGGTATGGCGGACAGCCGCGCTTTGGAAGTTTGCGTAGCCGCCTATCACGCCTGTCACTTTATCGGTATGCCGGAATGCGCGGTTCATCTGACCCATGCTGTGGTTTATCTCAGCCTTGCGCCAAAATCCAACGCCCTTGACGCTGCGTATTTGTCCGCCAGAAAGGACGCAAACGAGATGCTGGCTCAACCGGTGCCCCTGCATTTGCGAAACGCCCCCACCAAATTAATGAAGGAACTCGGCTACGGAAAAGACTACAAGTACGCCCATGATTACGAAAACAAGCTTACCGCTATGCGCTGTTTGCCCGACTCGCTTTTGGGGCGCGAATATTATATCCCCACCGGGCAGGGGCGGGAGGTTCGAGTAAGGGAGCGTATGCAGGAAATCGAAAGATGGCTGCTGGAGCAGGAATAAAGTACCATGTCAGCCGTGCGATAAGCCACCAGCGGACGTACTCTTTAATTTATGCTCGATTTACTTTTCCATATTGCCTTTTCTGCTCAAATATGACAACTTCATTTTTCATGTCAGCCTCGACGATCTCATAACCAACCCCTAACCAACTAAGAGCGATTGAGTGAGAGGTCGTGTTTGCCCAAAACGCCATGTGTTTACGTGCTGAAGGCGGCAACTTGAATCCAAGCAAACGTTCAATATCATCGAATGTCAGCGATACTCGAATCTCCTCACTGTTATGTAAATAATCTGATAACAACCGATACTTCTTACTCGGAGTCGGCAATTCCTTTGCATATGTCTGCTTTTTATGAATGTTAGTATCCTCTAAAACGGCGACCCTTTCTTCCAATGCGTTGATTCTATTCAGCGCCTCCAACATTACACGCTCATAGTTCATGTCGTGTACTCCTTTTTAATTTAATTGACATTATACTAGCATGTTATTTCGTGAAAGTCAAGAATATTTCGTGACATTTTAGAAACTTGCAGAAACGTCAAAGTGTTTCCCTGTATTAGTTGTTATCCAAGCCGCTCGCTTGTGGAATTGGCCATGTTGTGCTATGCTAAGATCATAATTTTCAGCCAGGAGTTTTTGTTATGGATCTGACGTTTCTAATTTCCCATGAGCCGAGATTCATTTTGCTGCGTATATTAATCATTATTTTTCTGACCGTGTCGGTGGCCAGAATCGTCCTCTATTCCACACGCAAAAAATGGGAACAAAAGCTCCATTACTTACTTCTGCGCAAAATTATAGTCATTGTTATCGCCATATTGGGAGCTTTGTTTGCTCTGGGGCAGATACCGGACTTCGAAAATGGTTTTGCCACTATCCTTACCGGTTCGGGTATTGCGGCGCTGGCTATTTCTCTGGCTGCTCAACAGTCGTTGAGCAACTTTATCAGCGGCATGGTTATTTCCGCTTCCAAGCCTTTCGAGGTTGGGGATCGGGTGCGGCTAATAAATGGGGATATTACCGGGTTTATCGAGGACATCACTCTCAGGCATACTGTGGTGCGCACTTTCCTCAACAGCCGCGTGATTATTCCAAATTCGGTGATGAACAACGATATGATCGAAAACTCAAATTTTGTGGAGCAGCGGGCGTCCAATTTTTTGGATGTGATTATTACATACGACTCCGATATGGAAAATGCCATAGAAATTATGGCTGAAATAATAGGCAATCACCCCAACTATGTCGATGTCCGGAGCCGCGATGAAATGGATCAGCCCAAGGTGCCGGTATTTGTGCGCAGTTTAAGCGTTTACGGGGTGGAATTGCGCGCCAGCGTCTGGACACAGTCGATCGGCGAAAACTTTATTACATGCAGCGATATACGTTACCAGATGAAGCTTGATTTTGACCGCACGGGGATAAAATTCGTCTCCGGTCTAATAGCGCCGCCGCCCGATTAGCAGCTAATTGATAAGAATTGGTAGAATACTCAACTGAAACGAAAGGCAGAGATCAGCATGGAAAGCGATATATTTCGGGCAGGCGTAAGGCCCGGATCTCCAGGTACCGAAGTCGAAGTCAAGATGCTGCTCTGTTATGTCCTGTCCAATTTGGAGCAGGCGATGACCTTTGATCAGCTTTATGAGGCTTTGAGCGATCATGGAATTGTCAATTATTTTGAACTTATCCAATTGCTGGAAAAACTGCTGGAAACGGGGCATCTGTCGGCGGTAGCCCCTCCCGGAAGCCCGGCGCTGTATACCGCGACCGATCTCGGCACACAGGCGGGGGATGAATTGGGGAAAGATTTGCCTTTGACTGTGCGGGAGAAATCTTTGGCTTCCTGCCGCCGTTTGCTTGCGCGGGAACGCCGCCTGAGTGAGGTGAAAATTTCCGAAACCCCTTGTCAAGATGGCTTTATGCTTGAGTTTGCGATCCCGGATGATAGAGGAGAAATTTTATCATTGCAGGTGTTTTCTCCAACCCGGCATGAATGTGAACTGCTTAAACGACGATTCCTGAACGCGCCGCTGACAATATACAAAGGTATTATCGCGCTGCTTACCGGTGACGAAAGAGTGATGGGAGAGATATTCACGCGGGAGGAGCCGTTGTTTTAGTCGTTGGGCGTAGCCCATTAAAATCCGCCGGAGGCACATTATAAACAAGCGCAAGCAGCGGCCCGGGCTTTACCCCGGGCCGCCGCGGCGAGTATGCAGGGTGGTGCAACAACGAGCGCAACGCAATAATATATGACGGTTGGAGCGACGTAGCCGCTAACGAACCACACAAACGCAACGAGAAAACCGCTTAAAAGTTTTTTCTTTTGCTACTTTTCTTTTTTCAAAAAAGAAAAGTATGGGGGTATAAAGCTACCGGCTCATCAACTTCATGAAAAAGCGCGCGGGGATGCGCAGATATGGCTTTTCCATTTTACGGGCGACTTGCTTTAATTCTTCCGGTATATCAATTTGCTGAGGGCAATTCTTTACGCAGATACCGCAGTTTTTGCAGTTGGAGGCGCGGGAGGGCGTTCCGTTGAAGACGCCTTCCGTCGAGTTGATATAATGAAAAACCGGAGTCAGGCCGCCGTATGCAGATTGGGCGTTATACAAGGCAAAACAGCCGGGGATATCCACATTAAAAGGGCAGGGCAGACAATAAGCGCATCCGGTGCAGGGTACTTTGATTTTTTTGGCGAATACAGACTTTACTCTTTTCAGACAGGCAAGTTCCCGCGGGGACAACTCAAAACCACCTTTGCTCGAAGCCACGCGGATATTCTCCTTTATATGCGCTTCCACCCCCATCCCGGATAGTACAACACTGATTTGTGGATGGCTGAGAAGCCATCGCAGCGCCCACTCCGCAGGGCTGCGGTCAGGAGACGCCCGGCGCAGCAGCTTTTCGGCTCCAGGCGGAATTTTTTCCCCAAGTATGCCGCCGCGCAGCGGCTCCATCACAATTATGCCCAATCCTTTTTCCGCCGCGTAGTGAAGCCCCTGTGTCCCCGCTTGGAAATTTTCATCAAGGTAGTTGTATTGGATTTGGCAAAAATCCCACGGGTAATCGTCGATCAGCCTGCGGAAAGTTTGAATGTTTCCGTGAAAGGAAAATCCGAAATAGATAATGCGGCGCTGTTTGCGCAGTTCTTCGATAAAACTGATAATTCCCAGATCTTTCATGCGCTGCCAATCGGCCCAGTTGGCTATATTGTGTATAAGATAATAGTCAATATAATCTGTTTGCAAATCATCGAGCTGCTTTTGGAATATGGTTTGCATGTCTGCTCTGTTTTTTATCAGCATGTGGGGAAGTTTTGACGCGATTTTCACTTTTTTCCGCAGCCCGCTTTGGGCCAAAATGTTCCCTAACGTTTTTTCGCTGCCCGGATAAAGATAGGCGGTGTCGAAATAATTGACTCCCCGCTTTATGGCATAAAGCACCTGTTTTCGGGTGCGCTCCTGATCAATCACGGCCCCTTTTCGGGGGAAGCGCATACATCCGTATCCCAACGCGGACACCCGGTCGCCAGTGTCGGGGATTGTTCTATAGTTCATCATACATCCGTCCTCTTATTTCTGAATTGTTTAAGAATCCGCTTGGCTACGAAGGTAACCAAGCGGATTCATTTTTAGAATCGGTGAGCTTAGAGCCTTACCCAAGATTATCTCCGGGCAAGCGGACGATCGGTGATAATGATATCGCCGCCCTGGCTTGTGTGGAATATAAGATGTTGACCGGATATTTGATACTCGGGATTGGCTAGTACTGCAGTCCTGCCGTTAGATCTGTCATAGGTGTAGAATCTAAGGTTGTTTGTGTTCAGTCCGGCAAGGTCGACAAGCGCAAAGACTCTCATCCGCGCGCCAAGGTCGCCTCGATGTTCAAGCCTTACCACCGCGACACGGTTGGTGAAAGTGTTATGGAACACTTGTTGCACCGTTCTGGTTAAGTTGGGGTCGGCATATACGCCAAGCAAAAGGTCGGTAGTGCGCTCGGTAAGCCTTCCCGGTTCTACAACCAAGCGCCCCTGAACAGCCCTTCCGTTTTCGGTCAGGGTATCGGCGTGAAGCACCGCTGTGCTGCCGTGACGTTGCGCTTCGTTATGCAGTGAGCGCAATAGGTTCGGAGTGATGCTTGTGCGGTTGCGCTCGGTTATGACGGCACGGCCGCCGCGAGCTGTTCTCGCCGCATCTTCCATGGCATTGACGGCCGTGTTGGGAACGGGGCTATCGGCGGTAGGTCTGGACGGCGCCGGCGCCGATGCTGAGGGTTGAGGATCATTCCTCAATGTAACAACATTTCTGTCATGATCCCAGCGGTCTCCGCAAGTCCGACAGTCCCAGCGGCCGCAGCGATCCCAAGAAACGCAGTCATCCCAACGCAAGCGATCACGATTCCAGCGATCCCCACAATTCCAGCAGTCAGAGCGACCGCAGCGATCCCAAGGGACGCAGTCATCCCAACGATCCCAACGCTCCCAATCGCCGGCAGGAGTATGGCTGAAGCGGATGGTTACGCTCGCCGCAGTCACGCGTCCCCTCCATGAACCGGGGCTGTCGTTGTATCGGACGACTCCGCCAACCGGCGTCACCGTAAAATTGGAGCCTCTGTAGCCTACAATAATGTCGTTTCTGCCAGACCAGACGTTGCCCTGACGCCTCAAAAACACTGTAACATACTCAGTTTGGCGCTCTGAGTTGTCCCACCGAACGCGGTATGTGAATTGCCTGTCGGGAGGGGTTGCGCCGTCAAAGCGCAGTGTGGTTTCAATAATGATACGAACGCCTTCATCGCTGGCTCTGGCAGGTACCGTCAGATTGTACATAGCGGTTCCAACAAAAATCAGTGCCGCCATGACAAAGCACGTTGCCTTAAGGATATGATTTCGCATTAATTAGAACACCTCCATTTTGTCGTTAAAGAAAAGTAACCGGGGATTTGAGGATATACCCCCAAACCCCAACGGGGCCTGAAACAATTATACTTATTTTCTGGCTTTAAGGATGTCCTTGAGCTCATCCATAAAGGAGTTTACATCCTTAAATTCCCGATAAACAGAAGCAAAGCGCACATATGCGACCTCGTCAATTTCCTTAAGGCGCTCCATAGCCAGCTCTCCGATGTGAGAAGAAGGCACTTCCCTGTCCATGGTGTTGAGAATTCCGGTCTGTATGGCGTCGGCCGCCTGCTCAAGCTGAGTTATCGAAATAGGACGCTTATCGCAGGCACGCATCAGACCCGCCAAAAGTTTGCCGCGATCAAAGGCTTGCCGGGATTTATCTTTCTTTACCACCATTATGGGCGTCGTTTCGACAATTTCATAGCTAGTGAACCGTTTTTCGCAACCAAGACACTCCCGGCGCCGGCGTATTTTTGAACCTTCGTCGGTAGGGCGGGAATCAATCACCTTGCTCTCACTGTAAAAGCAAAAGGGACATTTCAAAGCGGCATTCACTCCTTAGGGCCTGTTGACACTACCGTTCAACGCCCGTCTTTTGGCGCATTTTGCACCATGCTTCGTTAATTTTTCTTGCATTTTACAAAGTATTGCTGCAAAAATTTGCCTTGCCTGACACAAAATGCGCTCAATATCCGGGCATTTCAGATAGTGTCAACAGGCTCTAAGCCAAATAATCCTCCAACAGATCGGGAATGTGGATAAGGCGAACATCTCCGCCGGCGCAAAGCTTTATAAAGCGCTCGACATATTCTTTTTTGGTATCCACATCCGGCGCGGTGAAAAGAATATTTCCTGTTTCATCCGTTACCATCACTCCATATGTAGTATACCGAATATTTTCCAGCTCGTCAACAACTTCCTTTACGGTAAGTTTCATGTTAAGCGTGTCCTTACCTTCTGTCAACGGATACTTTTTAAGGCTGTTCATTATTAATTACCCACCCTCCTGATTTTATGGAGCGCACGCTGCTTGATTACCGGCGCGTGCCCATCTTGTCCTCTACATTAAGCACTATGAAAAAAGCGGCGCGCTTGCGTGTTCTTCCATAATACAAAAATAGAAAAAAATGACAAGTAAATTCATTCTATATAATTCGAAAAAATTCGACATCGCCGGGCAGTTTGTTCCTGTTTTTTGATGTTTTTGCACTTGAATTTAATGTTTGCTTGTGTGTTTTGACGATGTAGAATTTTTGACAATCAATTTGGGTATTCTACAGGTATGTTGACAAAGTGTCGCAAAGCTGTTGAAAACTATCCGATAATTCAACAATATCACCAAAGTTTTCCCCATAAAGTTCCACAATCACTCCGCCGCGAAACCCGTTTTTCCCGATTGTTTCAATCAATTTACCCGTGTTTAAAACTCCTTTGCCGGGGGGCAGGCAGCTTTCGCGCTCGTTGTGGTCGCTTATATGTACATGCCTGATCTTATCGCCCATCGTTTGCGCCATCTCCCATATACTCTCGCCGGCGCGCACCGCCTGCTTAACATCCAAAATGTATTCCACCTGCGGAAGCGCTTTCCTCATACGTGCAAGAAAATTATTGCTGCCGGAAAAACATCGTTCCACGTTTTCCTGACAGAGGGATATCCCATGCTTACGGGCGTCTTCCCACAACAGCTCAAATCGGCTGAAGTACTCGTCATAGTTAAGGGGCCTGCGCTTGTAATCGCCGTGGAAAACGATACAATCCGCGCCCAGGATCCCGGCGGCTTCGTAAAAACGGCGGTAAAGTTCGAGTCCTTCGTCGAAGCGCCTGGCATATCCGGAAAAGAAAAGCATCGGTTCCATCGGGCTGAGGTAAGGGTGTATGGATACAATTTTTGTCCCGACGCTGTCCGCTTCCCGGCGAAGCTCACGCAAAAAAGAGCTTTCCAGTTCCTGTGTGGAGTTAAGGAACACTTCCATACAGGCTGGGCGCAGAGCCAAAAGGGTCCTTAAACTTTCCTCGGTGTTTAGCGGATAAAGGCACGCTGTTGAAATTCCTGGTATCATTGTGTCAAGACCTTTCCCGAGCTGACAAATTTTTTCACTTGTGTCTTTTTTGCCGTTCTGTTAGACTTTTTGTTGATTGGCCATCAGTTCCATATATATTACATAGTGGGGAAAATATTATATGCGCTGGATACGCAAGTTGCCGGATATGTTCGGAAAACTGTCCGACATGTCGATTTTTGCTTTCAAGCTCGGGGCCGGAATGATGCTTTGTTTTTACATAGTCGGTTTTATCTCTTTGCTTTCGGCGCCTTATGTACTTAATTTTTCAAACGCCATCGCGCTTTACTACGCCTGCCTGGAAGCCGCGCCCGCTTCTTTGGCCGCAGGTGTGTGCGCAGGTCTTTTGGGTGATATGATGCTTAAGTTTGGCGGCAGGCCCTAATATTTTATTGCGTATTTATTTCTTGCTCGTGTCCACATTATAGCATAATTATGAATATATTTCGTATGTAATATCCAGAAAATATGCTGCCAAAAACTGCCGGTACCGCTCAGTTTTTATCAGATTTTCCAGAAAACGCCCGGATGCGCAGGAATTGTTTTCCTTTGCTTCCGGGCGTTGATTATTTTTGCGGGAGTTTTTGTACGCCGCGCCAAATATTGCGTGATTTATCTGGATTTGTTTCACCGGGAAAGAAGCCATATCATCTCGCTCTCGTGGCGTTTGGGGCGGGTCATAAGTTCAAGCACGGCCTGCTTAAAGTCCTTTCCCTCATAAAGAATATGGTAGACCTGTTCGGTAATCGGCATGGTAACGCCATGTTTTTGCGCAAGTTCCCAAGCGATTTTTGCGCAGGAATAACCCTCTACCGTTTTGCCGATTTCCTCAACCGCCTTTTTGGGGTCGGCGCCCTTGCCGATCAGGATGCCACAGCGCCGGTTGCGGCTGTGCATACTCGAACATGTGACGATCAAGTCCCCCATGCCGGAAAGGCCGGCAAACGTTTCGCTTTTAGCGCCCATGACAACACCCAGCCGGGCGATCTCGGCCATGCCGCGGGTCATAAGGGCGGCCTTGGTGTTGTCCGCACCGTCCATGCCGTCCAGCAATCCAGCTGCCAGAGCGATTACGTTTTTAAGCGCGCCGCCCAATTCTACTCCCAAGACATCGTCACTAACATAAATGCGCAGGGTGTCGCCGCTCAGGGCGTCCTGAACAAGCTCTGCAGCTTCCCTGTTTGCGGACGCTGCCACAACTGTAGTTGGAAATCCTAACGCAACCTCCTCCGCATGGGAGGGCCCTGAGATCATTACAAGCTTTCCGGAGGGAAGTTCTTCCCTAAGCACTTCGGAAATAGTTTTGCAGCTGCCGGATTCCAAGCCTTTTGAAACACATGCCGCAACTGTATTTGGGGATATATGTTCAGACAGCAGCCTAGCGGTATCCCGCACTGCAAAAGAAGGAGTAGCCAGAATTACAAGATCCTGCTCTTGAATACCTCCTAGTGAACTTGTTACGGCTATTTCCTCCGGGATTTTTACGCCCTTGAGAAGCTTTGGATGTTCCCGGTAAGTTGTAAGCTGCGCAACTTCATCCTCAAAAGGAGACCACAAGGTAAGCTGGTGCCCCAGTTTTTGTGCCGTAACAGCCAAGGCAATGCCAAAACCGCCCGCACCCATAATAAATATTTTCACGACTTGCTTTCTCCTCTTTCCTTTTTTTTGCCGAATCTATTTTCAGTGCCGCTTAACAGGCGTTTTATATTTTCTCTGTGCATTACCAGTATAAGTATGGCGATCCCTCCAGCCATGAGGGAATCGTAGAGGGGATCTTCGCCGCGCAAAAACAAAACGCCCCAAGTTATAAAGGGATAACTGATCGCACCAAACACCGAACCTACGGAAACGATCCTCGTTATTAAAATAAGCGGTATAAAAACTATCGCGAGAATGCCAAAAACCGTTGGATTAATACAGAGAATTGCGCCAAATGTGGTCATTACGCCCTTGCCGCCCTTAAACCCGAAGTATAGCGGAAAAAGGTGGCCAAGTATGGCGAATATCCCTGCCAGGTAACCAACATCCATAGGCAGATGCAAACCAAAATACATCGCTGCCCACCGAGCTATCACAATAGCAACCGCAGCCTTTAAAAAGTCCACCAAAGCGGTGATTGCGGCGGGCCCCTTACCGTATGTACGCAACATGTTGGTCATCCCGGCGTTGCCGCTGCCGTGTCGGCGGATATCATCCCCCTTAAGCAACCGGGAAACAATAATCGCCGCGTTAAGACTGCCCAACAAATAGCTGCCTAAAGCAATAGCAATCGGCAGCGCAATGTTTGTCATTTAGCTTTCCCCCCACTTAAAGAAACTTTTTTCAAAAAGTTTCTTTAGAATCTTCAAAAACTTTTAAACGGTTTTCTCGGACGTTTGTATGGTTCGCAAGCGGCTTCGTCGCTCCAACATTCATACATGATTGCGACACGTTTGCGGTTGCTCCATCCAGCTACCCCGCCGCGGTTTGCCGGGGTAAAACCCGACAAACTGCTTGCGCTTGTTAACAATGTATAGTGCTGCGCGCGATGGATTTTAATGGCCTTCAGCCAGCTACAAGTTTACACCATCTTGATGCGCATGACAAGCCTTGCGGTAAAAGTTTTAAGTAGGTTTCCACTGAGTTGATATACCATTTTCAACAATTTGTTTATTATATGCCAATATTGAGAAATTATTAACAACTTACTGTTATACGCGTTGACTTTAACAGCTTGTCTTGCTATAATGCAAACAGGAGGTGACATAAATGGCTTTAGATGCAAAAGTAACATTGCGCGCGGCGCGAGTAAACGCGGGCTTAACTCAAAAAGAGGCAGCGGATCGCTTACTTATCGGTACAACTACCCTGCAAGGTTACGAGAGCGGTAAACGTTTGCCCCGTATGGATTTGCTGGGCCGTATGGAACGGGTGTATGGCATGGGTATGCAGCAATTCCGCATTATGGAATGAGGTGGCGCCATACATGTCGATCAATTTGACAGAGCTTGAGCAGCATCCTGACCCGGATACCCCACAGTTTTTGCTTCCGCTTCATTTGCGCGCCGGAAACAACAGCCGGGAAGAATTATGCCGCCGCGAGGCTCTCAGGTTGGCATTTGGATTCCTTTCTCAAAAACAAAGGCAGGCGCTGCATATGCGCTATGATCTGGGTATGAGCTTCCGCAATTTATCCGCGGAGTTGGGAATATCGCGCTCGGCTGCCGCAAAGCGTGTAAAACGCTCTCAGGAAACCCTTAAATCTCTTGTGGAACTGTGCGTGCTGGTTCAAAAAGAGGTGGTTAAAAAGAACAATATAGACCTATAATTGCACGCAAAACAGAACATACGTTTCACAAAAATCGACAAATTTTTTGAGCGGGGTTTGGGGCGGAGCCCCATTTTAAATCCGCCGGAGGCACATTTAAAAACAAGCACAAGCAGTGGCCCGGGCTTTACCCCGGGCCACCGCGGTTGTGTAGCTGGAAGGAACAACAACAGGCGTAACGCAATAATGCATGGCGGCTGGAGCGACGTAGTTGCTTCCGAGCCACACAAACGTAACGAGAAACCAATTCAAAAGTTTTTGAAGATTCTAAAGAAACTTTTTTCAAAAAGTTTCTTTAGCGGGGCACAAGGGGCAGAGCCCCAACTACTCGGCGGCGGGTTCAACTTCATCTAGCATATCCAACAGGTTGAGGAGGCCGCCGGACACTGCGTTGTAGAAGTCTCTGTTATCGGGGTTGCCGGCGTCAAGGAGCCAGTTGCCTCCCTGATCCATTACAAGGTGGGCCGGGGCTGAACGCATGATGCGGATCAGGGAGTTTGTGTCCTCAAGTCTGGCGACATGCTCGGCAAGAAAAGCGGGCCAGTCGTGCGGGGAATCTTCCAGCTCGCGGTGGAGCAGATAATTTGCCGCGTGTTCGGTCAGGTCGCCCAAGGCTGTTCTGAGATCCACCGCGTAAACCGATACATCCACAATTGCGGTTGTTCCGGAGATCCGCTCTACTCTGGTGTTAAATTCGATGCGCGTGATAAGAGGAAATAACACGCCGCGGTATGTCCCCGAAAAAATCAAGTCTGTGGCGGGGGTCATCCACTGTGCGGCGTCGGCCAGATCCCAATCCCGCAGGGCGCGCAGCAAATGGGTAACGGAGTCGGCAGGGGTTAAGAACTGCGCTAATTGCTGGTCGTTTTGCCTGGAAAAAGAAGGCGGGGTATGGACGATTGCATCCGGAGTTTGCTGCCTGTTGCTCATAAGCGCGGCGACGATAAAAATTGCCGGTATCAATACAAAACCCGCGATGATATAGAGTTTCTTTCGGTTTTTCATGGATATCCCTCCCAAGAAGATATAAATTTGTCCTATGCTCCATGCCACATTTTATGGCGAAATGCAGAAGCATATCCCATCTTCCTTGAAAAAATCTCCATATTGCGGTAGAATGTATGGGTGATGTAGGGAGGTATCCTAAAATGTTTCGTTTAATTAAGCGTCAGGGACGAGCGCGCTTGGGTACGATTGAAACGGTTCACGGTGATATTCAAACGCCGTGCTTTATGAATGTGGGAACGGCCGGGGCTATCAAGGGTGGGGTAAGCTCGCCTGATTTGCACGGCCTGGGCTGTCAGGTAGAGCTGTGCAACACTTATCATCTTCATTTGCGCCCGGGGGATGACGTAGTGCGTGATCTTGGAGGATTACACGCTTTTATGGACTGGCGGGGGCCGATCCTGACCGATTCGGGCGGTTTTCAGGTGTATTCGCTGGCGAAGCTGCGCAAAATCGCTGAAAAAGGCGTAACTTTTCGCTCTCACCTCGACGGGCACGAGGTATTCATGGGCCCGGAAGAAAGTATGCGCATCCAATCAAATCTTGGATCAACTATCGCGATGGCTTTTGATGAGTGCATCGAACATCCGGCGCCGTATGAATATGTGGAAAAAAGCATCGCCCGCACCACCCGCTGGCTGGTTCGCTGCAAGGAGGAAATGAACCGGCTGAACGCCCTCCCGGATGCGCTGAACAAAAAACAGATGCTTTTCGGGATTGGCCAAGGCTCCACGTATGAGGATCTACGCGCTAATCATATGAAGGAAATCGTCGCCCTTGATCTGGATGGCTACGCCATTGGCGGGCTGGCGGTAGGGGAGAGCATAGATGATATGTACCGCATTGTTGACGCGACCGAGCCTTATATGCCGGAAAACAAACCCCGGTATCTGATGGGCGTTGGTACTCCTGTCAACCTAATTGAGGCGGTGTATCGGGGGATCGACATGTTCGATTGCGTTATGCCCGGCCGCAACGCCCGTCACGGAACTCTCTTTACCTGGGAAGGGGTAAGGCTGATCGGCAACTCGGTCTACAAAAGGGATGCGCGTCCGATTGACGAAAACTGCGGCTGCCCAACCTGCAAGCACCATTCCCGGGCTTATATCCGGCACTTGCTGGCTTATCATGAGATGTTGGGATACCGTCTTGCCGTGCAGCATAATCTGTATTTTTACAACAGTCTTATGGCCCGTATCCGCGCGGAAATACAGGCGGGCAGCTTCGATGACTTCCGCGCGCGGATGATCCCCGTGCTGGATCGCAGGATACCGTAAGACACTACTTTTCTTTTTTCTTATTAAGAAAAGCAAGTTGCAAAACAGGATATTTTTGGTTATAATATAGTTTATCTATACACAGAAAGCGCTGAAAAACAGCGCGCGGAAAGGGAGCATACCATGCAAGAATTGTTGTTGGCCCAAGAAGATGGCGGACTGATGCAGATGTTGCCTATGTTGCTGGTTATGGTAGGCGTCTTCTATCTTCTATTAATCCGTCCGCAAAAAAAGCGGGAAAAACAGGCAAAGGAAATGCGCGACTCGCTGGAAGTCGGAGATGAGATCCTGACCGTGGGCGGTATCTTGGGCCGCGTTGTCAGCATACGCGAAGAAAGCGACAGCCTATTGATTGAATCCGGTTCGGCAAATACCAAGCTGCGCATCTCAAGAGGCGCGGTGCAGACCAACCTGTCCGCTCTGGAGAAAGAAAAAGAGAACAAGCAGGCGGCTGCGCAGTCTGGCGATTCCGATAAAGAAAAAAAGCCGGAAAAGTGATAAGTAAAAAATCAGCATAGCGTAAACAAGCCCTGCATATAGTGTATAAAGCGGGCCCTGCCGCGCTTTTGACGGCAGGCAAACATCTGCCTGACCCAAACACGTGTAGGAGGAGTTTGCATGATCAGCAAAAGGGTGCAAAGGGCGCAAACCGCAGAACCGTCCGCAGTAAGCTTGATTGTAAAACCGGTACTAATGAGTACGATGATCGGCGCGGTGATTTGCATTGGCGTGCTGCTTCTGTTTAGCTTTATTTTATCCGCGCGCAGCGTCCCCCAGTCGCTTATAAATCCAATGGCTGTTTTTTCTATTTCTGCGGGAGCCCTTGCTTGCGGGTTCTGCTGCGCTAAACTTATACGCCGCGCGGGTTTGGCATACGGCGCTTTATGTGGCGCGGTATTCAGCCTTGTTGTTATGCTGGCCAGCTTTGGCATCAGCGACAACGGCTTTGGGCTGATCGCTTTGTTTAAGATTGTATTCATGATGTTTTCCGCGATGTTGGGCGGGGTATTGGGGGTTAATACCCGCAGCCGCAAAAGAAAATAAGAACCTCTTTTGGGGGTTTGGGGGTTTTGCCCTCAGACCCCCATTTTTTGTTACTTAGATTGGGGGCAGAAAGATGACAGGCATCGCGGCAAAACGCAAAAATTACGCTCGGCATATCGCGCATTACACCAAAAAGAATAATGTACTCTTAGCGCTTGGGGCGCTGTTTGTAGCCGGAATGATCCTTGGCGCGATGATGTTGCGTGGCGCGGGATATGAAACGGTAGGGCTTTTGGAGCGGGTAGTAGGTGGATTTATCGCCAGACGCGCGCAATCCGGGTTGTATGAAAACGTGATTTCAGCGTTTGGCTCCTCTATGCTGTTTGTGGTAGCGGTGTTTGTGAGCGGCTTTTGCGCGATTGCGCAGCCGGTTATTGTATTGGCGCCATTTATCCGCGGGTTGGGCTTCGGGTTTTCGGCGGCGTCTCTTTACGCGCGTTATGGGGCCTCCGCGGCCGGGATTGTGGGCGTGCTTATGTTGCCCGGAATGCTCATTTCCACCGTGGCGATATTGATTTGCTGCAAACAGGCTTTGCGGCTTTCCGGGACATTTTTTACTACCATGCACCGGGGGGCGGATAAATCCAGCGAGCCGTTTTCTTTGCGGGCGTATTGTTTTAGCCATATTTTTGCGGCTGGCCTTTGCGGGCTGGGCGCGTTTTTGGAGGCGGCTTTGTATGTAGCGTTTGCAAATTCCTTTGTTTTGGGGTAGAATTAGCGGGTAAAAGTTTCTTAAGCGGAATTAAAAGTTATTTTAACGCTTCGATTATAAAGCAACAACCGAGCTTAAAGCCGTGTTTGAAATTTTCAAGCGCAGTTTCGGCATTAAGTTCAAGTTGGGTTTTTACGAAAGAATCAAACAATTCTTTCTCTTTGTCGTTTAATAATTCAATCAACTCGCTTTCGCTTCTGCAAAGCTTCCCCATTAATTCTTTATTGAACTTCTGTTGGTCAGTTGGCGATAGATTGCCTAAAAACAGATCATCAAGAGTGTTGTTCATAATTTTGCACCTTTCACACAATCATATAGGTTGTGTCTTTACAATAACCCAACCTATATGATTGTGCCAAGAGGTTTCAGAAAATTTTTGAGGTGTTTTTATGTCATCTTTAAATGAGCGCATAAAAGAATTGCGAAAAAGCAAAAATCATACTCAAAAACAGCTTGCAGAAATATTAAATGTGCGAAGCGAAGCCATTCAAACATTTGAATATGGCACGCGCCGTCCGGGCTTGGATAATATTATCACGCTTGCAGATTACTTCGGCGTATCGGTTGATTATCTGCTGGGACGTACGGACAATCCCAATATTAATAAATAATACTGTGCTAATTCCAACCCCGCCGGGGGCCGCGCCCCCAAGAAAGGAAGCCTATTTTGGGAATCAAACGATGGAATATCCCCGGCCAGCGGGAGGAAGAAGCGCAGGCGCTGGGCCGGCGCACCGGGCTGCCGCTGCTTACCTCCCGCGTTTTGTGTGCAAGGGGCTGCCAGACAGATCAGCAGGCCGCGCAGTTCATATCCGAAGAAGCCGGTCTGTCCAACCCATACCGCCTGCGGGATATGGATAAGGCTGTGGCCCGTATCCGGAATGCGATGGAAAGCGGTGAGCGCATCGCGGTATTCGGCGACTACGACTGTGACGGCATCACGGCAACGGCGCTGCTTACGGGGTATCTTCAGGCTGTGGGCGCGGACGTCATATACAGCGTTCCCGAGCGGGAGCGGGATGGCTATGGCCTGAATTTTGCCGCGGTGGATTTTCTGCACGGATTAAATGTCGGCTTGATCGTAACGGTGGATAACGGGATATCCTCCCATGAAGAAATCATATACGCCAAAAGCATGGGTATAGACGTTGTAGTAACCGATCACCACACCCCCCGGGATACCTTGCCGCAGGCGGTGGCGGTGGTAAATCCGCACCGGGCCGACTGTGAGAGCGGATTGACCGAGCTTTCGGGGGTTGGGGTGGCGTTTAAGCTTGTCTGCGCTTTGGAAGAAGACGAGTCAGGGGACGAAGTGCTGGAATATTACGCCGATCTGGTTATGATCGGCACTGTTGCCGACGTCGTTCCCCTTGTGAATGAAAACCGCGTGATCGTCCGCCGGGGGCTGGAGCATCTGGCGCAAACCGAGCGCGTGGGCCTTAGCGCGCTGATCGAGCGGATCGGCAGTTCGGGCAAAACATTCACGGCGGAATCGGTAGCCTTTACGATTGTTCCGCGCCTTAACGCGGTTGGCAGGATGGGCCCGGTGGACGACGCGATCGAACTGCTGCTGACCGACGACTTCCCCTACGCATGGGATATCGCCGGGCATATGGAAAGCTTAAACGCAAAGCGCAAGGAAATAGAGGGGGCCATGTACAACGAGATATGCGCCATGCTGGCGGAAAACCCGGCCCTTTTGCGGGAGCGGGCGCTTCTTCTGGCGGGGGAGGGCTGGCATCACGGCGTGGTGGGGATTGTGGCCTCCCGGATAATGGAGCGCACCGGCAAGCCCTGTATCCTATTTTCTCTTGACGAAAAAGAGGCGCGCGGCAGCGCCAGAAGCTTCCCCGGGTTTTCCATCATCGAAGCGGTTGTCGGCTGCTCGCAGCATCTGACCCGTTATGGAGGGCATACGCTGGCGGCAGGGATGACCTTGCCCCGCGAAAATTACGAAATTTTTGTTCGCGACTTTCAGGGGTGGGTTCAAGAGCGGTATCCCTTTATGCCCCGGCTTTCCATTGACGTTGACTGCGTTTTGGAAGCCCAAGAACTAACCATTAAAAACATTGCCGCCCTTTCTGTTCTCGAACCATACGGCGCGGGAAACAAAGTTCCATGCTTTCTTCTGCAAGCGCTGGCAATAGAGCGGGTGACGCCGTTATCGGACGGCAAGCATATACGCATATCATTCAAAAGCGAAGGCGTGGGCTTTTCCGGCGTATATTTCCGCGTAAGCCCGGATGACTTCCCCTATCGCGGCGGGGATGTGGTGGATCTTGTGGCTAATGTAAGCGTGTCCGAATATATGGGCAGGGAACAGATATCGGTGATCATACGCGATCTTCGCCGCGCCGGGGTCGATCAGGAGGCGGTTATTCAGTGCGGGGAGGCCCACGCCTGTTTTTCTCGCGGGGAGTACGCCGCAGTTAAAGAAGTGGATATTTGCCCCCAACGGGAGGATATAGCCCTTGTATACCGCTATTTGCGAGGAGTGAAAAGTTATCGGCACGGTTCTACCGAGCTTTATTACCTGCTTTCGGAAAGCGGTGCGCAGTATGCAAAGGTGCTGGCGGCGCTCGACATTCTCGCCGAAATGGGGCTGATAAGAACAGGCACGGAAGGTGAGATTGTCTGCCTACCGGATCCGCCGAAGGTAGACCTAGAAGCTTCCGGCATATTGCAAGCCCTAAAATCCGCATACATAGACAGTTGACAGTTGACAGTTGACAGTGTACAGTTGATGGTAAGGGAGTATAATTATATCAACTGTAAAATGCCGAGGTGAAGCGTTGCACACCATTGATGATCTGCTAAGCATTTTAAAACAAAATGACGTCCAGGGGGATACGGCAAAAATCAGGCAGGCCTATGAAATTGCCGAGGCCGCCCATAGGGGACAGTTGCGCAAATCGGGAGAGCCATATATTTCCCACCCGGTAGAGGTAGCCGTGATACTGGCGGGCTTGGGAATGGATACCGACACGGTGGTGGCCGCGCTTCTGCACGATGTTGTAGAAGATACGGCAATGAAGCTCGAAACGCTGCGCAAACAGTTTGGGCCGGAAGTCGCCCATCTGGTGGACGGCGTTACCAAGCTGAGCAAGATATCATTTTCCTCCCGCGAAGAACATCAGGCGGAAAATATTCGCAAAATGCTTATCGCTATGGTGGGCGATGTGCGGGTAATCATCATAAAATTAGCCGACCGGTTGCACAACATGCGCACAATGGAACACATGGACGAGCAAAAGCAGCGCGACAAAGCATTGGAAACCATGGAGGTTTTTGCTCCAATCGCGCATCGGCTGGGAATAAGCGCAATAAAGGATGAGCTTGAGGATATTTCCCTGGTATATCTGGATCCTATTGCCTATAACGAAATCGTCAGTCTTCTGCAATCCGACCGCGCCGAGCGGGAGAGAGTTCTTGGGATTATAATAAACCGGATAAGCGAGCGCCTTGTCGGCAACAATTACGAGAACCTGTCCATCGAAGGGCGGGTAAAGAGCATGTACAGCATTTACCGCAAGATTTATATTCAGGGGCGCCCCTATGACGATATATTTGATATTTACGCTGTTCGTATTTTGGTTGGAACTGTAAACGAGTGCTATAATGTGTTGGGAGAGATTCATGATTTATTCCGGCCGATCCCGCACCGGTTCAAAGATTACATCTCTACCCCCAAGCCCAACATGTACCAAAGCCTGCATACCACGGTGTTCGACAAGAACACCACCCCTTTCGAGGTGCAGATACGCACCTGGGATATGCACCTGACCGCCGAATATGGAATTGCCTCCCACTGGAAGTACAAAGAGGGCATAAAGGGCAAGGATTTGCTGGAAGATAAAATATTGTGGGCGCGCCAGCTTTTGGAATCCCAGAAGGATTCGGTGGACGTACAGGATATTTTAGGTTCAATCAAAAGCGACCTTAATCCCGACGAAGTGTATCCTTTCACGCCCAAGGGGGATGTTATCGCCCTGCCGTCGGGTGCGTCGGTTATCGACTTCGCCTACGCCATACACACCCAGGTGGGCAACAGTATGATCGGCGCCAAAATTGACGGCCGCATGGTTTCTCTGGATACTCAGGTGCAAACCGGACAGATTGTAAACATCCTTACAACTAACGCCAAAGACCACGGGCCCAGCCGGGATTGGATCAATATAGTAAAGACCTCCTCCACACGCAGCAAGATCCGAGCGTGGTTCAAAAGGGAGCGCCGGGAAGAAAACATTACTCAGGGACGCGCCGAGCTGGAAAAGGAATTCCGGCGCAACGGCATTCTGCTTGACGAGAAGGAAATGGAAGCGTTTCTGGCCCGGCTTGCAAGAAACCAGCGCCTGAACACAACGGAGGAATTTCTGGCCGCGTTGGGCTATGGCGGTATCTCTCTGAGCAAAATAATGCCGCGCATCAAAGAGCTTTACACCAAGCTTTACAAAGAAAGCGAATCCGCCGAAAAGTTAATTAAAAAGCAACTGGAAAAAACCGCCGCCAAAAAGGAGAAAACGGCGTCCTCCGGCGTTATAGTTGAAGGGCTGGATAACTGTCTGGTGAAGTTTTCCAGATGCTGCGCTCCATTGCCGGGCGACCAGATTATCGGCTTTATCACAAGAGGTTATGGCGTTTCCATACACAAGCGGGATTGCGTTAACGTCGAAAACCATAGCAGTCAGCCGGAGCGGTGGGTTAATTGCGAATGGTCGGAATCGCCAATAGAAGAAACATTCAAGTCCACTGTTGATATTTACAGCAAAGACCGTGACGATCTGCTGGTGGATGTAGCCACGGCGCTCAAAAATATGCGCGTTCCGATTTATGCTCTGATCGCGCGGGAACACCCGCAGTCCGGCGCCGCCATACAGATTACGTTTGGCATCCGCAATGTGGATCAACTCAACAACATCACCAAGACGCTGTGCAAAATACAGGGAGTAGAACGGATTGAGCGCGCGACACAGTAAATGGCAGCTGGAAAATGGGGATTGGAAATTGGTTGAATGGTCAGTCAGTTAGCATCAGCGGGGAGGCGTTTGCCATGCGCATAATATTGCAAAGGGCGCTGTCCGGCGCCGTTATAATTGATAACAATGAAACACACCGCATCGGGCGCGGCCTTGTAGCTTTGTTAGGCTTCGGCCATGAGGACGGAGAAAAACAAGCCGACTACATGGTCGCCAAGATGGCGGAGCTGCGAATCTTTGAAGATGAAAACGGCCAGATGAATAAATCGCTGATTGAAATGCAGGGGCAATGCCTGCTTGTCCCGAACTTTACTTTGTACGCCAACGCTAAAAAGGGAAGAAGGCCATCCTTTATAGATTCGATGAGCCCCGCGCAGGCGAGCGCGCTGTTCGACTACTTTACGGAAGCCGTAAAAGCAACGGGAATTACAGTAAAAACCGGGAAGTTCGGCGCGAAGATGCTGGTGGATATCCAAAACGACGGGCCGGTGACAATAATACTGGATTCGGCGGAAATCATGCCAAAACAATTGTCAACTTAAAACATAAACAGGAGGTTATATTTTATGCAAGTTTCGATTATCCCGGTGGGTATGCTTGGAACCAATAGTTATCTGCTTGCTTCTGAGAAAAAGTCTTGCGCCCTTATCGACCCCGGCGCGCAGCCGGAAAAACTGGCGTCCATTATTGAGGAAAATGGCTACACGCTTAGATACATCCTGCTTACACATGGCCATTGGGATCACACCGGGGCAGTGAAAAAGCTTATGCAGAAATTCCCCAAAGCTGTCTGCTTTATCGGGAACGGCGACAAGGATATGCTAACCGACCATAAAGCAGTCTCTTACATGATAAGCGAAAAGGATTGGGATGACTTCCACATTCCGGATGTGATGGGAGTGTCGGAAGGCGATGTGCTTGAGCTGGATGAGCTTAAAATCCAAGTGATCGAAACCCCCGGCCACACCGTTGGAAGCGTTTGTTACATTTGCGATGACGCCATATTTACCGGCGATACTCTCTTTCATGGAAGCATCGGGCGCTGTGACTTTCCGGGGGGCGACTTTGGAACCATGAGAAAGTCTTTACTCAGGCTGGCCGGAATGGCCGGGCAGGGAAAGAAATACGCCGTATATCCGGGCCACGGAGACGCGACCACGCTGGAATATGAGAGCAAAAACAACCCATACATCCTGTACGGCGGATGACCCTTGAGATCCTGGGGCACCCTTACGCCTATGAAATGGAGTGCTTGGCGCGCCTTTTTTATCCCGGAGAGCGCATTGAGGTTATCCGTCAACCGGGCGAAACCGGCGACGGAAAACTTGTCACCGCGTTAAATCGCGACGGGGATAAAATATCCCTTTCAGCATCCGTTCGTATGGGCGGATGGGAGTATGATGGCACGGACAGTTTCGCGATTGAAGATGAGGACTGTGAGTGGGAAGCCCAGCGCCGGCTCGGCGCGTTGTTTTTTGATCTGCTGTGCAAGTCGACAAACAACCGTCCGCCGTGGGGAATACTTACCGGGGTGCGCCCGGTCAATCTCTGCCGCAAGATGATGAGCCGGTTTGGTTTAACCGGGGAGCAGCTTTGGGAAATACTGGTTCGGGATTACCGCGTGGCGCCCCAAAAGGCGGAGCTTGCGCTCTCCATAATAGGGGCGCAAAAAGAATTTCTGGAAAAGGATACGCCGGATTCCTACAGCCTTTATGTGAGCATTCCCTTTTGCCCTACACGCTGCCTTTACTGCTCTTTTGTTTCCCACGCCATAGGCAAAGCAGTTAAACTGATGCCCGATTACCTGCGCCTGCTTGAGGAGGAACTCCCCGTTACCGGGGCGATTGCCGGGCAACTTGGGCTTAAACTGCGCAGCGTTTATATCGGCGGAGGCACGCCGACCACACTTTCGCCGGAGCAGCTGCGGGCATTGCTTGCCGCGATTCAAAGGAGCTTTCCCGTTTCCGGGATTTCAGAATATACCGTGGAAGCGGGCCGCCCCGATTCCATTACCAAAGAAAAACTGGATGTTTTAAGAAGTTTTGGCGTTTCGCGGATCAGCGTAAATCCCCAGACTATGGACGATAATATTTTAAAGGCGATCGGGCGCGGGCACAGCGCGGAACAAACGCGCGCCGCGATGGACGTTGCCCGGAAAACGGGCTTTGAAAGCATAAATATGGACGTCATGGCGGGCTTGCCGGGACAGACCCCCGAAAGCTTTTTAAGCACTCTGGAAGAAGTAATTTCGATGAAGCCGTAAAACATCACGGTGCATACCCTTACGGTCAAGCGTTCTTCCGCTTTGCGCGCCAGAGAAGACGCGTTTGAGCAAAATTCACACGCTGTTGATGAATTGCTGGAGCAATCCGGGCGCCGGCTAACCTTGGCGGGGTACCTTCCATATTACCTTTACCGTCAGCAGGGAACCCCGCAGAACTTAGAAAATGTCGGTTACTCCCTGCCGGGCAGTGAAGGGCTTTACAACATCTACAGCATGGAGGATTCCCACACGATTCTTGCTGCCGGGGCCGGTGCCGTTACCAAACTGTGCTTGCCGTCCGGTAAGATAAAGCGGCTGTTCAATTACAAATATCCGTATGAATATATCAGCGGGTTTGAAGCCCTGCTTGAACGCAAGCGGGCGGTGCGCAACTTCTATGGAAAGGGATGAATCGCAATGCAGTCCAAAGAATTTTTAGAGAAGAAATACACTCCGCTGGAAGTATCCGGCATTATTGAGATGGCCCAAAAAGACCCGGACGCTCTTGTAAGGAACTCGGAACAATACTACCGCCATCAAGTGGAAGCAGCCATGCTCAGGATCAAAAAAAATATGCCCAACTACAAGTTTGTATTGCTGTGCGGGCCATCGGCTTCCGGAAAGACAACCACAGCCTACAAGCTGAAAGAAAGCCTTATACAGAATGGGGTCGGAGCCAGAGTTCTCTCCATGGATAACTTTTACAGGGGGATTGAACACTATCCAAAGCTGCCCGATGGTTCCCCTGATATGGAATCTATCGAGGCGCTTGACCTTAAACTTCTTAACAAATGCTTCAGTGAACTGCTCTGCACGGGCAAAAGCCTTTTGCCTGAATTTGAATTTGCCACCCAAACTCGAAAAATGGCGTCATATCCGGTTGATATTTCAGGTGGCGATGTGCTGATTATGGAGGGGATCCACGCTCTCAACCCGGAAGTGCTCAGCGATATACCAAAGCAGAATGTAATGCGCATATACGCCAGCGTGAGGTCAAAATTTGTGTGCGGAGAAGAAAATATCCTAATCCCCAAGGATATCCGCCTGATGCGCCGCATGGTGCGGGACAACAAGTTCAGGGGGTATCCGCCTATTTCCACCCTGCAAACTTGGGAAAACGTGCTGGAAGGGGAAAGAAACAACATCAATCCCTACCGCGACGATGTGGATATCAAGCTGGATAATACCATTGACTATGAAGTATGCGTTTGGCACCATCTGCTCCAAAGTCAGCTGGATATTTCCGGCCCGGAGGGTTATTGCGACTACCCCGCAATTGACAGGATATTCAAAGGGCTCGTCCGCTTCCCGAGCCTCGACCCGGAAAAGATACCTCCCGATAGTCTTTTGCGCGAATTTATTGGCTAAATTAACGAATTTTAACGATTTATTCATACAAATTGATCGGTTTTAGGCTATAGTTATGAGGCATGAACTTTTAAACGGCTGTTATTCGACAAATAATTGCAAGGAGTGATACGATGAGCATACTCGAGGGATTGTTGGATGAATTTAAGGACAAAGCCAAAAATGTGTACGGAACCGCATCAAAGATGACCGGCGAAGTGGTGGACATGGGGAAAGTTCGTTATCAGATAAAACAAACCCAATGGGAAATAGACAAGACCTACACCAAACTGGGCGCTATAGTATACGAATCCAGAAAAGGCGCCGAAAACTTGGAAGACGTAATTACGCTGGCCATTGCCGAAATAGACGCCTATAACGAAAAGCTTGAAGATCTGGAAAATCGGCTGCGCACTTACAAAAAAGTTAGCAAGTGCCCTGCCTGCGGCAAAGAAAACGATGTGGATTTCAGTTTTTGCGCGCGCTGCGGAACCGCGCTCGCGCAAAAGGAGCAAGAACCCACCCAGGCTCCGCGGGAAGCAACCGAAGAAGGTTCGGCGCAGTAAATTTTAATCACCAAAAAACCGCGGGAGGCTGAGGCCTTCCGCGTGCGCTTGTACGCATATTCCGGGGAAGATCTGTATAACAATGGAAGTAGGGGCGCACTGTGTGCGCACGCGCGCGCACACAGTGCGCCCCTACTAATTCCTATTTTCTAATTTCTAACAATTATGTAGGGGTGTTGGCGTTGCCGGTGAGAACGCAAGGATTTATCAAGGGCGCCATGATACTTACCGCCGCCGCCGTAGCGGTAAAGCTTTTGGGTATGCTGTTCAAGATTCCGCTGCAAAATATCTTGGGCGCGGTTGGTATGAGCTATTTCAATTCCGCTTACAGCATCTTTACACCGATATACGCGCTCAGCGTATCAGGGCTGCCGGTGGCGGTATCCAAGCTGGTATCCGAGCAAAGCGCGCGCGGAAACTATCGTCAGGTACGCAAGATACGCCGGGTCAGCTTGGTATTGTTCCTTGTTTTCGGCTTGGGCGGAACGATGGCCTTGTTTTTTGGGGCCGGATTTTTTTCCGGGATAATCGGGAATCCCGGGGCGGCGCTCAGTGTTGCGATAATCGCGCCGTCTATTCTGTTTTGCTGCGTTGTTTCATCATACCGCGGATATTATCAGGGATTGGGGAACATGACTCCCACCGCTGTTTCTCAGGTGGTGGAAACGGCGGCAAAACTGATTTGCGGGATTGCGCTCTCTTTGTTTGTGTTACATAGGGCAATGAGCGAATACGCCGAAGTGGGAACAGTGTTCGGCCAGTTTGCGCCCACCACACAGCAGGCAAGTCTTTTGGCTTTGCCCTGGGCGGCGGCGGGGGCGGTGCTGGGCGTAACGGTCAGCACGGCGGTATGCGCCATATTTCTGTTTTTGCGCCATACGATAAAGGGGGACGGCATCTCCAAAAGTAACCTTTCGGTCGCGCCCACGCCCAGCTCCTCCGGGGAAATAGCAGGAAGCCTGTTAAAGATTGCACTGCCGGTATGTTTATCCGCTGCTTTTACGCATCTGACCGGTTTGATTGATCTGGCAACTATCATGAACCGGGTTGGAGTAGCGGTAGCCCGGGATCCGCTTGCCGTCGTTATGAGTATGTACCCTGGACTGCTCCCAGAAAGCGTGGATTTGGCCGGAATCCCATCCTATCTTTACGGGGTGTTTGCGTACACGACGTCGCTGTATCATTTGCCCGCCGCTATCACAGTGACATTGGGGGTAAGCGCTCTGCCCTCCATTTCGGCGCGGTGGTCACTGGGAGATCGCAGCCGGCTGGCGGAACAAGCCGCTTCGGTGATAAAGCTGGCGTCGCTTATCGCGATTCCGGCGGGGCTTGGGCTTTTTGCGTTGAGCGAGCCTATATTAACATTGCTGCTGCCTGCGCAGCTTCACGATGTGCAAATTGCAGCCCCTATCCTCAGAGGAATGGGCATCGGAGCCATTTTACTGGGAATTACCACCCCTATGGCTTCAATATTTCAGGCGGTGGGCAGGGCCGACATTCCGCTAAAGCTAATCACGGCAGGGGCAATCATAAAGTTAAGCGCCAACTGGGTGCTGCTGGCGATCCCGGAAGTCAATATAAGGGCGGCGCCATACGGGACGATTTTGTGCTATGGCTTTGTATTAGTGGCAGGCAGCATAGCGTTAAACCGGGTGGTAGGGCGTCCGGTAAAAATTACCAAAAACCTGATTAAACCGCTGTTTTGCGGAATATTGTGTGCTATAGCAGCGAATACTTCCTATGAGATGCTTTCCCGGATAGTAGATTCCCGGTTGTCGGCGCTGTTGGCGATCGCTTTTGGAGCCGGAGTTTACTCGATTTTTGTGCTATTTATGAAGATTATAACTAAAAATGAAGCCATGTTATTGCCAAATGGGAAAAAAGTTGTAAAAATACTTGAAAAACTTTCATTTTTAGGGTAATATAAATGAGGCTTTAGTGTTTATGTAAAAGGCTTGTTGAGGCTGTTTAAAGCATTAGTGGACAAGGATGTAATGCATGGGGTTTTCACAAAAAGAATGTTACACGGTTGAGGACCTGCTCCGCTTAATGGAAACGCTGCGCTCAAGATGCCCTTGGGACAGGGAACAAACACACAAAAGCATCCGCAAAAACCTGATCGAGGAAACTTACGAGGCAGTTGAGGCAATCGACCAAGACGATACTGATCTATTGAAAGAAGAATTGGGCGATGTGCTGCTGCAAGTGGTATTCCACACGCAAATTGAAAAGGAAAGCGGTAACTTCGATTTTGGAGATGTTTGCGATCACATCTGCAAAAAGCTGATAACCCGCCATCCTCATGTTTTTGGAGAGACCAGGGCGGCAGACGCAGAGCAGGCGCTCAAGGGCTGGGACGAAATCAAAAAAGCGGAAAAACAAAGTCAAACCATAACGGGCAGCCTCGAAAACGTTCCCCGTGTGCTTCCGGCGCTGATGCGATCGCAAAAAGTGCAGCAAAGGGCGGGGAAAGCAGGTTTTGATTATCCAGGGGCGGATATGGCCATGGCGGATTTGCGCAGCGAGGTGGAAGAACTGGAGATAGCGCTGAGGTCTGGGAACCATGAGGCGCTGGAAGAAGAACTGGGCGATTTGATTTTTTCGGCGGTCAACGTTTCCCGCTTTGTGGGAGTGGACTCGGAAGAAGCATTGACAAAATCCTGCGACAAGTTCATTAGGCGGTTTGGCAAGGTGGAAGAACTGGCGTCCGAACAAGGCATTGATATGCAAAAGACAACTATAAAAGTCCTGGACGGCCTTTGGAAAAAGGCAAAAATAATAAAGTAAAAACTTTTGGAGGTAGTAAAACATGACAAAGGCAGAACTTATAAGCGCAGTGGCCGAGAAATCCAACCTCACGAAAAAGGACAGCGACAAAGCTGTATCCGCGGTAATTGACGCCATTACCGAAGCTCTGGTTAAAGGCGAAAAAGTTTCTCTGGTTGGGTTTGGCACTTTTGAAGTGAAAAATCGCGCCGCCAGAATGGGAATTAACCCGCGCACCAAAGAACCTATGCCAATTCCCTCCAGCAAGCTGCCGGCGTTCAAAGCGGGCAAAGCTCTGAAAGAAGCTGTCGAGGACTAATTATATTCGGGCTCTGAAACAAGGAAAAAGCGTTGACAAAGCGGAAGGCTGTTCCGTTATTGTCAACGCTTTATTCAAGGAAGGAT
>Ga0123355_10002205_pt1 | contig 27494 bp, 20 predicted proteins | sample TergutEmb28metaG_3_FD_89872 | JGI IMG/M metagenome (GOLD analysis project Ga0123355, IMG submission 89872) | Embiratermes neotenicus P1 segment gut microbial communities from Petit-Saut dam, French Guiana - Emb289 P1 | ecosystem: Host-associated > Arthropoda: Insects > Digestive system > Gut ... | reverse complement strand
AAGAAAAGAGAGGAACAACGTTTAGAAGCAGCACAGATGAAATTTTTGAGACACTTACTTGGAATAACAAAACTAGATAAAGAAAAGAATCAATGTATTAGGCAAAAAAACGGGAGCACAGAATATAGTAAAGGAAATAAAACAGCACCAGAAAAAGTGGTTACAACATGTACAGAGGATGGACACAAACAGACTACCAAAACAAGCACTACAATATAAAACCAAAGGACGAAGGAATATTGGACGACGGAGGAAGAGATGGAGGGACCAATTTCATTTTGAGGATCAAGGAACAGGAAACACGCCTAACCCTTCAGGAACATGATGATGATGATGATGATGATACTCCTATTTCTTTTTTTTTTTCTGTGGGCAGGTAGAGGTTCTTCAGTAAGTTCTGTAGCTTTTTAGTGTTCCGTGAGATAAAATAAATTGAGAAGCATGGGTCTAAACAAAGGATGCATGTTAAAGCACCACAAACTTTACGTCTAGCCGTCCATGAACAGCGAATGTATCACGTGAATGCGTCACTAAACACACACGTCAGCAACCTCTTGAAGAAACTGAGAACCTCAAAAACCCCAGTCCGTGTCGCTGGTCCAGGATCATAAACTTGAGGCTGGAAACCTCCATAATACGAACCAGAAGGGTCGAGCTTTATATAAACTGTTGTGTATCAGCCTCGAGTGTTAGCGTAGTCGGTACAGCGACTGACTACGGGCTGGACGGTCCGAGGATCGAATCCCGGTAGGATCGAGATTTTTCGAACCTGTCCAGACCGGCCCTGAGAATCACCCAGCCTCCTGTACAGTAGGTACCGAGTCTTTCTGGGGTAACGAGCGGCCGGGGCGTGACCCCTTCTAGTGCAGTGGTCAAGAAAGAGTAGAGCTATACCTCTACTCCCCATATGGGCAGTACGACCTGTACAGAGCCTCATTGCCTGTAAAAGGGTGCACTTTACCTTTTACTTTTTATCAGCCTCGAGAGCGCAAGTTGTGGTTAAATGGTCCGCGAATTTAGTAGAACTTCACTTCTACCGCCCTTTAAGTTCTGCTTAATCTGAAGATTTACAAGTATTTTCATTACCGCTAGGAAATTTTTGGGTTTTTTTTTTTTAAACAAACGTCTACCTTAACGTGACAAAGGTTTCAGGAGTATCAGTACGTTTCTTGCGCATGGGGTAAACTCAGATATGAAATGTTATCGAAAGTTTTGCCAGAGTGGATCGCCTGGTTATGTAATTTTAGTGAGGGTCCGTAGAGCTGAGGACTTAGTTAGGGCGTCCTTTTATTTTAGGGCTTAGTGAGGGTGTTCATAGTATTAAACCTAAGTAAAGGGGTCCGCAGAATTAAGAGCTTAGTAAGAGAGTCCGCAGAATCAAGGACTTTGAAATGGGGTCTGCAGACGTAAGGACTCTGTAAGGGGTCTGCAGAAGTAAGGACTCTGTAAGGGGACCTGCAGTACTGAAGACTTTTTGTAAGGGTTCTGCAGGAAAGGGCTTAGTAAAAGTGTTCATAGAATTAAGGACTCTGTAAGGGGGCCCACTATACCAGAAAATTTGAAAACAGGATATTGCCTATTTTGAAAACTTGGGTTTGCTGACTGTTGCGTATAATGGAAAGATCATTGCGTTTGACTTTGCATATTATAAACATTTCGGAATATGTAGTATGAACAATATATTGCGTATTTTTAATAACGCACACATTTCTGTAAAGTATCGTAACAAGAGTAGTTAGAAAACTATTGAATCCAGATATGTACGTATGTTTCTTTCCATTTCAAACAAAACCCCTGCTCAGTAACTCCACATCTCAAGTACATCAGTGTTCATCGTATCAGCACTGGGTTTTAACTCAACGCCAATTTACTTCCGAAGCTTAGAAAGTTGGGATTAAAGAGGTACAATTTTGAATTCATGCAAGCGAAACTTCAATTGATTCCATTAAAATAAAACGTTTCATTCTCATTTTGTTTCTGTTTAAAATCCAACCAGTCTGCCAGTTCTGTTAGCCTGTGGGGTCCTTACAGTGATATTCAGTTCCGCCGACCAAACACTGGGACTCCCTTTGCAGCACTATTCGCTGTAAATCTCGGCTCGCATCCTGAGTTTTATACGTGGCGTTATACAGTTTTCCTCTGCGCCTCCAGCTACATGTCAGGATGTATGATGAACTGCATCACAGTCGGTCCCTTCTGCGTCCTTTGCAATTCATCATCCACTAGTCATTCATTCCACCAATCCGCGCTGTGTAACCGTGGATAATGGGAACTACGTTATCTAAACCAAGAAAACATTTAAATATGTATATAACCCTACTTGTGTCAATACGCCTTCGGTTTCTGAAATGTTCTTATAGCCGCTAAACACTGCTGCCACACTGGCACAAAATGAAGAGAGTCACAATTCAAAATGCCCAGATTCACAAAAAAATCTTATAGCAGTATAATGATTAAAAGTCGCAGGCGATGACTGAGTAAAGCTGCTGAAAGACCGGAGCTTTGCCTCCACACAACTATGTGCATTCATAATTTGATGCTGAAGGCCAAGAACAACTTCTCCTTTTTATGAGTCTTTGGTACACAGCGCGTATAAATAAAAATTGGCTACGTTTTGCGACACAAATTCAATATTTGTTTATATCGGATTATCACTTTGCCCACTGCATTGATTTTTGCGTGAGAAAGACGTACTTTTGTTCTTGTCTACGCCACGGATGCGTGTTGGTGAGTGGAGGTACAGAGCCACTCATTCCTACATTCGGCATTAGAAGGGGGAATGGTTAACCCCCCGCCCTTTTCCCAATACACAGAAAGCTGGTGGGGCCCTACAGCCACTCTAGCCCTTAGTGGGAACTCGGCCCACGAAAGCTTAGCCAGTACAGTGATTAGGCTACGGCTGGATAGTCTGGGCTTCAAATTCCGGTAAATTCAAGACGTTTATCTCTTCTCCGAAACGTCCAAACTGGCTCTAGGAAACCGCGGGATTTTCCCCGGGTAGTGGCTGGGGAGTGACGCTGACAAATCGCCTCCATCCAGCGTCGAGGCTAAGAATCGGTGGAGTTACAGTTCCACTACCCTTATACGTCTCCAGGGTGTCGACATGGACAGCTTCACCTTTTACTCCTGAAAACGAACATCTATCTGTATAACTCCCATCTACAGCCAGGTTCCGGCACCAACAAACCATCAAGGCTGGAACAAAATGTATAAGACACAGCAAGCTGAAAAACTGCCTTTTGAAATAAATCTTATATATAACGAGTATTGAACGAAGCAACGGGAAAAGTTATGAGACTGTAGGTCAGTCCCGCTCAGCCTTTGTTAGTTACGGGCAACGTCGACAAAATTTGGTCTGCTTGCACGCAAGGTTAAATTCAACACACAGAACGAAGAATGGATAAGCTTACGTGTGACTGTTTTCATAGATTTACCTGTGCTTCATATATATATATATATATATATATATATATATTATACATCAGGTGCGATAAAAACACTGATAATAATAATAGCAGCAAAAATTTATAAACATGTAATTTACTGCTAGGTTAGCGTGTCGTCATGTGACTAATGCAATATATGACTCCATAAATAAACAGCTCATAGGTTTCCAGATTGCTTCAGCGTTCTGTCTCGTCTTCACCAAGGAAAGGGTTAAAAGACATTACTGATTTCCAAGCAACAGCAAGTAACCTTACACTCAGTCTCGAGCAACAGAATGCCCGCGAGCTAGGGGCTGAGCGGCCATGGTCTATTCCCTTGTGAGTGTCTGTTGTGTAACTGACTGTGGCGCGACTGACTGTGGCGCTACCGGCTGTAGTGTGACTGTGGTCTGACTGTTCGGTCAGTATGTGGCCGTTGCAGAAGCCCACAGAAAACCAGAACTTTTCCTAGTCCCTTTCTAGTCTGTCATCACACAGATGAGTTTCTTTTCTGATTTGATCATGACTAACTGCAGCTTATCTAAAGAAAGGCCAGTAAAATTTGCTCACGCAGTGTCAGTATACCACTCACACAATTTATGTCGTTCCTACTGTTCCCGGTTTCTGTTCTGAAGTTCCTAACGTCCCCTCTTTTATTTAATTCGTGATAAGTTTACTCTATTTTGTTTATTCCTTCCACTTGAGTAACATAAACAAGAATCAGTTACGTATGTCTGTTTTGCTTCAACCACTTCCCCTCACCTTCACGTAAGTAATTTTATGTTTGTACTGTCCTCAAACATTTCTCTGTATCATCCCTCTATCTTAATATTCCACTTATGTGCTTACAAATTCTTGATATCATTTACCTTGTGTTTTCGTCTATTCTAATGGCAAGGTCTGTCCATTTTCTCTGTACAGAGGAAATTGTTCAAACACAATTACCGAGTTTAAGCGTACCGCTATTGTAACTCTGCTCAAATGATTTGTAAGAATTTCAGAATCTTTCTGGTATAAGAATTAACATGCGTATTATCTGGGGTGTCCTAGTGGACATTTTACTGAAATAATGACATTAATTTTCATTATTCCACTTGCGTTCAGTTTTTATTTGCACCAAGTGGCAACACTGTTGCTCCACTAGCTCTTTCTTCTCTGAGCCTTTGTGGATTTTATGTGTGCACTTAATTGCATTTATAAATAGGGGAGTGTTCCACTGTACCGTGCTGAGACTGCTGGGACACGCTGTGTACAAGACTGGACGCACTAAGCTACTCCATAGTGTATGGCACTTTATAAGTAATACATTATAACTCATCCACCTACTACTATTACGTATAATTACATATTTCCAACGTTTAATATATATATCACGTACTTTTCACTCCAGAACCCTCAATTAAGAAGTCTTAAAAATTCATAAATTTTATTGTGCCATGGAACGTCTGCCAGTAGCATATTCAGTACTGAAACTTTGGTCTTCCTGTTTGCTATACAAGATAAAAATGTTAAAATGCACAGGAAGTATATTTTGCCCGTTGTTTTGTATGACTGCAGCACTTGGTTTCGCCCATTAATGAAAAAATATAGGCTAAGGTACCCGAGAAAATGGTGCTGGAAAAGATATTTTGTCTAGGAGGAAGAACACAGCTGGAGAGTGGAGAAAACTACGTGACGAGGAGCGTAATAATATGCATTCCTTGTTAGTTTATTAATAAAGTGATCAAATGAAGGAGGATGAGATGGGGAAGAGACTTTGGCACATCATGGGGAAAGGGGAGTATATACAGGGGTTTGGTGGATAAACACGAAGGAAAGGGGACAAATGGAAGTCCTAGGTGCGGATGGGAAGTGATTACTAAACTACGCCTTAAATAAATAGGGCGGGAGTGCTTGGGCTGTATTTATCGAGCTCAGGGTAGGAACAATTGGTCGGCTGTTGTGAACCATGTCATGAAGATCTGGTTCGTAAAATGCAGGGAAATTCTTGTGTTGCTGAAAAACTATCAGCTTATCACAGAGGACTCTGCTCCACTGAGTTACGTATTGCTCCACAACATTTCACATTCAGAGAGACAAATCGATCCCGATGTGCTGGCTCAGCCACTGTGCGTATGCTAGCAGACATCCACCTGCAATCGGTAAGTCACAATAACGCCACCAGAAACTGCGTCTTCAGCTAACCGAAGAGGATATGGGATGATGAGGGCGGGGAGTTTAATGAAGTGCGTTATGTCCTGTCATAAACACACAGCGGAGGTTAACGACGAACGGGGTGGAGGGGACAGGGTGTTGAAGTCAAATGTGTACGATTCCTTTCCTATGGCTACCGTTCGTTCAACGACGCTCTTGTTAGCAAAGGAACTGTTCTCCTTTCCTTTCTAATAAGTTAGTTCTTATGATTTACCGAACTCTTTCCAAATGCCGTAATGACTGTTTCTCCTCTCTATCGTCTCGTCATTATTTATGGATTCCGATCTCCCTTATTTTACCTCTTCCTCCCTTTCCCTTCCTCTTCGTTTTCTTTCTTATTAATAAATGACGAATAAAATATTGATCGTCACAAGCATGCTAATCCTTCCCATAATCTTGTTCCCCGTCGTCTCCTCTCGCTTGAACGTCCTACACTTTTATTTTTATTTTTCTTCCTATTATATTCACTCAAAATCCTCTCGTCTCCTTTGTCTTCCTCTTTCTGCTAATTCTTTTTCCTCTTCCATTTTCTTCTCCTCACTCTTGCCTCTAATCATGGGTTATTTAACAACGCTTTTTCAGCTGCACAAATCATGCACGTGTATTCATAAACGAACAGCATGTAAAAATGGTGGCCTGACTTGATTGAAGGCTCTAAGCGAAAGTCGTCGAAGAGCTGCGGAAATTCACGACACGCGTTAAGATAACATTCATGCTGAAAGAAATTTAAATATAAGTGTAGGGCATTTATTATTATTATTACTGTTTACGACAATTCCGCTAAATCTTTTAGCCTGGCTCGGTCCGACACAACGTACAATTAGTTAAGCGCAGCGTCTCTACATCACATGACACGAACAAAGCCCGCGATCACCAGACTGCAATTCAACAATAAGGAAAGGATCTGTGTAATTAGCCACTTCACAGTTGTTTGTTGTTACATTCAGACACAAAACCGTGCAAAAAGTGGGACCATCAGTCGCAAAGACCTTCAATCTTGCCTACTGACATATTTCAGTACTAACGCTTCATAAATTTGAATTGTTTATTTCAAGATGCTGTCACCTGCTAAATTCATAAGTCAATTTGCTTTGTATTACAGAACTTGACTTATCGCACCAATAAAACTGTTGTCAGTCAGTGTACATCTGTGTGTACCTTGCAATACGTATCATGTATTGTGAAGCCTTAGTGGATATTGGCGCTTGTTTGCTTAGGTCGTGATGTTACATTATTGCACACAATAGTGATTCCAATGTGTGCAAGATGCCGTGTCTGTACTGGTGTGTGTGTGTATGTGTATGTTGTGTGTGTGTGTGTATGTGTATAATGTGTGTATGTGTGTGTCGTCAGTAACTGCAATAGAAATGGCGCATTAGAATGGGGCATGGATCAGCTATCTTGAAAATTCCACTAGTAATTGTATTTTCACAATTAGCAGTAATACTTTGAAATAATAGCATCTAAGTAACTAACTAGCTAGCTCCATGGAGCACAGTCCTTTCTGAAAATCTAAGAGGTTTTCAGGTAGTCAAAAATTTTCCCACAGCTTATGGAACCCGAATGTTCACTACCGCTTTTCCAAGAACCCGCCACGTGTCACTATCCTGAGCCAGATCAATCCAGTTCATGTCTCCGTCCCACTTCCTGGTCCATTTTAATATTATCCTCACATATATGGGTAGGTCTTCCAAGTGGTTCTTTTCTTCAAGCCACAATAACATCTACGATTTTGTACCGCCTATTTTTTTTTATTATTTTTAGACAAGACATCCCCGTTGTGTTCAAGCATAAGTATATAAAGAAAATATATAGGATCGTAGTCTACAGACAACTTTTATCATATGTATAACCGAAGCATGAAGCTGTTTCTTACAAGTATGATAAAAGTAGCGGTTATATTCTAATCCTACTTCATTTCTTTATATACTGTATCTTCTAGAGTAAAAGGGTAAAAAAGTTATAAAAATAAGGGTGTACAGGCGGTATATTTTATGTCAAATTTATGTACATATTTTGTCTTGTTATCGCTATTCGTCAAGCTAACTATGAAGCTACGTAAGTCTTGACAATGCAAGTTGTGTCACAAATATTACCTTGACGATGTGTATTGATCGAAACAATTTTGAGATTTATTAGAACATATTAAAACACATATTGTAATGATGATGGTGCCTCTTCCTATGTAGTATTTAAGTTATTTTCATGCTTTATGTTCTACTTTCACGGAAATCTATGCATAACTTGTTAAGCAGCCATCACAGTAGCACAATGTTTCAGAATGTTGATGCAACGTAACGCTCAGTTAAACTGCAAAACACTTATGCAGCTGAGGTGGCAGTTACTGTTAATTGTAATGTCAGCATGTGCTAATTAAAACCTTACGTGATAACAGTAGTGATAAGGTACGACCAGAGTCACATACAAATATAGAACAAGTACTCCTACACCTTGTGTGCCGCACTGCATTTGATCGCAAAATACTGCAGTTGGTAAGGAGTTGTAAATTGGAACACAAAACTCTTACGTTGCATTTTAATCAGAAAATAATGCTTTAAAATATAAAATATTTACACGGCGATAAAATCTGAAATGTTGAAGAGTAAATACGGAAGCTGAAACGGGACAATCAACAGACTGGTTACATGGAGCAAAGTTCCCCCTACCCCTCAGAATATAACCCATCGATAGGTGCACTTGATGGAAATGTGAGGGAGTGGAGATGTATATCCACATATTCTTAACCTCGGTACTAAATGTGTGTGAGAGGTCAGCGACAGGCCCCAGCCGCGTTACCCGGGAAACAGCGCCCCGTTACCGATTTCGTGCCGACTGCAGCCACGCACAGTGTTAGGGAGCTCAGCTAGCAAGCAATGTGGCAGCTACAGCCGGGAGTTCAATAAAGTTCGATTTTAGTGTACGGATGTTCAAGCAACTAGTTCTTCTAGTCTTCCATTTCATTGAATGGATTTCGAAGCACGTCGCATGGAGGGTGCATCTTTGTTCTGTTTACATGGCGAAGTTTCCAAGATTTTTACATCCTTTGATAGGAGAGGACTTGTATATGAACTGTATACACAAGTTTTCTCTTTGTTGTAGGCGCCATTCAAATGAAGCGCTGTTGCCATGCGACTATTTATATAACATGCCTACCGGGACGCTGTCTTCTTCACAATGCGTCATGGAGCAGTGACTCTTCCAGCCACAGGCTGGGACGAAAATCATTTATCAGATGTGAAGTGTGATAATTCCGGAGATTCCAGTTTTCTGGAATATGATGCCATGTCGTTGGCCTAGTAGTTACCGACGTTTCGAATGATTGTCGTGCCTTCATCGTCACATCCAGGCAGCACAGTAACACAGTATCATAATCTAGAGAACAGAAAATCTCAGCCGGACCGCGGTGAGAATCCCTAGTCTCGCAAATTCCAGCGCTCGTGTCCTGAGGGCCAAGACTTGACAATTGACACAGAGGACCATTAATCAAGACAAAAATGGCCAGTCACTCTTCAGACCGCGCACCCTCAGACACTTCGGCAGGTGTTCCGTGCTTTTCTTGTAAAGTCTAAGCTAACGTCAAAATTAGCCAATCAGTCAGTCAATCAGCCTCTCCATGCTGTCGTCCAGCCCCACCTTTTTCCTTCTACGGAACCATTATCACATTTTGCCAAGCAATCAGTTCCACAGCTGCAGTTGTCCTCTCCACGCTGTTCTGCTCTTCTCCAGGCCTTCTGGCGGTATTTAAATATGCAAAGTTTTAAAGAGTCAATTTAATATAAATTTTATTTTAAAATCAAGTTCCTACCTGCAAGAGGAAACACTGCATGTCCACTGCATACACCAGTCAGTTAATTCTATTTTCTGTGATAGTCACCCGTCACACATGCCAATACTACGTTTAGGAAAACGGAGATTTCATGAACGTTAAGCCTCATGTTATGTATGTTTACCAGTGAGCCGTAAGAATCTATACTGAGGTTTCTCTGCTACTGGTTTGTTGAGACCGTCATCTGCCATATGAAGAAACTCCGTATCTTACAGCACACGGAACAGAACACTACGAAATCACCAATACGCACATTACAAGTTGAAAGTGATGCCCTTAAGAAAACAGCAAGAACAGTGCGCGCTGTTGACAGGTGGAGACAAAGATGTTGCGCTTAGAAATTACAAATACGGATTTTAAAGCCACTTTATTTTCCACCGTTTACACCACACCACAGCAGGTGTCTCCTGATGTTAGAGACAAATGCGCCACGTCCGTGCTTCGTGCAGCAGACAGAAACGGACAGCAGGTTCTTACGAAACGTCTTTTCTGCAGGCAATGTCAGACCGACACGACTTCTAATTCAGCATCGTCCTTTCTTGAAGAAGAGATGAATCAATTATATACAGGCCGAAAATAGTAGAAGAAAATCTCGTGTTGAGACAGAAATTCATTTAGTATGTGTCAGCCTATACATTCCCACGCCTTAATGACACACACCACTGTTGTCACTCTTCAGTCTCTGCATTCCCACGCCGTAATGACATAGACCACTGCTGTCACTCTTCAGCATCTGCATTCCCACACCATAATGACACACACCACTGCTGTCACTCTTCATCATCTACATTCCCACACCGTAATGACACAGACCACTGCTGTCACTCTTCAGCCTCTGAATTCCCACACCGAAATGACATAGACCACTGCTGTCACTCTTCAGCATCTACATTCCCACATCATAATAACACACACCACTGCTGTTTCTGTTCAGCCTCTGCATTCCCACACCGTAATGACACACCACTGCTGTCACTCTTCAGCATCTGTATTCCCACGCCGTAATGACATAGACCACTGCTGTCACTCTGCATCATCTACATTCCCACACCGTAATGACACACCACTGCTGTCACTCTTCAGCATCTGTATTCGCACGACGCAATGACATAACCCAGTGCTGACACTCTTCAGTATCTACATTCCCACACCGTAATGACATAGACCACTGCTGTCACTCTTCAGCCTCTACATTCCCACGCCGTAATGACATAGACCACTGCTCTCACTCTTCAGCCTATACATTCCCACAACATAATGACACAGAACACTGCTGTCACTCTTCAGCATCTACATTCCCACACCGTAATGAAATAGACCACTGCTGTCACTCTTCACCATCTGCATTCCCACACTATAATGACACACACCACTGCTGTCACTCTTCAGTCTCCACATTCCCACACCGTAATGACACAGACCACTGCTCTAACTCTTCAGCCTCTACATTCCCACACCGTAATGACATAGACCACTACTGTCACTCTTCAGCATCTGCATTCCCACACCGTAATGACACCGACCATTGCTGTCACTCTTCATCATCTGCATTCCCACACCATAATGACACACATCACTGCTGTCACTCTTCAGCCTCTACATTACCACACCGTAATGACATAGACCACTGCTGTCACTCTTCAGCCTCTACATTCCCACGCCGTAATAACATAGACCACTGCTGTCACTCTTTAGCCTCTACATTCCCACACCGTAATGACATAGACCACTGCTGTTTCTCTTCAGCATCTACATTCCCACACCGTAATGACATAGACCACTGCTGTCACTCTTCAGCCTCTACATTCCCACACCGTAATGACACACACTACCGCTGTCACTCTTCAGCCTCTACATTCCCACGCCGTAATGACATAGACCACTGCTGTCACTCTTCGGCCTCTACATTCCCACACCATAATGATATAGACCACTGCTGTCACTCTTCAGCCTCTACATTCCCACACCATAATGACACAGACCACTGCTGTCACTCTTCAGCATCTTCACTCCCACACCGTAATGACATAGACCACTGCTGTCACCCTTCAGCCTCTACATTCCCATACCGTAATGACATAGACCATTGCTGTCACTCTTCAGCCTCTACATTCCCACACCGTAATGACACAGACCACTGCTGTCACTCTTCAGCCTCTACATTCCCACACCGTAATGACGAAGACCACTACTGTCACTCTTCAGCATCTGCATTCCCACACCGTAATGACACAGACCACTCCTGTCACTCTTCAACCTCCACATTCCCACACCTTAATGACATAAACAGCTGCTGTTTCTCTTCAGCCTCTCCTTTCCCACACCGTAATGACATAGACCACTGCTGTCACTCTTCAGCCTTTACATTCCCACACCGTAAAGACACACCACTGCTGTCGCTCTTCAGCCTCTACATTCCCACACCGTAATGACATAGGCCACTGCTGTCACTCTTCAGCCTCTACATTCCCACACCATAATGACACAGGCCACTGCTGTCACTCTTCAGCCTCTACATTCCCACACCATAATGACACAGACCACTGCTGTCACTCTTCTGCCTCTACATTCCCACACCATAATGACACAGACCACTGCTGTCACTCTTCAGCCTCTACATTCCCACACCATAATGACACAGACCACTGCTGTCACTCTTCAGCCTCTACATTCCCACACCATAAAGACACAGACCACTGCTGTCACACTTCAGCCTCCACGTTCCCACACCATTCCAAGCAATTTTATCAAATAAACAGTAAATTTATCCGTGTCCACGCCAAGAAGGCGTATGCGGGAGAAGGACTGTAGATATACTTATTCGTAGCGTTAAGTAAAAAGAGGAGTTGAATGGTCAACTTATCGCCCCGAGTACTTTATCCCGGATAAAAACTCTGGTACCCATTTAAAAGGAGGCTGTATGGGCCCCAGTGTAAGTCTGCATGCTGTTTTAAATTAAAAAATAGAACGTTGTTTCTGGCGGGATTCGTAATACAGATCGGGTCAAATGTCAAGAAATTTCTAAAAGTAATTACAGAAAATGTAAAGAAATTTTCTATATCGATGGAAACAACCCTTCGTCGTTGTGGAAGATAGATCAATACAGTAGTAGAGGTGAAAGGTCAGATAGACGAAAAAAACTGAAACGTATTTTGCTGTCGAAAAATTGATACATGATCTGGTGTAAGATAGGTGATTCTACTTCCTTTGTGCGATTTGTCCGTAGAGAATTGATTTTTCTCTCATAATTGGTTTTACAAATCATTAAAATTACAAACATAGTTACGCTTCCTGCTTTGAAAGTAAGGTAACATGTGTGAAATTCCCGAAATTTATTGTCTTCAAGGCTTACTTTCGTGCTACTTAACCACCCTACTTCCATACCTAAAATATGTTTCATCGACTAGTTTAATGAGCACTTTCATGTATACTGGTAGACACATGTCGAACAGCATGGCGTAAGGCATCAGAAGAGACCAAACTCCATACCAACGCCTGTAAAAACCTCAAATTTGACGAGGGACACAACAAGTCTAAACTGTAATCGTCAAGGCAGTTAACTTATTCCTCAGTTCCACAAAATAGAGCTCATATGTTCTTATCAAAAAGACTGTCCTTAATGCTGCCATTCTCCTTTGTCTTCCCTTTAAAATATTGTTTACTATCGAAGTCTGTTTACATGTCTTGTTTCTCCACTGTTGATAACTTCTTTCCTTGGGCATGAATCACTCTCGCAGCCTAATGAGCTATTTGACTGACACTAATTTCCACAATGGCCTCAGTAAAGGACGCGAAAACTTCGGCCACTAAACGAGACTTCAGACTACAGTCATAAGAAGGCTTCTAGACCTCTGCTTTGGCTTTGGATGGGTACAAAATAATCGGCCTCTTAACTCTCTACAAAATTCGGTTTTATTGAGCCTTCAGACTTGGCGAGTCTTCAGGCTTCCGCCGCGGATTGGTCGAGGCATTCTGTCTTCTGAGATGTTATGTGGCGTAGGTTGGTGGCTGCTTACCGAAGTTGCAACACATCATTCTATCTCGTCATCAAGGGGACCGCCGGATCCTTGAAGATGAAACGTGTAGAAGCCCCGAAACGTCAAAAACAAGCTACACCTAACTGCGTAACATCCCAGAAAAGCGAAAGCCCCTATTCGGATCTTCTGGGATGTGATACTCCGCTTTTGAGCAAATCGTAGAGTGCCTTCTTTCGGTCTTACACTGCTTGAGCCCCGAAATTGAAACCACTTGGGGAGCCACTCACAAAATGTCACAGCGCCTCACCCCAGTAGACTTGACTCATCAGCAACACGGCTGTGAGAACCTTAAATACCTTTTCAGTTTTATTTAACATTTCACACTGTTCCTCTTTCAACAATAATTGAGAAATTTATGCAGCAGACTTACTTGTAACAAAGATGCAAAGAATCATATATCTGTTCTTGGCTGAATTATTTACTGCACATAGAAATAAGGCGCACATCAGGTACAACATTGAGAGTAGGGTCGTGAAAGACTTATAAATAACTGTAGCTGATGTAAGCCAGAAGTGATTCCAACATTGTGCCCTGGCCGGGTGTTAAAACCAGACCCTGCACACCACAGAAAATTTACCTTTCTAACTTACTTATGTCACTGTTTCTATCAATATTTATTTTAACTCCTGTAAGAGAAAGAGACGACCGAATGTTAACCCTAAAAATGTGGCATCATTTAGTCTAGTAGAAATCTACCGAACTGCGGAGAAAATACCTGAAACTTCTGGGTAAAAGTATTTTTACATGACAAATTATACGGTTATGAAATCTGATCTGTCACACAACATAAAGCAATAAAGCCTGACAGAAGGTCTCCGGACATATACACTTACGAGGGAGTCGAGAAATTCATGTAACATTTGTACCGAAAAACTGAAAAACGAAGGCACTTGAGAAGTTTTGAGGGTTTGGGTTGCTCGCAGAGAAGACGTGACATTCTTTTACTGACTTCTCAGAAGGAATTTATTCCCTCGAGTTAGCGCCAAGTGACGTCTTCCTCAGCGTTTGTCTCTTTGACTTCTGCTCATGTCGCGTGCCATCGGACTTGTAAACTGTCACAAACTTCTTAAATTATGCTCTCCACCTAGTTCCCATTTTGAGAATACGGGGAGATATAACTCCATCCCCCATATGTTTTCATGGCCAAGTACCTAATTAAGGACAGGGTATGAGAACTGTCCGTGTCAAGGCCAAGAAGCCATACCGGGAGCTCCATCTCCTCTTAATCATTAATCATTAATCCATATAGTAATATGGAGGTCAGTCATCAACTCCATACTCCGACCGCTTTAACTCAGGAGTCGAACCGGAGGTACATGTACAGTGGGAGGCTGGCTGAACTCTGGATTCAGTTTGGGTCTTGGGAGAGGGGAAATATTTATTCCCGAACATTTCTACCCGTATTCTAGTCACTGCACCTACTGAGCTATCCCAACTCCCTTAATTAAGAACCAGGCGAGATTACCTTTACGTATGCCCTTTGCACCCCACTGAAACCTGCACTGCCTGTAAATGTAAGCTTCCAATTGAAATTCGGCTCTCCGTTAGCCCCATCAAGAGCGCGGGATAAAGAACGTGCTGTCAGCGCTCCTGGTGGTGAAGTGAGACAAGCAGCTAGCTGGCCGATGCCCGGGAATCGATCAGGAAACCTTATATATTTTTAGATTCTTGACGGTCCCTCTGCACCATATCAACGGGTGTCATGTAATCGATTCGGAGGCGTAATGCTCGCGGGTTATGGTACAATTTGTTTACACTCAGAGCTGTTGTTTCTACCGCGCATGCGCTCGTTCTGAGATTACGATGAGTTGGTTCTGGCCCTTCAGATGCATTATTCATGACTAGAAGAAGGTTTTGAAGGTCAGTCCGTGTAAGAAACTGACATAACCTTTCTGCTTTCTCCTCTTCTTCTTCTCCGATTCTCATTATCCTTTCTATAATATTGCTCTTCACACCCAGCCCACCCCTACCCGCACGCACGCACGCACACACACACAGACATATTTCCTTCTTGCTGTCACATCCCTACAAGCAAGCAGAACCTTCTCTTTTCATGCACAGGGCCCTTAATCGCTTTCCAGCAGAGAGGAACAACTGGGTGAGTAGAATCCATAATTAACTTAACTGAACTGAACATGGACTGACGCACTGATGTCATCAGGAGATTTCGTGTAACATCTGAAGTTCATAACATTTACCGTGTACAAAATATTCCGAACAAAGGAAATGAATGATTCTTAGAGTAGGAGAAGAGATAATACCTGGGGCAATTTGCATGATATTGCCATTTAAACAGAATACTGTTTGCAGATGAATTAGCACACTAACTTATATCAATACACACCTGATATTTGCATCAAACAATCTATGTTAATTCTCCGAACCTTTCGGCATTACATGCATTAAAAATAAAAATTTTTCAAAACGCAGTCTTTACACAAAGGGTTTCCATACACTGAACGAAATTTAAGGCTTCCTTATGGAAATATGCAGAAAGTTGCACAGTCAAGACATGTAAAGCGCACAAATGAGTCCAGCAGTAATTCCCACAGTTTTGTATAAATGATTTCCTTGTTGATGGCCGAGCGCAGCCCGACACATTTCAGAAATAACATTGAAAATGAGTAGAGGAAAGTTCAATAGAGTCCTGTAGTGTGCAGAGAAGGTTCTCGTTTAGTTATTAGTCTGATATATGCCGGATATGTAATGTCTGAGATGTCAAGAGCAACTTTTGTACCTTGTTAGGAAAATAAACTCCAACAGTTGAAAGTGTACTGTATTTCATTTTGGCGCTACACGAGGCATGTGATCAGATGCAGACTGAAGGTTTGTAGGTCAGAAAGGTTTTTGCAGATTTTATAATATCATCATTTTGTTTTAGATGTGTTCAGGTGGACAATTTGAAGTAAAATAAGAAGGTAAAAAGGATAAATTTGTGTCTGTTCGCACCACGTAGACTTATATAAACACATATATTGGAAGGTAAAACAAATTCAACTGTATATACTTTGAGAAACGTGTAGCAAATCTCACCAAATTTCTCGAATCTGGAATGGAATCGAAGGAACCTACATCAAAACTCCACGTTTATAGTGCTATTCCTCAGTCTCGAGAGTAAAATAAAATCAAGGCAGATTAGGAGCACCTTCGACATATTTTCCTATTCATCTTTTACGATTATATTTTATTTCCGTGCACATTAGATAAAATATATAGTCGGGACAGCATCTTTAAATAACCCAAAAATTAATAAGTTGAATTCAGTACACGAATACCATTTGAAGCTTTATTCTGCTCGAAACGCATGGCGGCGCTTAGGCCCTTTTTCTACTCAGTAATACGTTCTTATTCTACGCTTTACCCACGACAATATGGTCTCCCATTTCTGCGTCGCGTAGATTAAAATTTAATTTCAATCTAATCCTTACATAAAGGTGGATTAATGAGCAACGTTTGCATTCCAATGTTTATGCTGAAAGATATCGCTACTAGAAGAAAGCTGACGAAGAAGTCTTTCATGCAGCCTACTTTGTACAATGCAGAATTGTAACCTAATCTCACAACTGTCTGTTTCATTACATGGAATGGCTGCAAGTTAGCGGGCGAAGTGGAGGGTTTATAACTTGGTAATAAGGTCACATTCGAAAAACTGTTTTGATACCAAGCATTCCATCAATATTCAAATTTATTTCTGCATGAGTTTCGTTACATAGTCCGTCCACTAGTTTCCTGACAAAGGAAAGAACAATAAATATTCGATTCAGTACTTACGAGGAAGAAAAAAGTTTCCGCTATAAAGCGCTCTCCCGATATTCGAGCCTTTCGCTTTGGCCACCGGTCCTCCTTATGCCCAGTTTTAACCCACACAGGTCACAGCACATACGTGTCCTCTGTCCTTATAGCCTTCAGATTCTGTCCTTTTGTTTCTACGCGGTCCAAGGCACAGACCGAATGTAAACTGAGTTCCTGATGCAGAAACACGTGTGGAAATCAAGTCTTGTGAAGTCGGGTAAACGGCAAGGCTTGTTAATGCCAGGTGTTCTTCGACCGACCCACTTGGGTTCTATGGTGTCCAGAAATGATCGGAACTCTACGTGGTAATGCGGAGGAACGCCATATTGGGTTGCAACTTAATTTGTGATAGATCATTGTCCTGCGGTAGCTGGAGGAAGATGAATACATGTCCGCTGGTTGAGACTACAGTTTGTATATTTACACACACCACACGTTAAGGCTGCCCGCCACTACTACAATACACACACTTTGAATTAAGTCTTCGGGTATTTACTAATATTATAATTTTGCCCGTTCTTTTGTATGGGTGTGAAACATGGTCGCTCATATTGAGGAAGGAACGTAGGCTGAGAGTGTTTGAGAAGAGAGTGCTGAGGGGAATATTTGAGCCTAAAAGGGACGAGGTAACTGGGGCGTGGAGCAAACTAAATAATGAGGAGCTTAATTATCTGTATCCTTCACCATATATTATTCGGGTTATCAAATCTAGAAGAATGAGATGGGAGGGGCGTGTGGCATATATAGGGAAGAAGAGAGGTGCATACAGGATTTTGGTGGGGAAACCTGAAGGAAAGAGACCACTTATAAGACCCAGGCGTAGATGGGAAGAGAATACTAAGATGGTTCTTCAGGAAGTGAGATGGGGTGCATGGACTGGATTGATCTGGATCAGAATAGGCACAGGTGGCGGGCACTCGTAAGCGCCGTAAAACACCTTCGGGTTCCATAAAATGCGGGGAATTTCTTGACTAGCTATGAATCGGTTAGCTTCTAAGAAGGGCCCCACTGCATGGCGTAAGTAATTAAGAAAATAAGTACTAATAGTTAAGTATCAGTCGGATACTATCACAATATTTCTTTTTTCTCCTTCACGACATTTGATGCAGTTTTCTTCAATTGGCTTTTTCACATTTCGATTTGTACATTATCTTCCCTAGATTTCTTATTTCGACGGCCTTAATGCAGTTCGTCACTTTCTTATAAGCTATTCCCTATTTCTACCTCTTGTTCAAGAATTCTTCTCCATTTCGCCTTTCTTTACATTGCAGTAACACATGTGCATCAAACTCTCCCCTTAGCTGGCAGACAACGAAATGTTTACCATGTCCAAACAACACGTGCCAGTGACCGTTGTATCCATAAAAAAAACATTGGCCCATAAAGGCTGGAAACACTCACGGCGCACAGCAAGCTGCATTTAAGTGTCACGCTGAAGCTCAGCTTCTATTCTCTGGTGTTCTGTGTCCCAAATAAGGAGGTTAAGGTACTCCACATTACCATTAAGTGAAATGTAAAGCTGTCTCTCAAGACAACCTTGGCCAGAAAATTGTCGTGGTTTTACACGCAATGTCCCACTTCTAAACAAATTCCCGTATTTTTTCAACTTCCATTAAGTAGAACTCCACTTTCCGAACGCTGGTTATCCGGATCGCCAGTTATCCGGATCGACTTGGCCCTACTGATAAATTTATTAAGAATTCTTAAAAAAAATCGTGCCTTGAATTTGCCGGTTATCGGATCAAGTACAGTACAGTGTTATGGCTTCTACGACTTCAAATCAGGCGTGGTCGAAAAGTTTAGACACAGGTACATATTTTAAATAGTGACAGCCGAAATTCAAACTGCCAATGTAGCTTATTTTCAAACAAAAATCCAATGATCCGGATTTTCTGCATGTCCGTATGGCACGCCGTCCCATCTAATTCGGATAAGTGGAGTTCTACTGTATAAGTTTCAGACATTTTACAGCTCTGTCAAATTACACATCACGCTAACTACGTATTTCGGGAAGGCCGTGCCGTCGTCAGGCTGGCGATCTTAGTTACTGTTCGGTCACTGTAGCTTAGAACATGTTCTTAAAAAATTACACTTAAATAAAACCATTATTTAATTTTCAGAGAACTGTAAATTAAAACTTCTGTAACTTTGAGGACGCGTGTTACATTTGAGAATATCAGCAAGAGATGAAGTTTCGACACTGTACTGTTTGGACTATTAAGACACGTTGCCGTCAGTAGGCCTACTTAGCTGCACATTCGCTTGTTACATATGTTGCTAGCCTTTATTGTCTGAAAGCTCAGAATCACGTATCGGGATGAGATTAGACTTGAAGATGCCTTATTGCGCACTTGCTTACTTATTAACTTCAGAATTTGCTTTTCTTATCAATGAAGAATTTTGCATTTCTAGCTCGTTTCTTACGCGTGTGTGTGTTTGTGTGTTGTTGCACAGGCATCAGTATGGAATGCTGTGACACACGTACTGTGTAGAAATTAGAAGCTCTGACTCCTGTATTTGGGTCTAAACCTTCCAGTCAGCCCACACAAAATGCTGGACCGTTCAGTATAACCGTGAATAACAAAGTGTGTAAAGGATACAGACATATATATGCGTGCCTATCAGTCAGAAACAACTAAACTTCTCAGATATTGTGCTTTGGCGAAAATTTTTACGATTTAATATAGGTATTTTAATACACAATTTACGTCTAAATTCTAAGCTTTAATAAAACTGAACCCTCTCAATACAAGGCCTAAAATTTAAATTGTTTAGTGGTAGAATGTGTCGCACACCTCTGTTCCCCAAAAAAATATAACCCTGGCTGTGGACCTCTTATCAAATACACACGACCTTCACTTGAAATATTTGATAAATTTTTCTCTTTTTGCATAATGAATGATTGGTTCGAATTTATCAACACTTCTCACACACAATGAAGTTAATTAAAATTCCGTAATAAAATGAAATTGTGGAGATGCTTGATTATTTACAGCCAATGCTTGTACGCATAACAAATACCAGCACACTTCGGCGTATTTAAAAACATTTTATGTACAAGAAAGGGGAAATTGGCAATGTTAATTGTTGGTGTTATTTTTGAAGAAGCATGAGACAGTTGTTTATATTCCTAAAATATTTGCGTGACGTAATTAGCTGATATCACTATAACAAATGTGCCGTGCACAATATGCAGTAGGAGCCAAAGTTGCTTCTTGTAACTATCTAGGCAATGGGACATGTTACAGCTACGTAACAGAAAGAGTCCGTCAGATTCTGCTCCCTTCAGAATAAAGGACATTTTTGTAACACTAAGTTTAAGGTCCTTTATGTTGTGAAGTCGCGTAGGTGAGAAAATTCACGGTGTCGTATTTCAAGTGTTTTCACTGACTCATCGGCCTCAAATTTCATTTTTAGAACTGACCTGAAACGCCCATTACTTTTGTAGTTGTGTTCAAGACACTGGTCCTGTTCTTGGACACATTTTCATCCCACGTATTTAAAAGCGCATGTACTCATCAGTTGTACAAAATTGTAAACTGTGTGCTTTATAAAGTTGTCTTGTTATCAAAACATGCCGTTTCTAGTTGCACAGTAAACATTATCTTACTTACGCTAGGAAAAAAATTGCAGCCTATCTTGAGCCAATTTTCATGAAAAACACAAATACTCAACATAGTAACGAAACTTAATCAGATTGGACAAAAATGTGAAAATTACACACAGCAACTCATTTACGCCTTAAAGTAAGACTATTGCTTCCGCTGCACACATTTTTACGCAACTCAAAACTACTCGATACCAAATTTCACCCAGATGGGCCAAGAATTTTGAGCTGTAGGGTGCAAATTCATTGTCGCGTAGAAGTATATGTAGTATGACTCACTCATTTACTCGATTTTTAATAAAGTGGGACTAGTTCAACAACTATTTTGAAGGTAATTTCTATACTGAATTCGATAAATTTAGACAAAGTTTCTAGTCACTGACACGAAGTGGCAGACGGGCAACTGGACGCTCGTGGTCATCAAATAAGATATTTAGCCCAGACTTAGTAATAAATATTGACAACTCCTAGCGTAACACAAGTATTATTTCCTCCGAAAACCCATTACTATATCGAAGGTTCATCTTATAATCGAAAGCGTGTGAGAAGTAAAAACTGAACCCGAGTTCAGAGTGGGGTGTGAGGTAGTACAAATAGTCCATGCATGTAATGACTTCGTTTTATAAGCCCATTCCTCACAATATTATCCAAGTAAGTGACAACCACTTTATTGCCTTTAAAATAGAACTCTACTGACGAACCACACACACACATATCACATAGTTTTCTGTGAATTTCGAGGTTCCCACGTCGATGGGTATCAGGATTATATTCATGCGGAGCGTAAAGCCGCGTGGGAAGGTAACATAAACCAAACTACGTGGCGTCACATCCCGGAAGGCTTAGTAAGCTCCTCACCAAAAGAACACATTTTGAGGTCAAAACCGTCCTCTCTGTACCGTAAACCCTTATCTACCTAAGGCCAATTCTGCACACTGTAACTCTCGACAATGGCGAAGTCTCTTCTTCTCGCAAAATATCGCGGTAAGCGATTAGCTGCAGCAACAGGTGGTAGGTATGGCGGGGGGGTTTGGGATAGGCATTCCTGCCTTGCTCTACCCCGCTCCCCCCCCCCCCCCCTGCCCCGCCCCATCCACACTACTTACAGAAACACCCTGCATCCTAAAGTCGGTGTATTCAGAAGCGTAAACTCTATGGCTTGCGGGACACCAAGGTCTCTTGCGGATGCAAAGCAGGTGCTTCCCGACGTCGCCATTTTGAGAAACATGAAAACGATGAAGGCTGGAAACCGCGAGTTTCTTGTCCTTAAAACTATGAAATTTCTCTTCCATTTACCGGGTATTTAGCTATAGGGACGGACTCCAAAATAGTTTACCAGGTTCCTTCTTGAAAACTAAGAGTTGAAGTTTCCCGCATTGTACGGACCCCAAATATTTTTTGCGGTATTCACAAAAGCCTACTACTTGTCCCTATCCTGAGCCACACAAATACGGTGAACCGCATCTCATTCACTTAAATAACATTGTAACTCTATTCTCCCTGCCTCGACCCAGCAGGCATTCGAAGTGGCTTCTACACATCAGTCTTCTACACATTGATCTCCAGAACAGTGCGACAATTTTGATTCAGGCACTTGCACCGCACCCGTTTGTTTCTCCATATATAATATCCTATCCGCATGGCATATTTGTATATTCGGCGAGTTTTAAAAACTAAGATAGAGCCTAACTGTGAAGTGCAAGAGATGCAAGTTAATATTTATTTTAAATTCACAGCCAACTTAAAAAAATCATGTCTTACATCTCTGGTATGACATCAAACAAGCAGGTGTTGCATGACCTATTTTATGAAACCATGTCCTAATAAAACATAAATAAAGTAGAAAAAAGACGAGACAAATAATAATAAATGAAGACAATGTCCACCAAATCATACCACATAACGTCAGTGAAGACAGTAATGTTTGTTTCGGCACCGCAGCCTCTACAAGCACTTGTAACAGTTGGAATGCCATGAGTCAATTATGGAAACTAACAGTCTAATGCAATTTTTCACACGAGATTTCATGGTTATTTGACCCTAATTCGGGAGTTCTGGTAACTGGAAATGACGTAGCAGTACTTCTAATACCATCTGATAACTTGCAATGGCTTAGTACTGTTACAGCCATCTGGTAACTGGTAATGACGTCGCACCTCTACTGCCATCTGGTAACTGGCAATGATGTAGTACTACTGTATCTGGTACTGGCAATTCGTAGTTCTACTGCCATCTTGCAACTGGCAAAGATGTCGTGTCTCTATTGAACATGGCATTCCAATCTCCGTACCCTATACACCAAAAAATCCTACTCAGATCTGGACTGACTTAATATGCAGTTAAATTAAAGGGCGTGGAACAAACGGCCTACAATGGGCATGGTAGCAGGTGTCAGTTGCTTGAAATGACTCGTGTCACCATTCAATAATCAATGTATGACAGAAGGAAAATTTCGGCTTCAGTTTCCTGCGATTGAATTCCTCTCTCACGCATCTTAGCACTGTATGTGTCAACGGTTGCATCGCTGTAAAACAGCACAAAGTTAAAACTATCATCTGGAGAGGGTTTCTCACAATTATCAGACGGTTCTTAAAAAATTAAATACAGAAGGCCTTATGTGGAGGCCACATCCATTCTTCCGTCCGTCCGACCTCCCGTCCATCTGTGGGTTACCTTGTATCATCCGCCTGAGATTTTGTGTCACGGAGGAAACGGTCTGTCCGAATTGTACAGACCATGACGCTTGCTGTGCAGCAATTGGTTCAGCCACGTCTCGTTGCTCCGACAATACCCATCATGTCTCAATTATAAGGCGTACGCTGAGCCTCTGGCTGTACGTACCACACAGACAGCACGGTCTCTGTCAGGTACGAACATCAGTGCTGGCGTGGGGGCAAGAAATTACGTGGGTGAGTGCAATGTGTCTCTTACTGTTGTCCGATTTTAACCAAACTGGAGTTTTTTTTCTCCAGATCTGTCCAGAGGGAGTCGAATTGCTCCATGCAGACGGACGGACATACGTATGGACATAAAGGCGGACATGACGAATCTTGAAGTCCCAATTCGCGTGCGAACTCACCAAAAATAAGACGGCATTTATAAAATACACATTATACAGTTACTCTTATATATCTAATGATGTTCAGCTGGACGTTAAGGTGATTCAGTTCAAGGGTGTTGCTTTGTTTAAACTGTCTTTTGTCTGGAACTGAGATGATCTGAGACAATTCCTATAAGTTTTCTCACACTCTCCGACCCATTTCATACATCTTGCCGCCCTGCCACATGTCCGGCGCCCTTCTTGGCGTGCAGTAAATAAACAGGAAGTCACAGCTGGTGGTATGAGACTCGATTAAGACGTAGTAGGGGTAAATAAGTTTCCAATGGAAGGTTTCAGCTGCATGTCTTCAATTATCCGGCTGCACAAACACAAGGAACGTAATACCTCGCCATGACACGTAACAATAACCTTATTCTGCGCATGTGCAATCGAGGAAGCAGCCCTCACTACTGCATTAAGGGTTAATTTACACTGAAGAATCTATGCGGAAGCTGCTTTCCGATTATTTTGTCCGACAACTTGCATCACTCGTCACCCACACCGTTCCGCCTAACGACAGGCAGCACACTGCTGCCACTATTGCAGTTTTCCCTAAGGCGGAGTTCGGTGTATTTTTGTTAGCGTACTTATTACGTATTGTTGCCGTATTTAAATAAGGTGATGGAAGTGTTGTCCATCGACTCGCAGAAACGCAGCACATCTAACAAACACGTTTATTTCACGTGGAAGGTTCATGATTTAAGCGAGTGGACGGGAAGTGAAAAACGAGAGATTTCAAATAAAATAATGCTCTGTATTTGTGCACACGATCTACTCCATGTGCTAATGGATAAGACAACTGCACTTAATCAGTTCTGTATTAGATACTACACAATTTTAACACGTTATTACGTTACCTAACGTTATGTTATGCTATGTTCAGTTCAAGTGCGAACTACACGTGAGGCGCTAATACTTGGAGCGAGAACCAGAAGTGTGTCGGCTGTGCTAATGGCGAAAACGACGCTGTAGTTTTAATGGCAGACCACACCAATCTGGTGGCCCATAACTTGATTAGTGCAGGAAAGAGCAGTACTCATTACTAGGGCTTCGACAGAGATATTAACGGGCGACATAAAACACAAGATAGGACGAATGCCTCTAGAAGCACCGAGATAGACTTAACGCAAGCCACCACCCAGAAAACTAATCAGCAAAATGGGAAGCAATAGGAAACCATGAAATGTCTACAGAATATCTTTCTCCCCTGAATTATATTCACAATGAAACTGCGACTTCAATTTAGTTATTATTGTTTTGCTCAAATGAAATCTTTTTAGTGGAGATTACAAGAGAACGGGAAGAAGACAATGCATTAATTCATTATCCTGCCCTTTACCAAGCAGGCTTTTGAACAATAATTCTCTTCGTCACAATATCCTTCAGCGGTTCCAATTTCTATTTTATTATTGTATTACATTTGTTACTTCAGTAATGTGTTAATTAAGGAAACTGTCAAGTGTTAAGATTGTATGCCATCAACTATGGATTCATTGAGTATGGAGCAAATGTGGAATTATACTGACTGGGGAAAATAAAATTAGTGATAAAAAATTTCCCAGTGCCACTTTGTCCACTATCAATCTCTTGTAACAATAAATGTCTTAAAATAAGTGAATAACAAATAGGTTCAGCATCCACAAAACCGAGAAGGGACACAGATGCATCTGTAAAAGTTTACGTCTTCCAACCCATAAGTCCCCAGTTCTTATCTCGGCTTTGTCAAGTGGCGTTCTGACGCACCTTAGTCTAGAGCTGAAGACAGACAGTGCTACCATACAGCGAAGATCGCCGTCGTTCAGTCAACGCCACTCTATGTCACAATGGCCTTTCCGTTCAGTTTGTCGCTACATAGGTCGCATTATGCAAATGAAAGAAAGTTGTTAAATCAATTCTGAAATAATTTATTGGAAGAAATGCAGTGTTTTATATCTCTACAAACCGCATGGGAGGGAGAAGAAATGGACATACAATTGCTTGATAAATCCAAACAGATAAAACCAATTCGGAGTCAGGCATATAGGAAAGGATATTACTGAAAACTGATGTTAAAGAAACAGGGTATAAGGATTTGAAACATTTTAACTTAACTGAAATCTAGGTGGAGCAGGGGCTCTTCTGAACTCCATTGCAAACCACTATATGTGGGGCATGTACTGACAACCCTACAAACACCGGCGTGCTTGATAACGTTAGTAGCCACGATGAAGCATACTGACCAAACCAGTAAAAAATGTATTCACATAATTTGCCTTTTTTTCGTCAGATTTTAAAGAAAATTACATTTCATAGATAGGCTTTTAGCAAAAATCCTCAAAGTAAAACTGGCATGAAAATGCTTCCAGCGGGAGCCTAGAAGGACATGCGGACAGTTGGCAAGCAGATACGACAAAGCGACAGTCGCTTGTCCCAACGTTGGGAACGCACCTAGAAAGGACGCTGCTTCAGGGAGTAAGTACTTGTAGCATAAGGAAAGAAATACACAAGAACAAAACAATTGTAACATCTGTAAGAACGCCATACTTAATGCTCATCTAAATTACCTTTACTGCATAATATATGCCTGGCGAACACGGCAGTGAGTTAAATTGTCACTGCAAACTGTACAAATTGTAGAGTCCTCTGTGATTGTCTTACGTAGGTAGATGTGCGGAACGCGTGTTGGCGTGGGACAACACAATTCCATGTGCAGAATAAATCAAGACAGCCAGCTACTCTGCAACTCACCTGTAACAACAAGCAACATGGACTTTAATGCTCCATACCAAGCAAGTTGGCAATACCACGAAATGCGTCGGCTTCATCACTCATGAGGCACGTGACACCGGCAGCACGTTTAGATTCTACTGTCTGTCACCATCGGCCAATAAGCTAACAACAAGAACAGAAAAGAAATAAAGATCACTGCGTGGGTCGCATTTATTTGCCAGACGATTTTCTCTTTATCTTTTCACCCACATGTGCGCTTGTAATAACGTTTGTCTCCACAGGAAATCATACCTCTAAGGGCAGTTGTATGAAGCACAAATGCAAGTGGAAGTGTGCAAGAGTGATGACACAACTTTGCTCGACATCAACACCGGTGTTTTATTCCCGGGAAAACAACCCCTAGAACCTACTTGATAGGAGGTTGAGGTAGGGGGTCCGAAAGTTGGTGGATATAGTGATAGAGGAATCCGTACCATAAGAGTGGCATCGTTAAAGTTAGGATTATGACAGGACATGTTCACAGGCACTAAAGTCAACGACTGTTTGACAGTAAGACCTGAACACTCAGACCCTAACAGGAAACACACACACATAGAGGTGCCCTGGGGTGATGTGGAAGGGAATGTACAGTTTCAGGTGAGAAGCGGTGTATTTGAGCCAGTAGTCCCGGCATTTTTTTTTTTTTTTTTTTTTTTTAAGGGGCGGGGGGTTTTTATTGGCCTTTTTTTATTTGGGAACTTTTTTTTCCCCCCCGTCCCCTATAAGCTAAAAAACGTTTTTTTGTGGGGGTAAATTCCCCCATTTT
>Ga0123355_10002204_pt1 | contig 27496 bp, 8 predicted proteins | sample TergutEmb28metaG_3_FD_89872 | JGI IMG/M metagenome (GOLD analysis project Ga0123355, IMG submission 89872) | Embiratermes neotenicus P1 segment gut microbial communities from Petit-Saut dam, French Guiana - Emb289 P1 | ecosystem: Host-associated > Arthropoda: Insects > Digestive system > Gut ... | reverse complement strand
TTTTATGTACATATCAAGATTCATATTCACAATATATTTACTATATGAACCAGCGCATTTATTCGATTAGATTACATGTCTAATCACCCTTTATGTACCCCGGACCAGAGCGGTGCGTACAGATACAAGAAAACCAAAGAAGAGTTGTTCAGATTATGTTAATAATAATGTATAGGCAAAAGAAATAAACTGTTATTCTTGAAATATTTCCTGTATTATTAGGCTTGATTGGAAAATTCTACACATGCAGGTTATTACAGAGTGAAAACAAAAACAGGCTCCTCATATAAATCATGAGATCCCATGTTACAGAATTAATATACATGTATGTCACCTCTTACCAATGCTGGTGCAATCCTTTCAAATTTATCATTGACCATATAATGTGAATAAACTGCCATCATCATCATTATTAGCAACACAATGTTGGCTCCTTGCTTTACTGCATCTATAAAGAGATGAGATATCAAAATGCAGTCATTTGTGTACTAAAATTAATCATTGCATGTCTTGTTATCACCAGTACATTTTATTGCTTCCAGCATGCCAATGCAGACAAATCTGTAATGAACTTTGTGTTCCTCTACTGTATCCTATAAGTGGTACAATATGAAGCTTTGGATTCTTATAATAAAACCAACTAGATATACTCATTTTTGAAATTTAATTTTGGAATAAAACTCTTCATGTTTCAGACAGTTCCTCTGTCCATCATTAGTAATTTTTCACTGTAAACACAACATTGGTATATATCATACAGGTTTGCTGACAGCTTGCGAGCAGGATCAGGACAGAACTGGGTCCATCCTGATCCTGCTCGCAAGCTGTCAGCAAACCTGTATGACATATACCATTGCTGTATGTACAGTGAAAAACTGCTGATGATGGACAGAGGAACTGTCTGAAACATGTAGAGTTTTATTCTAAAAATAAATATGAGGAATTAGTGCATCTAGTTGGTTTTATTATAAGAATTTATCATGCTGCATGGCCACCTGAACATAAAAAAAAAATATGAAGCTTTGGGTTTCCTCGAGTGTGATAGTGGTTGTCTACCAGAATTTTCCCCACATTCCAACAATAGAACCACTTTGGGTTTTTTCCTTATCCTACAAATGACACTAGTTTGAGCTTTCCCTGAGCAATGGATTTTCTCTGGAACATGTAACATTAATGAGAGAGTAAATTCATTTGGATTTGAATCCATGCACCTAAAAAAAAGAAAACTAATCATTCTTGCAAGTTTTCCTTCTTAAAATGAATGTTTCTATTTACACTTTCTCATTAGTACTACTAGTTTACAAAAAACATGGTGATGGATGAATGGACAATGTGAATTACCCAGTGGATTTTGGTGTTTATTCATTTATTTATTCCATCACATTCCACGGATCCTAACAAGTTAAAAGAAACCTTGTGGATAAAGAAACTGTCAATATTATGTACTTATGCATGCCTATCGAAAGCACACATCAAATTTATAATAAGTAATAAAATCTGAATATTAATATACAAATAATATAAAATTTTACATCAGTAAACAATAAAACATATATTTACCTAGAGTTAATGAACTGAGTTATAAAGTTTATTAAATTTTATAAAATTTAATTGTAAAATAAATTTACAATGAACCAAGATCTTTGGGAAATATCCCATTAAAATATTCATCCAATGTATAAAGTGAGTTCATATGGAGAAACCTTATTGAAGCAAGTCTAAATTGTTTCTCTTCAGGAGACAATGTTTTTAACGCTAGATGGTAAATGATTAAAAAACCTTGATTCCAAAATAGAAAGCTCCTTTTTTTGGAACACTGTTACACTTGATGAAGGAGGGATGTAAATCAGTATCGTGTCTGGTGTTAATACCATGAATCTCAAGACTGGATTTATACAGATTCCTGTTCTTAGTCACAAATATTAAAACGGAAAATATATATCGTAGTTGTAATGAAAGAATATTCAGTTACTTAAGTAATCCTTGACAAGTATCTTCTATACTTTCAGAATTCATAATGAATATATATATTCGTTTGAATCTTAAAAATATTACCGCTATAGTTTGAGTTGCCCCCCAAAATTATACCGTATGTCATAACAGAATGAACATAAGAGAAATAAATCATCCTTAATGTTCTGTGTGACGTGAAAGATTTGACAGCCCTGATTGCATAACATGCATTACTTAGTTTAGCTACTAATTGGTCAGTATGATTTTTCCACGATAAAATCGAGTAGGAAATATACCTAAGGATGGTGACTTATTAAATGTGTATGTTAAGGGTGAACTAATAAATGGACTACTTAATCTTAAAATTTTTACCAAAATTCTGTCATATCCATGTGAGTTGTTAGCTTTCAAAGATGTGGCATATAAGCAAATTCTATAATAGTGAAAGGATGCTTGAAAGTCTGCAGTAAATAATTTAGTGAATTATTATTCTTTACAGTTCCACTGTTGTCACTTGCACTCTTGGCAATCAATTCATCAGCTACGTTGAAAAACAGGTATTAAACGAGTTTGCAATCATGATTATTATTACTTAATTTTCCAAAAAAATTTAAAAGATGTTAACATTATTACTTAATTTTCTGCCCGTTTCACACTTCATATTCCACGCTCACTTTATTGTTGGAATTTAAAATCTTGATATTGTAGTGTACATTTCACAAAATCCTGCAATAAGATTTATAATGACTTTTCAATTTCGGGTGGTAATATTCCTACCGTTCAAATAAAGTTCTTTTGTGAAGACACGTTTGTTACTATGTTTAGACTCTAATTTTTTAAATGAAAAACTACAATAAAAAATCCTTAAGTAAGTATTAAGAAAAGTGTTCAATAATGTATCAACATCATCATCAACAAAAATGTTGTCCCAAGATTCATAACTCAAATTAGTCAGAAATCCCAAACCAGAGAATTTATTAATTTTTCTGACAGTTAGGCTGCAGTTTATTATAGTTTGTATATTAAAGATATCTAGGCATCATGGTCTAGGGACATGTGGTTTAATTTCCATTTTTAAATTTATCCAATAAAAATACTGTCAACTGTTGAAGTTGAGTGAGTTTGGATTCTCATCGAAAAATACAATGTGCCATCTAATTGTTGTTTTTTACAGTTTTGGTTAAGCTAGTTTATATTTACATCACCGCAAATAATAAATTCCGTAATATTAATATACAGTAAGTTGAGGATGTATTCCAATACACAAAGTTCCCAATTGGAGATGTATTAACAGAGAATACACAAATATTTGTAGATGAGATGTGTAGCATACTTCTATGCATTGTTCTTTACAAAATGCATTTAAATTAGTATTTGTATACAAAAGAGTTTCATGAACAAAAATAATTATTCTTCTACTCTGAAGGGACTCCTGACAGAATTCTGTAGTGAGATTATAATGCACAAAAAATATACAGTCTAATTCAGGATCCTTTAGATGATGTCCAGTTAAGCCATGTATATGAGGAGATTTGGGAGACACAGAACACATTAACCTTTTGGCGCCAGAATTATATTTTTTAAATTTTAGCACACCTGTATATAAAATGTGAATAAAACAGGTACAAAATATATTAGAATTATGAAACAAACTGTATTTTGAAGAGAAAAAAACAGAGAGTATATGCCATGTTTAAAATATTCAGTATCTATATTTGTTGAATAAATATATAAAATGAAACGTTTAGAGGTTAGCAGTGCCTAACGACCACTACAGTGGTCGTTAGGCATCAAAGGGTTAACTCATCTGTTTTGTTTTGTAGGCCCCTTATATTTTGATGATATAACCTCTGGCAATGGTTAATGAGACAATGTAAAGGTAAAGCAGTCCCATTACAGGCCTGGAGTGGCCCAGAGGGTTCCAGGAAGTTAACGTTCCCAGATTTCATGACAACAGCACAGGATGGTGGTAAGGATGTCAGCCTTACGCACCGGCCGCCTTTACCACCAGAAAATGCTCCTGATACTCATTTCTGTTATGAGGCTGAGTCGACCCCAGGGCCATAGTGCGATCAGAAGGATTTTATGTCAATAAAAAATCCCAATGAAGCCTGCTGGGATCGAACCAGCGACCTTCCGGTTTGTAGCACAGCACCTTAACCACTGTGCCACCGCGGTCCCCTATTGAGACAATGTAATGAGGTAAAATTACTTAATTGTAATTGAGAAATTAAGCTCAAAAGATCTTGGTCATTATTATGGTAATTTATATTCTGAATATTTTTATAGCTAGTAGAACAAATACAGCTTCTTATTTTAAACTTATCATTATCTTTATGGTTATGGATTACCATAAAAGTCATCTGACTTCAACAGCTATCAAAACAACCACTAATGATCGAATTACTGGTGTGTAAGTTATTTTACAATACAGTATGAAGAACAAATGTAATGAAGTTATCAATTAAATATAGAAATGAACAAGAATGGCAATTCTCTAGACATTTCTAAGTGACTGTGGTGATAGAATAGCTGATAGAACCAGTTCATTTCTTCAGTAGTACAATTCAGAATACATCTGGAGAAGCAAACATTTAAACAACATTAACATCTGATAAACAGGTACATACTACTCGGAATGAATGCCATCGCCAAACCACATATAACTTCGAGAGTGCCTACTGTCCTTCGATACCACTTAGATGGCACTTTAAAATCTAGTGCTTCTGACAGTGGAAATACTTTTGCATATTTTACATATTCTTTTCTCTGGAACAAAAGGAAAGAAATATTACATGTAAAGGATATGTGACATGTTTCCTACAGTAAAAATTTAGCATCACTCTCTTATAACATCACAACCATCTGTCAATAAGTACACTTAACTAGACAGCATGCAACAGAAATTTATTAGAACACTGGAAGGGAAACACAATAACTTGCCTACATATTTCCTACCCCTTTCAGTCATAGTAGACAAGGAATGTAAACTTAGTGGGTTGTTGAACATTTCACACTAAACTCTATGATAATACAGCTCTAAATAAACATGGAAACCCATCAATTCATACCAAATCTTGAGAAGGACCATATTTTATAATGTTATCAGTATGTTTCATAATTATGAAAAAATGCAGATTATCCTGTGCAGTTATATTACCTTCAGGATTTTCAAGGGGTTAAAAGAAAACACAGCAGCAAAAATCAGTTTCCTTTTTCTTGTTCTTTCCATCTCTATTAATTCATAATGTAATACACACACATAGGTCAGTATGGAAAACACCAACAGTATGGCAAGAATTACAGAGTGATGAGTTTTGCTTCACCTCATGCAATCATTGATTAAAAACTGACCAAGGCATGCTTTTGTATCTCATTACAACCCATTGTCATTCTTGTAGTTGGTGATCCATTTTTCAATGTCTGAAATCGATTATCCTTATATCAAAACAAAGAAAAGGGCAGCACACAACTGACCCATGAAGTAATTTCTGTTTGTCATTTTTGTTGAGCAAATGTTCACTTTTGTGTTGTAAAACTGGTGTAAGAATTACGAACTTGAGATATGCGCTCTTCTCAGATATTACGCAGCGCATGGTGGTAAATCTTTTCCTACGTTTCGGGACAATAACCTTCCGGTCAGTTTGACTGAGAGGTTGTTGCCCTTCTGCGTAATGCCCCGCAGAGCGGAGAACTCACCTACTTGGCAGCGGAAGCTTGAAATCACGCAATATTCGGCTAAAGTGTAAATAAATATTGTGTCAAGCTATATAAAATGGTTGTTTCAATTACACATTCATCTGACAAAACGAAAAAAGCAGTGACAGACAAAAAGAAATGCTACTTAAAAATAACTGCATATACACATTGTCCTTTATTTTAGATATAGTACTGAAAACACACTATGTGCTGGCCACGGCACACTGCCAAGGACATTGTGCTAAAGTTAACTTACGTACCTCTGCACCACACAAGCATATTTGAAAAATTACGGGTATGAATTATTTACACAATATACCAGGATGACACTGTCGACTGCATTATTGGATCCCCTGCGTGGATGGTTATATGTGATACGAACCAGCTTAACGGGTTACAGATGTGCCAGGGGAATACAACACATCCATATTGAGTATAATTTAATAGTACTGTATACCATTATACAGCTCATAAAATGCACAGAAATACGTACCAGATCTTTATGAAGGTCTTTACTGACTTGTGAGGTAATTTTCATTACCCCAACAAATATAAAAAATATTCCAAGCAGCACTGATAAACTTTTTAGTACGATCGACCCCATGTTGGCAGAAGGCGCCATTTTTAATACTGGATAATATTTATGAATAATTACCCTCCGAACTTCTCTCTACATTTGAGCGGTGGAATTCATTTCATTTATTGACTAGGTTCCATCATAACAATATTTATAACACGTATTCACAAAAAAATATTCTGCACGTTATAGACGTGTTGGATTTCGCGAATATAAAGAGCCGCAAAAGAACAACCTATTGCAGCAACAAAAACAGTCTACGGACCGCGAAGTAGAAACATTTATATCACTGGTTAAAAAAAAATTTAAAAAGTTTTCTGCTGCACATGCTATGTAGTAATTAATCCGGATTTGTATTGTTCTAACAACGTGGAGATTAATTAGAACCGTATTCTGAAAACCACACCCACTACCTTATAGAATTACATCATGCCATAGCCTACTCTGAGTAGAAGCATTGCGTATGGGGGTATTTGGATTGTTATTACCTTTGATTTAGTTCGAATAGTGCTCCAAAGTCGTATGGGACAACCGTATAGTGTACAAGTAGTTTCTTTAATTGATGTTCCCATCCTTGACTTTCCTGAACACCAACGAAATAGTGTAAAATCTTGAGGTATGAGTTACTATGGATATTTGCGATTAATTAAGGGAATATTTGTACTGTGTTGCAGAAACTCTGTTGATGAACTTCAGTCCACTGTTGGATATGAATGAATATATACGTAAACCGTGGTACATTTAATGAACGATAAAGTCCTGTAATATAGGTAACGATGACCGATTACCCCAGATCCATGTTCTGATCCAAGTAATGTTTGCGAATGCTGGCTACGGATAAGTGGGTAGTGTGTGTGTTACATGGAGCTATAATGCTTGCTGTACCGGGATAATATAGATAACTCTGATCCATGATATACATAATACGTTACATTAATCTGTGGTGCAACGCACAGATAACAGAAAACGCGCATGTTATGTGCGAAGGGTGTCAGGTGTTGTTGGGCAGTTGTTAAAGTTTCAGACTGCAGAATTCGAAATTTCCGAAAGTCTGCCTCAATGAGTTATCCGAAAAGATACTTTGTTAACACCCTGCAAGATTACCAAGTGGGTTATGAAACATTTGCAGACAAAAATTGGAATTCGCAGATACAACAGACTGTAAACATTATCACAGACCGACAGAAGCTATCTGTCAAAGCTGCAGATGGTGGATTGTATGTTGGTGTTGCAGGAATTGGTTATATGTTTTATCACATGAGCTTATCACCAACGTTTGTTGGTGAAAAATCTAAGTTTTTGGAGAAAGGTCTAAAATATATTAAGCCAGCACTGGCGTATGCAGAATCCAACAAGCGTGACAAATCCCAGATATCTGCATTTGTACTTGGAAATGCAGGCATTTATGCAATTACAGCGGCTGTGTACCATGCAGTAGGTGTGTATTAACTACCAGCGATTTCTAATAAGCAACTAACTGAAACCAATTATAACATCTTCAGTACTCTAAGGCAGGGCTGGCCAACGTGCGGCCTCGGTCACCGTAACAGTTATACTACAATTTAACAAAGATAATATAATAGGTTTACAGAACATAATACGACAGGTTCATTAGCGGAGAAAATGTTTGCGAGCTACAACCTGTCATTTTTAAGACAGCGTACAGTGAACCAAATATTTCTATGTGTTCTATCGAGTATAGTAAGGCCTATCTTGTTATTCAACTGTACGTTTAGCATAATTTGTTGTTTGCCAATAATGGCGTTCTAGTGAATTCAGTCCATCCTGTTTGATGTACATACACAAAAGTTTGGCCACTCAGGCGTGTCTTTAACAAATTATGTGACTCTCCTGTTGGTTGAAGTTTTACATTCCTGCCCTAAGGTTTAGTAGATTCAGAACATATATTGTAGGAAAAGGAGAAGTGGATACCATCCAGACTATTCTAAGCCTGCTTAAAAAGCTTAAATTTCACTAGTAACTACTTGTGTTTTAATAATGTTCATTTTCATCGCGCAAGGCAAATATGAGAGCTGCAAAGAGTGACTTGTATTAGGGTGATAGCCAGTTGTAATTTCTTGTGATTTTTGTCACTTCCTGTGGGCAAATGCCAGGATTGTTCCTTAAATTTGGCCATAGTTGATTCCATGCATTGCCTTTTTCATTTACAATTCAGTCGTAAAATAATTTGATGCACTGCCTCTGTTTGCATACTTCTCTTTATGAATTGAAGGAGTGGCCCCCTAGTGAGATCTTGTATGTGAATACTGTAAAGCAGCTGTTGCCCATTCAAGATAAGAAACAAATTTTCACTGGGCTAACAGTGCATTTTAACTTTAGAGTGTTTATGTGTGGCAACATTCACCACAAGACTAATATGCATGATTTTTGTTTCATAAGAATTCATACACATGTAAAGTGTCCAACATAATATTAGTTACACTACTTTTCTTCCAGGTAACAAAAATAATGCTGATCGTTATTTGAAAGCCTACATTGATTCAGCTGCAAATTGTAAACCTCTGAACTTCCTTCATTGTGGTGGTGATGAGTTACTTGTTGGTAGAGCTGGATATCTCTCTGGTGTCTTATGGCTGGAAAAAGTCTTTGGGAAAGGAACATTCCCAGCAAAGGATATTAATGAACTCTGCAAATGTATTGTGGAATCGGGACGAAAATATGCTCAACATCATAGAAGTCCATGTCCTTTGATGTATTCCTATTACAATGTGGAGTATCTTGGTCAGTCGATATTATTTATATCATATCAACTAGTATTGAATGAAGAAAGGCATTCTATATATTCTGTATTCAGGTTGGATTGAGAGGAAGTATTTGAGCTTATTCTCCTCTTTTTTTTATCTACACCTGTAATATAAATAAGTTGTTTCTAACTAAATGGGGATGAAGTTTGTTGTTCAAAAGGTAAAAATTATGTTAACAGTGAGGTGATTGTCACTATTGGTATTAAAATATTTTTGTTCATTATCTTCCCTTATTAAAGCAAAATGGGCAAAACATACCCAGAGAGAAGTCATTGTTTCCCTTTTATGTAATGCTGGCAATAATTGGCTTTTATTTGACTACAGTTTGTTAATTTTTCGCTACACAATATTCATACGGCTGCCAGTTCAAACATAAAATATGCGTTATTGTGAACCTGAAGTTCTCGCCAAATGCCAGAGTGAATAGTCAGTTAATGATAATACTATTATAACATTTCAAACAGATGGAATTTTGAAGGTGTCAGTGTTAGAGAAATGATGGATATCAGATTGTGTGTTCTGGTTCGACATGATTAAACCTACTATGACATGGTGATAATAACAGTGCATTGGGAACTTAAATTTTATAGCAGTTTGTACAAGGGTATTTCATGAAGTAAGATAATAAGTAATCTGATGCTGAGAATAGTTTCCTGATTTTGATGCGTACATGACACAAGGGTAGCAGGTGGTATACATCAGGCCTGTACATTATCACCATGGACATGTAAGCATCCCACTGAGGCATCAAGATTTGTATCCCAGCACAGAGGAAATCTGTGTCATGTGTCTGTAGCCAGGAGGTGACAGCTTGCAAATTGCTTGGCAGCTAGAAGCTTGTTATGGCCAAAAAACTGATGGAAATTTCGGGGTGCAAGTTTGGGAGTGTATAGAAGGTGGTCCATAGCCACACAGCCATAAACACCATAACCAGTCAGAAGTTTGGTCAGCAGTACGGGGCTTTCTGCTTGCAGCTGCTATGATTGGCGTGTCAGTGGATTATCCTCAAGATTATGTGTAATGGAATACAAACAGTATGAAAGAAAGCTTTATGTTCCTGTGACCGTGCATCGTGAGCAAAGCGTGAAGAGAGAATACCAACAAGATGCAACAATTCAAATGTTTATTGTCAACTTCAGCTGTTTATTATTAACTACTGTCTCAACATGTTTCGGGGATCATTATACCCATCATCAGGAGAACAAAGACCACGTATTACAGCATATGGTGTTTACGCTGTAACAAGAGGGAAATGTAGAATTAGCCATGTCGTCTTTTTAGTGGGGTAGCGTGTAGTAAAATAAGTTGGGGTTTCGTGAGTATGTGTGTGTAGCCATGTGTAGCTGGGTATGTTGTAGCATTGGACTGGTATCTGATTCGTGTGTTTAGTCAGGTCAGGTGTATTGGGAGCTGGTGTTTTGATGCATGCATCTTACCTGTTTTGGTGGGAGGAGTGTTGTGCGGGTGTTACTGGGTGCTACCTGGGTGGGGGGTTGTTGGTGATGGGCAGGTGTGTATAGGGGGTGGAGATATATGTGAGAATAGCTTACATACTTGGTGGTGCTGGATGTGGCTGGTTGCAGTTGTAGGGTGCGAGCACTGTGAAGGTTACTGTTCGACTGGATGGGTCATTTAGGAAGGTAGGAGGGGTTGATGGCCATCTGGAGTGGTGGGTTGGGTTCGCTGGGGTTGTGTTCGGATATGAGACTGCCAGATTTGTGAAATGCTTGTATAAAGAACTGTTCATATGGGGTTAACAGGGAGGTGTTATTGACCTAAAACTCCTAAAACCCCTCAATAACACCTCCCTGTTAACCCCATATGAACAGTTCTTTATACAAGCATTTCACAAATCTGGCAGTCTCATTTCTGAGCAGAACCCCGGCGAACCCAACCCACTACTCCAGATGGCCATCAAACTCTCCCACCTTCCTACATCACCCATCCAGTTGAACAGTAACCTTCACAGTGCTCGCACCCTACAACGCAACGCCCCACAACTGCAACCAGCCACATCCAGCACCACCAGGTAAGCTATTCTCACATATATCTCCACCCCCTATACAAACCTGCCCATCACCAACAACCCCCCACCCAGGTAGCACCCAGTAACACCCGCACAACACTCCTCCCACCAAAACAGGTATGATGCATGCGTCAAAACACCAGCTCCCAATACGCCTGACCTGACTAAACGCACGAATCAGATACCAGTCCAACGCTGCAACATACCCAGCTACACATGGCTACACACACACATACTCATGAAACCCCAACTTATTTTACTACACGCTACCCCACTAAAAAGATGACATGGCTAATTCTATGTTTCCCTCTTGTTACAGCGCAAACACCATATGCTGTAATACACGGTCTTTGTTCTCCTGATGATGGGCATAATGATGCCCGAAACATGTTAAGACAGTTGTTAATAATAAACATCTGAAGTTGACAATAAACATCTGAATTGTTGCAGCTTGTTGGTATTCTCTCTTCACAGTGTGAAAGAAAATGTTGTTTCCTGTTCATAAACTTATAAAAGCATTTAGCACAGTTTGCTTTTCTCCACTTTGTGAAGGTTTGCCTTAACAGTGTTCTTTAACTTGGCTAGGACCAGCGACATCATCAGCCATGATCATGATGTACATGCTCATGGGTATTGCAGTGGGCAATTACAGTACTGGAGTGGGGGGTCCTTGTGAATCATTGCATATGCTTTTGTATAAGTGTGTGTGCTTGCAAATGCTTGAAGCAGGTGTAGGGTTGTGTAATTATGGCTATTTAAATCATCTCTTAGAATCTGTAAGTACTTGTGAATTTGTGCGCATTTAAAAATCAGCAGAGGAAAATTAATTTATTATAAGGGGCAATTAACACTCAGCTGTACAAGTGCTTCAACAGGGTACTAATCCTAGTGTCTGGCATCATTTACTTGTGGATAGAAGGCTTTTTTTTTTATTATGGTAAATGGTGTGTTTATGGCATTATAACTCAGGAGACCATGGTCTTTATTTTCACCACTGTGAAAACCACAAATTTCGTGATATATACTTGTTAACAACACTTTGATGTTGATGTCAGGTGCAGCCCATGGTCTGTCTGGTATCCTGCAGATGCTGCTGTCTTTCCCTGCATACCTTCAGTCAGATCCAGTTGCTGAACAGGATGTAAAATCAAGTGTTGATTATCTTCTGAGTCTCCAAAGTCCATCAGGCAATTTTCCATGTGCAATGGATGAGCTTGGTAGGAGAGCACGACCAGAGGCTGATGAACTGGTACATTGGTGCCATGGTGCTGCAGGTAGTTTGGTTTTCTGTGGAATGCTAATATCTTTGGACGTGGGTTTTGGAGCATTTACAGTTGACTCTCTTTAGTCAGTTTCTGCTTAGTACTTAAATATTTTATACAGTAAAATAAGTAAGATCACAAAGAATATTTGGAAAATGAGATGTGCTAAGATTCTCCAAAAAGATACAAAATGGAATATGAACTAAGGGAAAGTCAATGGTTAAGGCCTGCTAAGTGTAAAGTATGGCTGGTGGCAGAAACACAGGAACCAGCTTCCATATTGTCAAGTATAGCCAGCTGAGTCACACATGCTGAAACCTTTGTTTTCTAGTTTTCTTAATCTTCTATGGCACTTCTGCCCCATTTTGGGCCATGGTATCTTCATTGCAGGGATTTTGAGACAATTGAATTTTTTGAAGTGACAATGTCAGTCCCATGCCCAACCTCCAATGTGGAGGGCCAGGGTAATTCACTGTGTCCAGCTCCATACTCAAAACTGTCCAGCATTGATGGCCCCACCAGCAGCCAGGCATTTCCTAGTTATGTGTTGTTGGAAACTGGTGTAACTCTGTGCATTTCACATATACTGTTAAAAAGTTGTGTAACTGAGCACAGCCAAATGCACAAATAGGCTGTGAAACATGACGTGCTGTATAGAAAACATTGAAGAGTTCTGCTTTTCCAAATTTGTTTTATTTTGTTTTATTTTGGTTGAGTATTTGTTCTCGCCAGGTTGGTGTTTGTTGTCACAAAAGTGTAGATGTGTTAAATCTCGGGTAACTGGCATATTGACCGAGGTATAGCTTACCCTAGAACAGGCATTGAAGGCCCAGAGGGGGAGTAGATGTATAGTTTTATTCTTTCTTAACCTTGGTCCTAGATGGGGGTGGGTGGTCAATGCCATCCCATCTTCGTGTGAAATTGTTGGAAAATACCAGCTTCCATGAACACTTTCAGAATGCATTTACCTGTGGAGTCCACAGGGCAATCAAATTCCTAGATTGACAGGAAGAATTTTAAGCATTGGTTTTTCCATGCTCTCGTTCACTTGGTGAAAGAACAATTCCACAAGATTGGCATGCCTGAAGACAGCAAATGCATGCTGTTACTTGATAATTGCAACACACACTGTCATAAATTTAAACTGGTTGGGAAATATTTCTGTTCTGTACCTTACTCCAAATGTGATGCCCCTTGTACAACCAATGGACCAAGGAATCATACAAAATATGAAGTGTTATTATCAGCGAGATGTCCTCTGCAAGTTTGTGAATCATGAAGGAGCAGTAGATGAATTTAAGTGCACTTATACTATCAAAGATGCAGTTTTCTGTGTTCCATGTTCATGGAATTCAATGAAAGCAAATATGCTGTGCCAAGCTGGAGGAAATTTTGGCCAGCTGTAAAGATTGCTGAAGGTGCTTTGGTTTCGCAGTATTTAATGTTTGCAACAAAGACGCAGTTCATGAAATGGTGTTTATATTTGAAAAACTGGACCCTCAGATGCTGAACGTGAAGTGAGTCAGGTAGATGCAGAAGAGAGGATTGATGAAGGTAAAGGGATTGAAGTGTCACATACCATAGCCAATGAAGACTTATGAACTCAGGCTCTGAAAGTAAAACTCTTGAGAATGAATCTTCAGACAAAGAAATCATCATAGAGAAAATTTCCTGGGGTAAAGCTGCTGATGCATATTCTACACTTCTGAAGTTTGCCAAGAGCTGGCCATGTTACTTGGCACAGGAGGTAATTAAGTGACAAATTGGGTTAGGTCTGTCCTTGAGGGTGCTAGATACACAGAGATAGACATTTGGTATGACATTCTGATATCCAGAAAATTGTAATATCTGGCAACCCGTCTCCTCCGGAGATGCTGTATGAAACAGTTTTTATACTTTTACTATGGGTGTGGGAAAATGTGTCATGTCTTTCCTGTCAGTCACAATTTGCCCTTAACTGATGTCAGGACTGCAGTTGTGTATAATGTGCAAGAAAAATGGAACTGGAGTGACAGAATATGCTAGCCTGAACTACACAGGGATTCAATAAAAATCTTCTCAGGCAGACAGCCGCATCAAGGCGTGAGAGTTTTCCAATGTTGCAAGGACTGATACTGTCCCTGATATGTTGGAGAACTGTCACGCATGATAAGATTGTGTTCTGTTGCTGCAAAAGTTTCAAGACTTGTACTTGGGGATGTTTGATAGTGTCACACTGTGGATTGAAGGTTGTTTTTAGTGCCCGAACCTTTCCTCTTTTTAAAAATGTGCAGAGATATATGATGTGTCTATATTAACCACACTGTATAAGTGGATATTTATGTAACTAAACTTCACATAAAAATAACTGGTAACTTTTTGTGCAAACTATTTAATAATAACAGTTGCACTTCATGCAATCTGTTTTTCCAATTTTGAGGTTAGATACCATATTGTGCTACCATGTAATTATAATGTGACTGAACAGTCAACACTGTTCGGGATATATCATTTAAAGCAACAAGTTTTGTCCTTCAAAAGGTCATCATCAGCTAAAATATTTGTTATAGAAGATAAAAAGATATGTAATTGCACTTTCATGGAACTGAGATATTAATTTTACAATTCCTGTTCCCATGCTGCAGTTCAGTTTGGGTTAATAATTAAAAATGAATTATCTACATCATTCTACCTGTGTACATCACAAACATACCTGTTGTTTAAAAGCCAGTTTAATTAGTAACCCATATTGAACTGCAGCATGTTGACATGAATTGTAAAATTGAGATCTCAGGTCAACGAAAAAGCGAATATGTATCCATTTTGTGTTAAATACCAAGTATTTTAGCCCGATAATCACATTTTAATGGCTGAAAAATGCTGAATTAAGTGATATGTACTTAGCTGCATTGACTGTTTGTTTACATAATAATTATTCTGTTTTTACTGAGTTGATGAATATGAAATCTGAATCACACTTGTTTTTTTCTGTCCTATAGTGGTAACCAGGATAACATAGTTGATATAGTGACTGGACTGTGGGCTAGACAATCCAGGGTTTGAATCCCAACAGGAATAAGAGATTTATTCATTTTCCAAAACGTTCAACCCAGCCTCCTATTCATTGGGTACCAGAGGCTATTTTCCTGGGGTTAAAAGTGGCTGGGGCATGAGGCTGACCACTCATTGTCCAATAAATGCTGAGGTTAGAAATGAATGGGGCTGTACCTACACTGTCTCTGTGCCTTTGTGGAATGTATAGGGACAGCTGTACTTTATGTCCCTCCTAGTCTATGTTCTGTCATATCATAGCTACAAGTTGTTCAGGAAGGCTTTCAGAAGTGACTGGTTGCTAGTCACTCATTCAGTGTTGTAATTTTTTCTGGGACAGGGGTTTTTGCTTTTGTATATTTTGGTATTCATCTGTTAGTGTAGACAATAAAAGCCTGTTGCACACGTTTCTAAGCTGTCTGTGACTAGGACTTGAAATTAAAAAGCTTTTTTGTATTATCTGTAATAGGCCTGTGAAAACAAACATTTTTTCCTGTGGCATAGCATTAGAGGATGTGAAATTCAAGACAACATCCAAACAGATTGGTGCAGAATTTGAACTCCAACATTTTCTGTATTTTTTTTTATTTTTATTTTTATAGGCAAACTCATGACCATGTACCAATTTTCAGATGCTGACTGCATGTGGAGGCACCATAAAAGGGGGCTGGTAGATAGTATTGTGGGTTTATGACTGGACATATGCTTATGAATTATGTTATTGTATTTGTGATGCATAACTTGTGAGCATTATTGTATATTGTCCAGATCAGAACTTGAGTTTTGCAGTAGCTACAGTCTAGATCTAAATAATGGAGCTTTTCAGCTTCACCAAACTGCTGTAATGAACCACCGAGAAAGACGGCACCATACAGAGACATGTCTGAGGTTAAATGACTTTAGATTTCATAACTTTTACAAGAATTTACTGCTTTAAAGATGCACAGATTTTCCCAAAATTTAGGAATAATCTCAAAACTCCAGGTGCCAGAAGGATGACATGAAGCATTTCCCATAATGAGGACTAACAACTGTAAGATGTCAGCATACAAGATTAGTAGCCTGGTCTACCCAGTGCTTGAGATTTGTGCATGTCTGTAATATGATACACAAACATGAGATGGTTACATCTGGTGCATGGTACAAACACTAGGACAGAGTACTGGAATCTGTCTTGAATTATCAAAATTCATGGAGGAGGAGCCCCTTTTCAACTACTGACATCCAATATAGCATTAGAATTAGCACAGGCACGGCAATCCAGTGATACACCCTGAATGTAATATCTGATCTTGCTAGGCCTATAAGTTGTCAGGTTTTCGTGGAGTCTGTTGCTGAAGTGAGTTTCTTCTGGATTGTTCCACTCTGTAGTTTGTGTTTGTTGTGTCATTTTGGAGGAACCTGTTGTCTCCATCTTCAGGGTGACTGAATCTACAACTGAAGTGTAAGAATAAACTCATTATACCATAATGGTGGAAAAATCTGGAAGACCATAATTTGTTTGACAAAAATAATGTGGACATAAAAATTGTATGACTGGACTGTGGGGGTCTGTGGTCCAGTTTGTAGTCTGTTGCATGTATGTGTATGTGTGTAGGTTAGTACAGAAGTATAAATGTGTCATGGCATATGTTTACATTTGGGCAGGTGTGGTGTATTTGATGGCCAAGGCATATCTGTACTGGAAAGAAGATAAATATCTAAGATCTTGTTTGAAGTGTGGCGAACTTGTATGGACAAAAGGCCTCCTAAAGAAAGGCCCTGGTAAGGTTTATTCAGTATGTTACTATATTAATGTTTTCCTCCTACCTCTCGTAGTGGTCCTGTCCTGTTATTTTGTATTTTCCTGCAGTATTTCCTTAGGAAAACTTTCATGTTTTTCTGCAGTATGGTCCTGTCATTTCAGGGTCCAAATGTGCCTCACAAGTTTGCATGTCTGCCATGTTGTTATTGCTGAGGTAGGAATTTAAAAGTATGGTGAAGTATCTACCAGTGGCAGAGTGTTCATACTTTGTTTTGTGAAACTCAACTGTTTCAGAAGATGAAGTGGGGAGACCCACAGACAGCATAACAATCTTGAGAGCTTAATTTGTTCCTCTGTAGCGATGAAAATAGGCTAAAAGTGCATGCTGCCATTGTAACTGCATTATTCATTGTCATGAGATCCAAGTATAAAGAGTGTTTATTTTCAGGGACATGTCATGGAGTTGCAGGAAGTGGCTATGTGTTTCTGCTACTCTATCGCCTGACAGGCGATCCAAAACACCTTCATCGTGCCCATGCCTTTGCAGACTTTATTTTTAGTCCAGAGTTCTCACAAGGCGCAAGAACACCTGACTCACCATACAGTTTGTATGAAGGTCTGGCTGGTACTGTCTGTTATCTTGTTGACATACAGAAACCAGATCAGGCTGCTTTTCCATTCTTTGATGTGTTTTAAGTATGGTACTCCTTCCTCCCAGCTGAGAATAATATTGTCCCATACGTTGTTCATGAATGTAAAATATTCTCATATTAGTAAATGAATTATACAGTTTAAATATTTATTCATAGTATACTCATTCTGTAGAAGAATACATAGGTTACACTGGTCAACACACAAAATGTATCCATAACCAAAATAGTTGATTCCTCTTCAATTCAACGTGCTGAAACCAAATATGGCCTTAGAATTCAATTCTTGGCTCTAGTTGTCATGATACATGAAGTGTGGCTTAATGCGTAAAATAGTTACTTGGGAAGGGATACAGGTTTCAGCACTGCGCTCCCAGATGGTGAGAAATGAATTCTGTGTATCATAAAAGGCACAAACATCTAGTTCATTTCTTTAAAATGGAAAGGGGCCTTTTTGCTTGCACTGATATTGATGGCCTGATGCAAACACTCAATATGAATCACAATCCTCTGGACTGGCGACTCTTTATAGACTTGTCTAAATTGAGTCTCAAAGCAGTTCCCCTTCACAATGGCAACACCCTACCTTCTATTCCTGTTGGTCATTCAGTGCATAATAATGAGTCATATGAGAACATGAAGATTCTGATGGAAGCCATTAATTACAATAAATTCAAATGGCAAATCTATGGTGACCTAAAAGTGTTGCCTTACTACTTGGACTACAACATGGATTCACAAAATATTGCTGCTTCATTTGTGAATGGGACAGCAGAGCTCGGTCTCTTCATTACTCAAGACAGCGTTGGTCCGCCAGAAAATCTCTTCAGCCAGGAATCATGAATGTGGAAAATCAACCACAAGTGGAACCGAGTAAAATTTTGTTGCCATCCATGCATTTAAAGCTGGATCTGATGAAAAATTTTGTAAAGGCCGTGTACCAAGAAGAAGCTGCCTTTACTTACTTATGAGAAAAGTTCCCCAGACTAAGTGAGGCAAAATTGAAAGAAGGTATTTTCATTGGTCCACAAATACGAGACATTATCAAGGACAAATTCTTTGGCAAGCTCCTTCAAGGCAATGAAAAGGCAGCTTGGGACAGTTTTAAATTTGTAGTAAAAGTATTTATGGGACACAGAAGGGCACAAAACTATGAGGAGCTTGTAAACAACCTTTTGCAGAGATACCAGAAATTAGGCTGCAACATGTCACTAAAAATACACTTCCTTCATCGCATTTGGATTTTTTCGCGAATTGTGGTGCAGTGAGTGATGAACACAGAGAACATTTCCATCAAGACATATCTTCAATGAAAAATAGATATCAAGGGAAATGGAACTGTGCTATGCTTGCCAACTACTGCTAGACTTTGGCAAGGGATATCATGGAATACAAGCGACAGGCAAAATGGAGGGGGGAGAGAGAGAGAAACCTTATTTTGTTTTTGTTAAATAATGAACTTACATGAAAAAGACTGTGCAGATGTTCAGTTTATGTTGTAAATATTATCTCTAAACAGAATAAGTCTACTAAACACATTCGTTTCCACTGAATAGTATTTAGTTTTTTATTTATACCACTGTTCCATATAATATTTCAACCTATTTCATAAAATATCATAGTGTAGCATAATTTTAAAACTAGAGCCAAGTAATTCTTTTTATGTCCCTTTACTAACTTCATAGATGCAAACAAATAAATTAATAACATATTCATCACAGATACAAATTTTTTTTTTAAATTTGTTGTCCAGTGTTATGAACCTGTCGCAAGATAGACTATGTTGTGAATGAATGAATGAACAAATAATTGGCAACTGGTTTTGTATAGTTAGTGCTAAAATTCATATTGAAACATGAAGACTGTACTCAACAGACTTTTTGGCAATACAAAAGAATTGACATGGTTATTGTGTTACCAAGAAGTATGTAACAAGAAAAAATAAAAAAGTATTTGGTCATAATGAGAAAGGTAAAAAAAAACACTTTTGAGGTAAATCATATTCAAACTTTTTAGTTTCTTTCCCTCTACCCACATAAATTTCTACATTAAAAATGTACACGTTGTGCCCCCAGTACGATTAAAGTGCCATGCCGCACTATTGTAGAAGTTTATATGTTCTAAACTGGAACTCTTTATGGGGTCATTACCTCAACAGTGGGTAGAGTTTAGTGTAAAAATTATTCTAAATTTAGCATGGAAGTTCAAGAACAGGTTGAATTTTTGCAGGTCTTTTATTGCAGTCTGTCACCTAATCTGCTCTTTTTATGACAGACATGTTGCTAGAACCATGATTCCTTTACTTCTGATCCCTGTCATGTACAACCCAGCAGTCAGAACAAAATATGGACAGTAAGTAAACACCTTATAAAACAGTTTCCTTTCGGTTTTGAAAAGGTTAAAATTGAGAGTCTTAATCCTGATTTAATAAATTATGGAATTTAGTTTGATGTGAATCTTATGTTTATTGAACCATGCATCATTGTGATAGTTGAAGAATAAAAGACCACCTTGATGTCACTTGCTATTTTATTTCACTTCTTATGTGCTCAACATGTTTCGGACATTAATATAGCCATCATCAGGAGCTTGCAACTATTCTGTTGAATCACCACATTGGTTGTATTGTTCTTGGTTCGATGTGTGTTGGAGTACAACCAATGTGGTATTTCAACAGAATAGTCGCAAGCTCCTGATGATGGATATATTAATGTCCGAAGCATGTTGAGCACATAAGAAGTGAAATAAAATAGCAAGTGACATCAAGTTGGTCTTTTATTCTTCAATTAGTTTGATGTGTTCCAAAGGAAGAGGCCTTCCTTTCAATAGTGCATTGTACTTTCAGCAGTTCAGTACTTTAATTGCTGTGTATTATTCTATCGTTCCATGCTGTAAGTAATACTGCACTTATATACAAATATTCACATACTTCATATGTTCAGAAAGAGAAAGCATGTTAGAATTTTGCATCACAAAAATAAGTTTGTGAACAGCTGTACAGGAATGTTCAGAATCAAGTCATTCGATTAATATGCCGAAAAAGGAAAACCTTATGTTTATTTACATATTTAATGCACATAATCCTTCCTTAATATGTACAGTTAACTTACAAGTAGACATGCATATCTCAAGAGAAAATATACAAATTGTATTCATAAGAGATTCTCTCTTACCACAGTACTGTGGGACAGACTAATAATGAATCCCACTTGGTGAAAACTCTTAAAAGTAATAGCAAAACTTTAACATATTCACTGCCAATAAGAGCAGCTGCTACTCAAATGAGTGCACTCTGCCAGTGCAACAAAGGTGAGAAGCGTAGTACCTTAGACATCACAATACATATCTCCTACACATAGCATCCCAGTAGTCACCTAACAGATAATATGCAATAAAAGGGAGGAAGTGTCACAGGGCTGTGGACAGTTGCACACTGGAGCTTCACGAATTGCACTCTTCACCAAACATATTTCAAAGGCTAATATTACAGACAGGATAGGCTGGGCATGTCAGAAGCATGGAGGGTAAGAAGTGCATACAGAGTTTTGGCTGCAAAACCTAAGTGAAGAGGCTTGTAAGACCTCAACATGGACGAAGGTTAATAATAAAATGTAGCATAAATAAATGATGGGAGGGTTTGGATTGGATAGGCATGTTTTAACAGAGTGGCGAGTGCATGTGAAATTATAATGAAGTTTTCAGTTCCATATAAAGCAGGAAATTTCTTGAGTATCTGTAACAGGCGAACTTACAAAGGACTGCTGTGTAGTTACATTGTCTTCAACATATTCAAGTGGAATATATTCCTTAACTGAAAGTTTTCTCTGATTTAATGTTCAATTTCAGTGACCCTATTTTGTGTGGTTTTTCTCAGTTTAATGTTCAAATCCACTTCCCCCCCTCCCCCTTCTAAAAAAACCTTAAATGAGGGTTTCATGCTGTTTGTAAGGAGCATTTGTTTCTCAAATCAGAATGACTTGTGACTGCCACAAATGTCTGTCCCACGACTGAAAGGCATCAAAAACATCTAGCAGTGAATGGAATGATGTGATTCAGTGCTCTCTGAATCCTGTCTTAAAACTGTACAAACAATTATATTGATCCCCAGAATTTTGTTTTAAGGAGGCTTTCCTGTAAATATTCACTTTGTGAACACTCATTTCATTTGATTTTGTTCCGTCTTACTTATGTTAGATTTCTTCTGCTGTGACTCTGACTTTTTACTTTGCCTCCCCTTTGGACACCACAGAGTCATCTGAATTTTGATCAGAACTGTTAGAGCTGCTACTACTGTCAAAGTCCCATGCTTTGCTAGCATCATCAGATTCATGAGAATAATCACCACTTACACTTGGACACTTGTTTCTTAAATTTAAGTCTGTCTTGATATTAAATTCATGAATGTTTTGTGTTTCATGTAACTGCTTAGTTTGTATGTCCTGTAATTTATGATATACTGTTGCACTATCACCATCTTTCACACTACAAAATGTATTGGTTCCATTTCCTTTGGGTACTTCCTCTTCTGTCTTACCGTTTGTGTTACCACCATTATTACATGATATATTTACATTCTGTCTGTTATCTCTGTCTTCGGCTGATTTCTGATTTTCAGTAACACTGTTAATCCCTACTGTACTTGTACCTACACCTTGTACAGTTACAACCCGTACTTCCTTAGGCGGAGTAATGTTCACTGATAGCACAGCTTTACTATCTTCAAGTTTGACTTTCGTAGATCTAGCACGAAATTTAAGGTTAATAATAGGAGACACCTTACTGGATGCAGCAGACAATGCAACTGAATTGGCAGTACATGTATGACTGCTTACTACAGTGTTCTCTTCACTTACTACATGGGACACTGACATTTCAGGCATAGGTTCTTTGCATTTTCCATTTTGCATCGCTGTATAATCTGTGTCTTCTTTCTCACTTAGTATGACATCATTAATGCTTTTCACAGATTCCCACTGACCTTCAGTGCAGTTCTTTACTTCTGGCTCCACATTGCCTTGTCCTTTGTTACTTCCTGGAAGGCCAACATTTTGGACATTTTTATTGTTCTCGCTCTCTTTTCTGGTTGTATCCCCATGTTTAATGTTGTGTGCTTCTCTTTGTGTAACTTTAACTTTGAAATCTTTCTTTCCCATCATTTTCTCATGATCCTGAAATAAGCATGAAATCTTGTCTTCATCCTTTGAGTACTTATTCTTCTTTGTTTCTTCAGATTCAGTGTTATCTGTGTTATTTGTTACATGTTTTTCATTAGTACCAAATGCCACCTTATGCTTTTCTAGACCCCTCAGTAATTCACTTCCATCTTCACAACTTCTGCTTCTTGATCGCCTGATACTGCCTTTTTCATTTTCATTATAGGCTGATGGCAGTTCAGCAACATGGCCAGATGATACATGATTGAATTCTTTACTGTCAGATTTTTTATTTCTGTTTACAGAGCTTGTTGTAGTATTATTCATTCTGTCCACTGGAGATTTGATGACATCATTTGTGTAGTCATTATGTGCTTTCATTTTTGTAACATCATCTCCTCTATTTTTATCACAGACACTCATCTGTTGCACATTTTCAGACCAGTTTCCATATTTTCTTCTTGTCTGATTTAATTTTGCATTATTGACATCTGTCTGTGAAATGGAAAATGTGGGTTGTTGGTTTTCTTCCTTATTAATTTTGTAATTTTGACAAATGTTTGGTACGTTATCTTCATTTTCATTATTTACTTCTTCTGAACTTCTGTGTTTTGAATCTTTTTGAGCAACATTATCCACTACTTTATGTTTTTCAGACACTCTGGGAATTAATGCTTCCTTTTTACTAATTGTGAGTCTCAACACAGTGTCCTTTTCATTTTCACTTTTGTTTACTTCATCAGGCACTGAAGAACCAAGAACAGACTGTTTGGATAGTATGTGTTTTGAATCCTTGTAATTAAATTTTTCCATTTCATGTATTATGGCAGCTTTGGAATTCTCCATTCTGTCTGCTGGAGATACTGTTTGACCTTTGCATCCACTCTGTATACTGGAAACAAAAATACCATCTTGTTTGTGTGTTTCCAGGCAGCTAATTTTCTCAGCATCTGTACAGTCTTTTTTCTGTTTTTTCCTTTTTCCTGCATTGTCCAGGTCCATCTGTGCCACCTTGCCAATACAGTCTTCATTCTGTTGTCTATCTTTGTGTTTCTGTAGGCTGTTTGGCATTTTTTCAGTCCTTTCACTTTGCTTTTTATTTTGTATTTCTTTAGAAACTGCTTTCTTAGTTTTATGTCTTGCACGCTTAGCATCTGATATTTCATGTAATCTGAATTCCTCAACCACCCTTTCGTCTACTTTCCTGTGTTTACTCTTTGAATTTGTACCCCTTTTCTTTGTTTTTTCAACTTTATTTGCTTCACTACAGACTGGCAGCTGAGCAGTAATTTCTTTGGATGATACATACAGTGATTCTTTGAGGTCAGACTTCTGTTTTTCATTCCTTATATTTGACACAGAAACCTCTGGTTTTTCTTCTGTAGATTGGCAATCAGTTTGTATTGTGGACTTAATGACCCTGTTATCTTCATTTTTCTGTAACAAATTTACTTGTTGAACATCTTCATTGCAACTTGCCTGTTTTCTGTATACTTTACTTTCTTCTGAAACACGAACTTCAATTTCATAATGTTCATCCATTTGCTTATTCCTTCTATAATCCTGAGAATTATTTGACTCCTTTTTGTCAGATTTGCTTTCTGTTTTCTTTATTATTTCTTCTTCAGTTACTGATTTATTTGTGTTCCATTTTGCCTTGGTATTTCTAAACTCTGTTTCTCTTTTCTTGTCATTTTCAGTGTTGTCTGTGCCACCAGATGCTGTTTGACATTTAGGGTCATCCTTCTTCATGTCTTTTGCATTGCTTTCTAACAAGTTTTCTTTCTGGAAGTTCTTATCATGTTCTTCATCTTGTCCACTTGCTGTTCTTTCTTTTGTATTACTTACTGTGGTTTTTTCAACTTCAATGGAATTCTTTCCTTTTTCATCATTGATGTTATCGTCATTCTGAGAATTACTTGTACACAGTTTCTTATTCTTGTATTTTAACTCTTTGCTTTTCCTTATTTTGTCTTCGCAACCTGCTTTGTGTATTCCACGTGTTCCATGTTCTAAATCAGCACCATTTAAACTGATACTATTTCCAGTGCTTATTACTACCTGGCTTCCTCTCTCATGGTTATTACTTCTTGAACTTCTAATTTCAACTGACTTGCTTGCTGGAAAAGAATTGTGATTATTTTCTGAGATATTAGTTTTAATGATTTCGTTCAAATTTGATGGATCCACACTGATTAGTGTGGATGGTCCCTGCTGCAGTTCTTTATTGCCATACCTTTCTTTTTCATTTGGGGTAGATGATCTATTACTCTCCTTTATTCTTACCAATTTGGTTTGGCCACCACAATCATCATGAATTTTAGAGTTTATACTGTCATTATCTGACATCAATTCTACCAAGAACATTTTATGAACATTTATTCCACAATCTTCCTTTTGTCTTCCTGTCGCATTCTGTTTTGTGCCATCCACTTCCACCCTGTGCTTTTCTTTTTTCTCCTTGTAATCCTGAGAATTGGCTGACTTCTTTGTATCCCCTTTTGAATATTTGTTTTTCATTCTTTGTTCTTCAGAATTTACCCTATTTACTAAATATTTTACATTTCTTCCATCAACACTGCCAATTACTTTACACTTTTCTCTGTATGTGCTAGTTCCTTCAGAACTCCTGCTTCTTGATCTCTTATTTCTGACCATTTCATCTGTATTACTCAATATTCTTCCAGCCTTGTCCTTATTCAAAAGTTCTGAAGGGCTTCGCCTCTTACAGTGGCTATTAGATGTGATCGGTGTGCAAGACCTTTCACGGTACCTCTGTGAGTTATATTGTGGTCTACATGAGCCTGAAGCCTTTCTGTCAAACCTGATTTTAATACGTTCACCATGATGTCGGTCAGTCATCCTTTTGTTGGCAACATTTATGTTTGTTGCATTTAATTCTGTTCTATCAGTTTTAATCCTTGTAATGGAACTTGTTTCCTTCTTGATACCTGCATTGTCTACAGTTAGCTGCTCAACATTCAGTTTAATATTTTGGAGTCTTGTTTCTTCTATTTGTTCTTTAGGTTTCTTTTTTCCTTTCAGCATAACAGTATCCACATTTTTTATGTTATCAGTTCTACCTCCATTCACTTTATTGTCTTTCAGCATGTTTTCATTTACTGAACATGAACTGTGTTGTTTCATCATTGTACCACTGTACAGTTGTTTATTGTCTGTGAAATTGTCATTTTCTGTGTAATTGTAACATTCTCTTCCTGTTATGTCATTCAGCACTTGCCTTTTAGGATCTGGGAGGTGAACTTCGTCTGCCTCTGTAGTTTCAAGGAGTTGCTTCATCCCTGTACTCTGATTATGCTCACTGAACAATTTGTTATTTGTGTTTTTCACCAAATCAGTTGTCCTTGCTTCACTGGGCTTCATTTCAGTGTTTAATTTTACAATTTTAGCCCTTCTTGAACGTTTGAAACTACTGTGTTCCGACAGGTTCAACAAAGTGGTAGATCCACTTCCACGTTTGCTTCCAGCAGAAGGTGACACTGGAGTATTTACTACTGGCGTAGTCTGTGTGGTCTTTACAGAATGCTCGAATTCAACACCTGCAGCTTCCATTACAGAATGTTGTTCAGTCTCATGTGTGACTTTCTTTTGTGGTTTAAAATCTATATCCTTTGAATCTTCAAGTCTTGTGTCTGTTGATAACTGTGTCTTCAAGCGTGATGTAGATGTATCACTCTCAGGTGGTTTTAATGAGAGATCAGTGGATTTGTCTGGTACTTCTGTTAATGCAGACCTCATACTGCCTGATGAGGTTCTGCTACAGTACCTTCTATTTGCACTGCCCTGTATAGATCCTGTCACGATTCTGGACTGTGAGACAGATCTTGATCTTGACCTAGGCCATGACCTCAGACTTCTAAGTGCTCGTGACAAGCTGGTTTCACGTGTTATTCTTGGTATCTTATATGACTCCCACCTTTTTGAATGTGAGTGGTGGCCTGAAGCAGTATATCTGGGATATGTTCTTGATCTGTAATTCTCATAATCTCTTTCTGCTTTATATTTCCAATATGGTTTATGTTTGTATCCTTGGTGAAAGTGCCTAGATACAGGTTCTCTTGACGTAGTATGTGATATGGGCTTAGAACTATGGACACTGAATTCCTTTCTTTTTGTATGCATTCTCTCAGTTTCGGTTTCAGCATGAACGACATCTCTTGCACTGGGTAAATATCTACAATTCTCTGAGTTGCTTCTTTTTCTCTTTGACTCATTCTGTGAAGATGAAACATATTCTTTATTTAAATATGCAGAATTGTTGTGCACTTTTACATTTGTATCTTTAGGTCGTTCAGTATCTGTAATAGGAATTAGATTCCATGGAATTACTGACTGGTGTTTGATGTCTTCACTTGATTTGTCCAAACTGATGAACTTCTTATTCTCAGGTATCAAATGCAGGCGTCTTCTACTGAAAACTGTAAGGACCTCTTTGGGTGGAACAGACATATGGGATGTTAATTTGTTTGAAGCACAGTTTTCAGGGTGATGGAATTCTGTCTGCTCTGTTCCTGGAGCAGGGTGATGGAATTCTGTCTGCTCTGTTCCTGGAGCAGGGTGATGGAATTCTGTCTGCTCTGTTCCTGGAGCAGGGTGATGGTATTCTGTCTGCTCTG
>Ga0123355_10002203_pt1 | contig 27497 bp, 30 predicted proteins | sample TergutEmb28metaG_3_FD_89872 | JGI IMG/M metagenome (GOLD analysis project Ga0123355, IMG submission 89872) | Embiratermes neotenicus P1 segment gut microbial communities from Petit-Saut dam, French Guiana - Emb289 P1 | ecosystem: Host-associated > Arthropoda: Insects > Digestive system > Gut ... | reverse complement strand
TTGCCCATTTCCCATTGCTAGGCATTGGAATTGTACTTTCTGCGATTTCTTCAAGCACAGTTCTAAAATCAAGTCCTTTATTTGAACTAAAGGCTCCGGGTACGTTTTCCCAAATGATAAATCTTGGATATTCATTATTGGTTGCACCCCTCATCTCTCTTACTATCCTGATTGCCTCCATAAACAAACTAGATTTCTCTCCATTAAGCCCAGCTCTTCTACCTGCAATTGAGATATCTTGGCATGGAGATCCTAATGTAATTACATCCACAGGCTCAATCTCCGCACCATTTATATGCGTGATATCTCCTAAATGTTGCATGTTTGGAAAATGCCTCTTTGTAATGCTTATTGGTACAGCTTCAATTTCGCTTGCCCAGACTGGCGTTATCCCATGACGTTCGGCGGCGAGAGGGAACCCGCCAATTCCATCAAACAGGCTCCCCATTGTCAGCGCTCCCATCAATGGCATTTTGACCACCCACAACCACGAACACATGAAACGCAGCCACCCTCATATACTAGCTCTTCATTGCATACTGGGCATGAGTTCCGAAGTGTAGCAATCATTGGTGGCACTGATGGTTCAATGCCACCATATTTATTTAATGGTACTGTTGTTGTCTCTGTTTCTGCATCGTCATCATCGCATATAATGGACTCATAAATTTCTTTTTGCATATTTGTAGTAGCATAAGCAACAGCAGAAGCACATGACGTTCCAGGTGATACATCATTTTTTGTAGCTTTACGAGCAACATATGATGGACACGCCGGAACTGATTGCAACTGGTCTACTATGTCTTCGATTGAGATGCCACCACGAGCAGCTAAAGACATTAAACGTGACATCGCAGTGAGACTCGAATTGCAAACTCCGGTACTTCCTTTACAAAGATATGTCTCCATAAGTTCTCCGGAAATTGGGTCTGCAAAAACACTGCAGTGAAGCGACCCGCATCCAGTCATAAGCTTTTTCTTAAGACCTGTTAAATTATCGTCCACACATATAATATCTCCGCGATTTAGTTGTATTTTATTCCCTGTCATTGTTATGTTCTGTTGTGGCTTCTCATCGTCTTTTTTAGTACTCAGAATGCCTGTCCTTCTACAGTTATTGCGAAATAATGTCAAACCTTTAAGCTTGTTTTTCCATGCTGAAAGGTATAAGTCATATATTTCATTAACTGTAGTCTGTTCCGGCAGGTTTATGGTAGATGATATAGCACCGTCATTATATTGTTGAACGGCTGCTTGTACAGCAATGCGGTCTATCCAATTGATATCATGAGATGCCACAAAGTAGTTCGGCAACAGAGAAACGTCTTCTCTTGTTGGATTTTCAATCCCTTTGTTTAGTCTTAGCCACTCTTGGGCCTCATTGATGAATATTTCGTAGTCTACATCTTTGCTATGTAATGTTTTAGTTGTGCGCGTGTAGTTTATTTGGTAGAATGGCTCAATTCCTCCTGATATGCCAAGCATAGTTGATAGAGTTCCAGAGGGAGCAACAGTACAGAATGCGGCATTGACTAAACCAAATTCTGCAACCGCTCTTCTAATATCAGGCTTGATATTATTTGTGAAAAAGTCATTGTTTGACAAGTATTTGTAATCGTAGTATTTGTGTGTACCATACTTACCTACCTCTTCAACTGATGCACAAACACATGCATTCAATATGGTGTGTTGGATTTCCCTAGCTAAGTTGATACTGCGTTCACTGCCATATTTAATACCAAGCTTGACGAACACACTCGCCAATCCCATGTGACCCATTCCATTTATGCGCCAGTCTTTTACTGATTGTTGAAGCTCTTCAAATGGCAGCAATGGAGTGGATTCGAATAGCACTTCGTTCATAGCTTTGAAAGCTATCTTGGTATCTTCGCGCAGTTTATGAAGGTCAAAAAAAGCACCTGGAGCACCTTGAAAACATATGTATTGTGTTAAGTTCATTGCGCCCAGATTACATGCCCCGCCCCAGAGTTCATGACCATTTGGAGATGTGCCTCCGGGGAGGGGAAGTTCTCCGCAATTATGAACAATATAACCCTCTACAATACCCCAATGTGAGATAGGTTCTGTAAAGTCATACACTTTTTCTGGAGCGTCCTTGTACTTCAGACCTATAACAGTTGGAGCTTCATTTATTAAAAGTGTCTTTAACCTTTCATTTTTATAATTTTGAATAAAACCAATATTGTTGTAAAATTTTATCCTGCTATTATATTTCTGAATATTAACATCATAGCTTTCTCTACATTCGTATTCTCCGTTTTCAAATTTCACCTTTTGTTTTCTGTTGGTAGTAATATAACTACTATATCCTTTGTCATTTAAAAACCAATTCAACTGATTGGCAAACTCAGAACATGTAGTTTTATAAGTAATCCTTCCATTTGATAAGACAGATCCATTAGCAGAGTAGCATCCTCTAATGAAGCTAATTTGTTGCCCTTCAGTCCATTGTTCAAATGTAGATGGTAATGTTCTTTCTGGCAATGACTTAGAAGAAAACCCTAATGCAATAAGAACTTCATTAAAACCATTCACATATACCTTTCTGCCCTTCACAACATATCCAAAGAAATCCGCCACATCTGAATCACTTTGCCCAATATTGATTTCTAATCCTTTATGAGTTTTACTATCTAATCTTCCTAGATTACCGTCACCTTGAATAAATCCATATTTAACAAAGTCGTCATCATAATAATTGTTTTGATTTAAATATGGCATTACTTTCTTTTTTAACATATCCTTAGCTTCGCATTCTTTCTTGTCATTTGTCATGAATACATGATCACCTGTACAAGAAATGATTTCTTTAGTAGATAACCTCATATCAAGAATTCTTTTTATACCACTACTCCATACTCTGCTTTCACTAATTAGTCCATCTTTATTTATAATTTCTATTTCTTTACCTTCTAGTTCGGCAAATGTTTTATATCCTTCCACGGTTAAAATAGACATATTGCCAGCAAAGCAAGGATTACAATTTTCGTAATTAAACCAGTCGTTTTCAGCCAACATATTATGCCGCCGAATCTCATCGAACCAGAGTAGGCCCGGTTCCCCTTGATCATGTGCGTTCTTAGCAATCAGCATCAATATATCTCTTGCACTGACTTTCTTTTCAATCTTCTCGCCTGTATGCCTCTCAAAAGACAGCCACCAACCTTCATTGCTCTTAGCGGCCTTCATAAAATCATCTGTAATCTTAATGCTTATGTTTGCGTTAGTGACGTTGCCCAGATCAGTTTTACTATTTATGAAATCAACCAAGTCAGGATGATCATCTGTGATGGTAATTATCAATGCACTTCTGCGTCCATTCGAACCTATCACACCGCCAACAGCATCATATGTAGGCATGAAGGACACGGCCCCGGATGTTGTTTCCGCAGTGTTGTTTATCTTAGCACCCTTGGGTGCAAGTTTTTCGACGGAGATGCCCACGCCTCCACCAGTACTGAACATCCTTGCCATCCTACTAGCACACTCATAGATAGATTCGATGTTGTCTTCTGGTGAGGGGATCGTATAACAATTCTGATATGTCACTCTCTTCCCCTTGTGATGCAGCCCTCTGTTAGCCAATATCCGGCCACCAAACAGGAATTTCTTCTCGGCTATTAATTTCCGCACAGCATTATTGCCGTGGCTCACCCTATCCAGCCATTCGTCAAAAGTCTCATTGTCATACTGATATTTGCGATTCCATATATCTATTCCAATTTGGTTCTCTTTTCCTAGCCAACGCTCGACAGTGATTTAAACCACCCCATTTAAAATTATATTTGATTTTTAGAATTGCCATAGAACTCATACTACAGTGAACTATCCATCCATAACACAGGTCGTAAGACCTTATTTTCTATTTCTTCTTTTAAGCCCAACAAATCTGTAGCACTTATTTTCACATCGAAACAAAATTCATCTAACGCAACTTCGCTAGAGTGCAGTTTTTGCTCTTTGGTTAGACCATTATCAAAGCATGGACGAACAACACGTATCGTGATTGCTCTATAAGCTCTTTCTTCAAACGCCGTAATCTCATTCTGATATCGAATGTCATCAATTAATATGTAATCAAAGTCATCTTCGAAAACCTCTATCATATCAAGCACACTGTCTGTCCAAAAATTAGGGTTTCTCATCCTAAATTTTTCTGTGCCAAGTGATTGAAGTAACTGTCGTCCTTTCTCGTCTTTCTCTCCGTTCCAGCCTAGATATTGGGTGGCAATATGCTTTAGCCTGTCCCCCATACTTACATTCAATGACTTCTTTCCTCTTTGCTCTAGCAGACTTTTTAATATGTCCGCGGACGCAGTCTTACCAGAGCTAGCTTTGCCAGAAAACATTACTACGATTGGCTTACTCATATCACACCGCCAAATTGCCTCAATCTTTTCACAATCTCAACTTGCCCCTTGCCAGTGATTAACGTTTGTACATATAGCTTCTGCTCTCCATCAATCCCTTCTGCAACCTTAAAGTATCCTTTATTGATGTATGATTGATATGGCTTGTTGCTATTACATAGATATTTGAAGTCTCGCAGCCACCTATACAATCTGTTGCGACCAATATCAATGTCCTTGCCGTATGCTATCTTAGCAAGTTCTTCGACTGTGACTGTGTCAGAGGATTCGGTTACTGTTTCAGCGAATTCAATTAATGGACGGTTAGTCTCTATTTGATCTTCTAAATTCAAAATCTTTGTGTCCATAGCATCGATTATCTTCTGAGCAATTAATACTGCCTTTACCATTATATCTGCCTCAGTGTCATCTTCATTTGTATGAATGTACCCACCGCGTCTACGGATTTCTGGTAGCACTTCATCAAATACCCAAGTCTCAAATTTTTCTGCTGCTGGAAGTTTGGAGCGAATAATTAGGCGGTACAAATCACCTTCAGGAATGAATAGCTTTTCCTGAGTTCTTCCAAGGCTATCGATGACTCCCCGTTTCAGGGAGGCACGACAGTGACGTGAAATCGCGTTGTGAGGCTTACTGTAATCAAGTATCTCTGCGCACTGTGTTGCTGGAAAGTAAGATTTTCCATTAATCATCAATACTTCTAATTTCCCGAATTCACTATTCTCAAAAATCTGCAAATTGTTTTGCATAACATATCCCCATTTTTTATTTTGTTATAAGGAGTGCCCGTTCGTTCACCCCTAGGTGGCGTTTTACCACCCCTTTGCAATGGCCCATTTTAGGACATCACATCCTTTATATATCTTCGAATAACTCAGGCAGCTTCTCTTGCAACTCTTTCAACAATGGAACCATTAATTCTCGCATTTGTGGGTGTGCCGCCGGAAAAGTTCTTTGCTTCAACACAGTTCGCCATTGACGCATGTTTGCTGTCATAACCACTTCAGTCTTAGTACTGTTTGGTAATACCGACCTTGCCATCTCCGGCGCAACACCCATATTAAGTAGATCAAAATAATGTTTCTCTGCCGATTTGCAAGCTTCCTTCCATACGTGATACTGACCCCATGTATCAAGTATCGGGTCGATGAAAGATACCTCATTATCAAATTTATCTTTGGAGTAATTGCATTCATGCCCATCCTGTGGCTATTCTGGGCAGCATTCTAATAAACACCTAAAAATCCACTATGATTCTTAGAAGTTGTTAATTGCTATATTTCCATTTTCAGGGATAAACAATGATTGATTTTAGTTCGCTTATCCCTGAAAAGTTTCTTTATACATAAAGCCACTATTCCCAAAAAGCCTCTCTGTATATTTTGTATTCTTTTGCCAATAACTGTAGTCTTACTATAGTTCTTGAAAAACCATATCTAAAAGCAATACTATCATAATCTTCTTTTGATAGTTCTCCCTTTTCTTTTTCTAAAAGAAAGATATTGTAAAACATTCCAGATTTCCATATTGTAGTCGCATTATAGCTAGATTGGTATTCTTTTAATTCAAAATAGTTCTTGTTAAGTTTTTTTACAATATTCATTATTGTTCCATAAAGTACTGGTGTGTCGATTTTTCTTAACGTATTCTCAAATGGTTTGATCAAATACCGAGAATTCTCATCAATAGGATTTTTTTCTTTATAATTATTATAAGCAAATGACTTATACTCTACAAAAAATTCATCACATAACGGTATAACCTGATTGTTTCTAGCAGTTATTTTTATAGTTTTGTTTTCAATGTTCACGTCTTCATCTTTAGCATTTATTAATTCTATACATTTTTTTCCGAGCAATCCACAATACAGCATATAAATAGTGAGCCTATCATACTTCCGGTCAAGAGTATCAACTGCCTCGTTTAACTCATCTATATTTTTAATGTATTTCCTTTTACGAGTCGCTTTGATGTACGTGGTATCAGTTGCATCAATGTTATCCCATGGATTGCGCATATTGGCGACTTTATTTTTTTCAATTCCCCAGTTAATATAGCATCTAAAATGAGAAATATATGAATGTTGAGAGTTAATCGATGGTGGAGAGAGGTGCTTTAATAGCTCTTCGCAATCTCTCAAATTAAAATCCAGAATGTCCTTATCTATCTCTTCTTCGCGTAAAGTCGCCCTGATAAATAAGTTACGGCATTGCTTTTGCTTGATTTTGTCTGTTAACTCACTAAGGAACCATTCCTTATTCTGTTCTCCAGGCCGATTATAAAACTTACTTTTTTCATCTCCAATGACGTCCACTTTCTCCTGCCTTTGCCTAAGCCGAAACCTTGCTCGTGCAGGAACTACAACTATTTTATAACATTCAGAGCAGCAACGACGACCCTCGTCCATATCTATCGGCGCGGGGTCGTACCCCATACCCTCATATTTGACGCCACAAAAACAACATAACTTCTCCATGAAACCCTCCCCCTATCGCTCTTTGTTCATTATATACCTCCATAAATCGCTGTTACAAAACCATCAAATCAACCTGACACCGATTCTATTATCCGAACGAGAACAATAGCTTCTATATGGCTCTAGAATCGCCTTCATATCTATCGAATTTCTCAATCCATAAAACCCTCAGGATTAAATCTAATTATCCTCCCATCCAACCCTTTTTTCTGCATTAAATCTCGTACTCCCACCATGTCAAGATAACTTATAAGGACTGGATGGCTGGCTGTTTCATCCATATAGGATAACAATCTGTAAAATCCATCAAGAATATTTACTACGCCATTTATATAAAGAGTTTTTTCTTCTTCATTATATAGAAAGATGCTATCTCCATAGTTAAGCACATTTAACGATATTGGATCTAACGATATTGGATCGGGGAGACAACTTTCATATTCTGCGAATTCATCCCCTATTTCATCAAGGCAAACTATCTCAAGAATATCTTTCTTTGACATAGCAGTAGCCCACACGCCATCTTTGATTTTATAAACATTTTCAAGAACGTAACTTACATCCTTCATCATATCCTCTCCTCATACTGTTCTAATCTCGCAGCTGTAATCGCATCATTCATCCTTCTTTTTGCCTTGTTGATAGGCTTACTTCCTTTGAAGCCCTCAGTACTAAAGTCAATCTTACTGAGCACATTTTCTAATAACTCTCTCCAATTATCTTTACCCATAAGTACTTTGGAAAGCATTACATAAGCTGGAAACGCATATGTCGATGCCTTCCATGACTTACTTCTCCTCTTTTTGCTCTCCCACTCAGATGCAAACTTGTTGGTCATCTCGTTGAAAAATTCTACGAGCCAATCAACCGTCTCATTAGTCTTTGCCGGAGTTGTAGAATTCACTATGCCATATTCATTTTCGATAGCCTCAGACAACTCTGAGAATCTAATTAACCCACCAGCATCAATTTCCTCTTGACTTTTTACGATATTGCTTCTGTATATCAAAGAGGCATCTGGATGACGCATGATCTTATAAACCAAATCATTCGCGGCATTAATTTCGTATGCTTTGGTGAATCTAGTATCTATGCGTGTACCTTTGTTACGTTGTGACAATAAATCCTGCGCCCCAGCCAAATCGAGGAAGGTTACTATGACAGGAAAATTCATATTGCGATGTGGATTTTCTTTGAACGTTTTGTGCATAGCGGCTAATCGGTGATACCCGTCTGGGATATCTATTATACCCTTAATGTAAAGAATTTTTTCTTCTTCGTCATATTCTAAACTACTTCGGCCATCATCGAGCACATTCAGCGTTATTGGATCGGGGTGATATTTCCCTGAAGACATCTTCTCTGCCATTTCACTTACCTGTTTTTTATTGACTGTTATCCTTGCCATAAAATCGTCTTTACTTTGTTGCATCGGTCTTTGTGTTGCTGGGTTGTACCGTATTTTGCCGGAATTATCTATTTCAAGAATATCCTTCATTGACATAGTAACATTCCATTGGTTATCTATGAGAAGAAAAGCATTTTTAATTATGGTTATAGACGAATCTGGTTTTTTTATCTCTTTAGCTTGAAGCTTCAGCCTTTGAGTTTCTGAAATTTCTATGTCCGTGAATAGTTCGGAAACACTAGGTATTCTTTTTTTATACTCTGAAACAATGCCACTATATAAGACGCAAAGCTCCACTTCATCATATGTATCCAAATCATCAATTTCTTGCCATAAACTTTCAATTTTTCCTGGTTCAAAACCATAATCGTTAGCGTACTTCTTCAAAGATGCTTTGACATTCTTATCATTAACCCCAAACACCCACCGAAGAGCGTCTTCTGCTACTTGTCTACTATCTGCATTTTTCATATAGTCAGCACATCCTTTCAGAATCATTATAAGACAAGTAACATTAGACGTCAACCCCGATAACTTGATTTTGATTATCAAAATTCAGCATAAAGAAACAAGCTAAAGAGTGTCTGCTACAGAGCCGACCCTTTACGAGCTGCGTTCTTTAGCATTTGAAGCTTGGCATCAGTATCGCTTCGCCGATAATACAACATAGTCTGTTCAACATCTTCGTGGCCGACTAAATCTCTAACTACTACCAGAGGAACACCAGACTCTAGCAGAATGGTTATACCTGTACCTCGCATATCATGAGTGCAATACCCGCCTTCTTTTCGACCGACAGGTAGCCCTGCTTTCCTTAGTATTTGCCGAAATATATCATCAAATGCATCCGTAGTAAGACAAGTCTTTTTGGCACTTTTATGTAAGTTCTGAAACACATACTCATTCTCTTCTAGGAATGAAGCCTCAATGTAAGCTTTTAGTCTCCTCAAGAAATCAAGGTTGCCACAAATAAATGTCCTGCTCTTATTTCTTTTGGTATTGTATATGAAGATAGTACATTTTTCGAAATTAATATTGCCAGCTTTTATTTCAACGACTTCAGATATTCTCATTGCACATACATAACACATTTCGAGCATCAAAGCATTTCTTTCAGAGTACGTTGTCTGTGATGCTGCTTCAAGGATTTTTTCACGATCTTCTCTGGTGATAAACAGCTTTATTTTGCCATCTTTATTTTTATACTCACGTTGTCTTTCGCCTTTTATCTTTGCCGCTATTTTATTATTGAATAACTTAAAAAATTCTGCCTTATTTTCACTAACATGTTTTGTTTTGTACAACAATTTAAACAATGCTCTGACATGTGCAAGGTTACAGTTTATCGTGGAGCCGCTCTTGCGGCGCTCCTGCTTTAGGTAATTAGTATATTTGATAGCCGTTTCATAATCAACCTGATCGATATATTCCAACCCAGTATTCATACAGAAATTTACAAACATATTAACTGCACTCAACCTGTTTCTCACTGTATTTACTGGCGTTTCAAATGTCTCCATATTATATTTAAATATTTCAATAGCCTTGTCGAAAGTTAATTTTTTCTCATTGCGCATGACGCAACCCCCTTTTAGATATTTCTTCAATTTGTCTCTCATAATATTGAGGACATCTAGCAAACAATGCCTCTAATTGTCTATCACATTCTTGGGATAAGTGAGGATACACAGCTTTTATTTTCTCTAATGTTCTTCGTTGAAGGATGAAGTATGCGTAGTTATTAGCGCGTTTCAAATCTCGCCAATAACGGTCATAGTTACACAAATCATGCTTGATATAGTTGATTTCCCATTTGTGCATTGTTGACTCTTCTACGTCATAGATGGAGTCATAATTATTGTGTCGCAAGCTAATTCTTTTAACATTTGTAAGAGTGTTTTTTCTCAAGGTGCTAAGATTGACCTGCTTGATAGCAATCTTTACATTGTTCATTTCAGTAACTATATCATCGGTCTTAAACCTATGCATACCATTTTTCTTTTTCATTTGAAGATTCCCCTTTCTTTTGCTTCGTTATAAATTTCTAATACCATCGCCATCTCTGTGTCAGCTGTATAAAAACCTTCCTTAATTTTTTCTCCTTCTAAACGTTGCATTAATCCATTATCAAATTCCAGTGTATCAACATTGATTGTGTCGAGGAACTCAATAATATTACCCTCACTAACATAAGCTCCCTGCAACCTGCGTGTAGTCTTGCCATCATCAAACAACATATCACCATGACCAAGTAGCTTTTCTGCACCAAGCTTGTCAAGAATAACCTTGGAATTCCTGCCCTCAGATACAGCAAATGCTACCTTGGCAGGAAGGTTAGCCTTGATTAATCCTGTGACTACTTCTGCCTTTGGGTATTGTGTAGCAATAATCAAGTGAAGTCCTGCAGCTCTTGCTTTCTGTGCAATGCGCACAATAAGCTCTTCCGTTGAATTATTATCTATCTTGCTTTTTCTGGATACCATCATTAAATCTGCTAACTCATCAATGATGATAATTATTCTTGGCTTAGGGTCAGCTCCGACCTTTTCCCGATACGAATCATAATCTTTAACATTTAATTTGGCGAATAAATCATATCTTCTATCCATCTCATCTGCCGCCCAGCTTAAGGCAGACAAAGCTTTATCAGCATCATTAATAACAGGGCATAGTAAATGAGGAATGTTATTGTAATTGCGCATCTCAACGTGCTTAGGGTCGATAAGGATAAATTTAGTATCTTGTGCAGTACTTTTCTTCAACAAGCTCATTATGACATTATTGATAAATACACTCTTGCCACTTCCGGTCGTTCCGGCTACTAGCATATGAGGAAGTTTCTTTACATCACCAACAATCGTATTGCCATCAATATCATTGCCCACAATAAACGATGTTGGAGAGCTTGCATTTTTAAAGCTGTCTGAATTTATAGACTCATTAAAATCCACAATGCTAGAATCTGTATTCGGCATCTCAATACCAACCAGACCGGGCTTTCCGGCTATCTCATTGATAACAATCTGATCCGGGAAACCACAATGCAAAGCTATTTCAGCGGTAATACCTTTAAGCTTGTTTGCTTTTTGCGTGATATCCAATTGCACTTCATATCTAATGATCCTTGAGCCAGTTACCACATTAACTACTTCACCCTTAATTTTGAACGCTTTTAATAACTTATTAATTTTGTTTTTCATTATCATAACCTCCAGTTTTAGAATTAAGGCAGAAGGTTATAAGATTTCCTCCTGCCTGTGAATAAACTATCATCTAAGTTCAATTTCTTCTAGCACCATACATCATTAGGCAATCCCGTAGCGTGTCTTCGTGCCCTTATTAAAGCCCCAAACAATCCGGAAGATAACAGGCATTCCCAAAACGGAAAACAACAACCATTTCAATAGGATGCCCGGCAAACCTGCCGATAGCTCTCAGGAAAAAACATCCATCCCAAAAACAGAGCGGGTGGAAAGGACAAAAAACGAAGTTAGGGTGCATCGCCCGAAACACCTAATTTTACAAGCTCCCATGCATCTCGCTCCCACGTTCTGTAAGAGATTTTTGCCCATTCGCTGAGGCCGTCAAAGTTTATTGGTTTGCCGTTTATAAGACGGGTAATGACTTCTTTCCGCAGACTGTTTGCGCTCTCTGGCGGGCATGGTGCCATCAAGTCAATCTCACCCATACGTGCCTTAACGGTATGGTTGCCTTCGCAGTCCAACGTGTCTTTGTAGTGATCTCCCAGCAAAAACGCTGCTCGTTCGATTTGTTGTATTGTCATTGAATGGTTCCTCCCGATTTTGATTTTGCCGGGGTAGTCCGCCCCGGCTCGGTTCTGTAGGTGTTCCTTATGTAGAGCTGCCTTTCTGCCTAATATCGCTTACCAGGTTGACGCAAACATCTCCATTTCTGCAGCACTGTACTCATATCTTTCGCCTTCAACGTAGATGTAATATGCACTAAATACTGCTTTTCCTTCTTCGTCTATTGCTTGGTCTGCATCAATAGATGACGTAAAGTTTGGCTCTATCCCGCCTAATTCAGCTTCGTCTGACATTACTTTTTCCCATGCTTTGCTTATCTCCATAAATTTCACCTCCTTGGCCATAAACCTATTAATACTAAAGAATCTGAAGCTTGTCAACATCACCAATCATACTTACGCATTTTAGCCTCAATTCGGGCCATTATCCATTCACGCCCCAAGAAACGGATTTCTCTTTCGCCGAATTCGCTAACAACCATATCATATAACCTACGCCGTATTTCGTCGGAATCATTAAGCAGAGCTACAGCCCCTTCATATTCTGGTGTGCCGGGCTTATAATCAAGCATCGTGTTTTCAAATACCGCTATCTCTGAAGCAGCTTCACGGAGAGCAACAACAACCTTTCGCTGTCTTGGTGTCATTTCTGATAATTTCATATTAATCCTCCAGTATCAATCACACAATTCGGAAATTGTCTTTTCAAAAACTCACGAACCAATTTTATATTTTTCTCTGTCATGTACTCGCCTTCAGCATTGCATATGTATTCACCGTTCTGACTCTCATACCACAATATCATACCGTTATCTTCGATACGAACCAAGGCTAAATAACCGTCGTCTTGGTCGTCATCCTCCATAATAAAGTGAACATACAACCCTTTGTTATCGTCCGCATCATAATCACACTCTAATTCAATATACATGCTCATAACCTCCCGATTTTTGTAATTTGCCCCTTCGCGATAGCACCTCTTAAATCTTCCATAATATCTTTGCGCGGACGGCGGACATTTTGCAGAGATGTATAATATCGTCCATCTAACTTCTGATAAAAGGCAGTTATTGGGCCAGTATAAAACTCAGACATGAAGAAACCTCCGTTTGTCCATTTTAATGGCGGCAATACATTTAGCATCTCATTATAGTCTTCTTCAGTGATTTCTTGCCATTGGCCGCATATTTCCGCTTCATAAGCAGCCTCACACCGTATGTATAAGTCAGTAAATTGAGACTCATTAAGGATTTCAAACCCTTGTGCCTCGTATCCATCCCGTGTACCGTCTGTATAAAGACATTTGCCATCGAGTGTCATAATGTGATAATCGCGCTTTTTACAAACGTTTTGCCCCGGTCGTACTGCGAATAAGTATTTGTTTTTCATCATAAAGCCCTCCCAAATTTTATTATTATGTGGTTAACCCCGTTTGCTTTTTCGGTCTGCGAACTACACTAGTATAATTTTCTGTTTTAGTAACTTCAACTAGCTCAATAAACGCAATGCTACCCTTTGTAATCCAGCTATCAAAGTCTTCAAAAGACGTATAAAATTTATTACCGCGAATGTTTCCGGTACGCAATTTTTTATAACCTTTGCCCATTTTTACTCCGAGAATGAATCTGTCAACAGTTGTTATCTGATAAACTGTGCCGCGAGAACAACCTAGATTGAAACTTGATTTTAGTTGAAAATATTGACCTTCTTTAAGTTCAGAGGGAGTCTCAATATCCCTTGGCTCAAGTGTAGTAAAAGTTCGTGTTTTAGTTACTTCAACATTTTCATATACTACATTGGTAACATTCTTTTTTTCACGCTCAACTACTTTGTATGGCTTGTCGTATTTTCCGATACGCACACCAAAGAAATAAAAGTTAGTGTTGCAATAATCTATCTGAGGATCGCTATCATCGTAATTGAAACTATCTGCATAATTTCCAACTGTTGTAATTATCTCTTTTACTTCAGTAGTTAGAAAATATGGGCTATATTGCTCATCGTAAATATTCTTAATCTCTTTATCAAGCTCCTCAGTGTGCCAACTAGTTATATCACTACGACGAATATGTAAATGTCTAAGCTTTGATTTGTCTTCATTTGTAAGTTCATCATACGATTTATAAGCCTTGTAGGGGCTTTCCATCAAGAATATATGTAGTTCCTGACACATGCTGGCATAGCTTGTTGTTACGCTGAATTTACAATTGCTATGATGTATTTTAATAAACTCACGAACGATATTAGCAATTTCCTTTAGTGTTAGATTAGATTTATAATTTTCACCTTTCCAACCATATTGAGTGTAAAACTCATTTCTTGTGCTAGCCGCAGTCTCATTGTTTGTTACGTTGTCGCGACATTTCCATATGGCAAAGAGTTGATCGTATTCACGATTAATGAGCTTCATTGCGGATTCACAGCCATTGTTATCTGGATGGAATGCAACTGCTAGCTTGCGATACTGCGTTTTTAAATCAATATATGATTCAACATTTTTAAAATATTTTGTCATAATAGACCTCCCTAATATAATAAGCCCGACAACCTATACGCCGGGCAATCATTCACCCCTCCAGCTATCTAGATCCAACGCTTCAACACGGGCAACGTTTGCCTTATATACATCTTCTGGAACATCGTCCCGAAATTGCATACAGTCAACCAATGACTCTATTTCACTTTTGTTAAGAGTAAAACCGCCGTAATATTTGATAATATCATCAATAAGCATTTGGGCTATTTCACTGTATAAAGGCTTTTGAGAACGGATAAAAATTTCAGCGTCAAGCCTTTGAGCTAATTTGGGGTTTGCAATCTTCAACGTATCACGAATAATCCTTTTACCATCAGCCGTCGTACATTTATAATCAAGATACAGAGTTTCAATTTTTTTCTTCATTACACTTCATCCTCTCGAATTCATCTATTGGGATCCATACTGAGCCATAAGCATTGATACAACCATCAGCCGTCTTGCTTATCGGATTAATATGTATAAAATATTCAGCCGTACTTTTTGCGCTAGCAGAATCATAACCGTCGCGTATAGACAGCAACGCGGCATATATTGCAGCTTCAATCATGTCTGATTCTTCTTGTCTTGCATTGCGCCATATATCGGAGCTGTTACCATGTTCATCATAAGAGCGGATTTCTACCCTAAGACTTTTATCCCGCGCATAATCATACATTTCCTGCTCTGTTGCATAGAATTCTTTTTTCATGCTCTATACTCCTTCCTAACAGGTAATAACATCCCTGTGCCGTTTTTTCCTTCTATCATTATTGTGTGAAGATTTTCATTAATAAAGAGAGTATCGTCAATATCAAAATAACAGTCAATGCTACCACTTTTACTAGTTTCGCTTGCGTATGTCGTTACTCCAACTATTTCATATATTGAATATATCGCCTTTGCATCAAAATAACTCTCACCAATCTTTATCAACTCATTATCTTTTGCCTTGATCTTAACATCGTCATAATACAACCTTTGCACTTCATAGCAACCATCAACATATGTACGTTCTATCATAGCCTTGTCGAATGTCGTATCTTTATAATCGTCCATTATCCCGTGCATCTCATTCATCTCATTCATGCGCAACAAACAGAATGAATAAGATATTACACCGCCTGATTTAGTTGCATTCGCACCAAATGTTTTTTTACTCATTTTTTCTAATCGCTTAATCGCCGCAATCGCTTTTTTAGTCATTGTCTCGACCTCCATAATAAGATAAGCCCCGGAGACTAAACCGGAGCGTTTGCACGTTCGACATAGTGCCAGCAATCTATACATACGAATCTGGTATGTCCGCCACCACTACTACCATTTTCAAAAATTAACTTGCTATGATACCTAGCATTAACTTTTTTCCCGCATTTGTCACACTCTAAATCAGGATATATTTGTTTTAATTCCTCGTCGGTCATTTCATAGATTGGTTTTTCATTCATAATAAACCCTCCAAAATTTATAATTTGTTATTCTGGATATAATTCATCGGCACAAGCTTCAATTAAATCCTGATCGTCCAAATTAATCTCCCAATTATCCAGCATTGCATTTAAAACTGTCATTGCTTGTACATCGGATAGTTTTGGACGTATTGCTTTCACATCTTCAACACACCAGCCTATTCTGATTCCGACGTTATCCCTAATGTGTTGACGCATTCTTTCGGCCAGTGATTCACGGAGCATATACAAGCATTCATCAAGATCAAAGTCTTCAATACCCCTATTTTCAAGCTTATGAATGTATGATTGTAGCCTTTTTATTTCGTTTGTCATAATAATCACGCTCCTAAATTTATTCTTATATTGAAATAGCCATCTACGAGGTATGATATATCCTTATTAAAATCTTCAACCTGTTTCTTTAATTCGTTGCGTTGCTTCAGCTTTTCGTCAATAACCGCTAGTTGCTTTTCAGCCTTTTCAATACGTTGAGAGATATAATCTTTCTGCTTATTCAACTGCTCAATAGCAGAGTCAGCATTTATTCTTCCATCTTGAACCACTAGATCCATTGAGTGCAACAATGAAATAGATGATTCATGAATATAGCTGTATGCTTCTTTTCCCGGTTCCACGAAATGCCTATTTTTTATATGCCAATCAATACAGAAAGCACTATAACGTATACGAAAACATAAGCCGATATCTATTTTTTTCAATACAGTATCAAGCCTTTTATTTGCTACTTTACCGTTAAATTTCCTCAATACTTCCGAGACTGGCGCAAAGAATGTCAGTGCTTCTTTGTTTGCTTTTATTTCTAACAGAGCTAACTTCATAGCTCCCTCGTAACTATAATGTCTCATATTTTAATCCCCCATAATTTGTATTTTGTTATTCAGGATATAATTCTTTAGCCCAAATCTTAAGAACATCCCAGTTAATTCCAATATTTGCGTCGTGGTTTTCTTTAGCCCAATGCAGAACAAGCTTACATTGATCGTCTGATAAATCTGGTCGAACATCCTTAACATCTTTAATATTCCAAGTGATTGTGATTGTATCTTTCATAATAAACCCCTCCAGAATTTGTATTTTGTTATACCGTCTTTAATTTGTTATGTAGTTGAGATCCTTCCAAGACAATGACCACAAATAATTTTGCCTTCCTTTCCTTTATCGCCTAAACGTGCCGCATTTGTTTCATAATGAAAAAACGTATTGCAATCAGTGCATATGAAATATTCCTCATTAAAACAACCAACACATAAAGCCTTTTTATAGCCATCATACTTTATTTCATCCGATAAATAGAGAAGTTTGCAATCGGCACACTCTGTATACTCTGCACAATTGCTGCATATCCAGTCACCATCGCCACACATTGGGTCACCATTGTCTTTTACTTTACCTTCTTTTGCTCTCACATCGTCACAATAAACAAATTCGTTACATTCTGCACAATGATAATTATGGGATTTTTGCCGCAACAAAGATATTAGCTTTTTACCTGTTTTGGGTACGCCGTATAAATCATATGCCGCGCTTTTTAGTACATCCCAGTTTATACCAACACATGGGTCGTGGTTTTCCGCCGCATTTTGTAATGTGTCACATAGTTGTTGGTCGGTTAAATCGCCGCGAATAGTGCGGAGATCTTCAATACTCCAAGTGATTGTAATTGTTTTTGTCATAATAAACCCTCCAAATTTTTAATTTAGTTTTATTCTGCAGACACAAGCCCGTTAATTTCAAACCAACAACCTTCACATACAGGCTTATTGTCAAATAATTTAACATCATCGGCAAACACTTCGATTTGTCCACAATATACACATGTCATGTATTCGCCGTTAATTACAGACATGCATTCATAGCATAAATTCTCGTTAAAAAATGATAGTACCGTTTCACTCAATAACACTTCTTTATCACAACCTGCACAGGGAATAAAAGCATATTCCAGCTCAACATACTCAAACTTTTCTTTGGTACATCCAACCATTAAATTAATGCGCATGATATTTAAATGGCAGACTTCTAAATCTATGTATTCATGCAAGCTATGCTCATTGAAAAACCCTACACTGAGATTAACCGCCGCAATCCCCAACATTGGCGCAATAACGCTTATATCGGAAAAGCTACCTTGAGCTTCAACAAAGCCGAAACTTTCAATAAAATCTGTGAATTCTGGATTATCGCAATCGTAGAATACCGCGTCATTATCGCCACGTCGATCAAGCTGGATAATAAAGTTAACATCTGGAACATAATCCCTCTCCAAACAATACCCCATGAATTTGTCAGCACCAACGCCACCAATTTCCTCATCTTCTGTAAACAGCACAGAGACATGATGTGTCTTGATAATTTCCAGTATCATGTAGATTCCGGCTCTATCGTCGCCACCTATTCCCTGCGGAGACATTACGATATTTCCACATTCAGAGTAGCAGATAAATTTTACCTGCTCTCTGTGTACAGTATCCATATGCGCAACAAAAAGGATGGGCACACTACCTTTACAGTAGATAAACCCATCCTCAATAATAGGATTGTAACCGCGTTTAACCATTTCATTGACCAAGAATTCCTTGAGCTGATCTTGTGTCAATCTCACCAATTTTTTAATCATATTCATACCCTCCTAGATTTTGTAATTTGTTATTATGTAACTAAACAATTGAAACTACTTCAGCATCAAGGCAATTACCGCAAATAATTTCATCGTCGTTTTTCTTCTTGCCTAAACGTGCCGCATTTGTATCGTAGTACAAAAACGTATTGCAATCAGTGCATAGGAAATATAGAGAGTCAAAACAATCTGCACATAAAACCTTATCGATACCATCTTTTTTTACTTCATCATGTAGGTGAATCTCATTGCAGTGGGAACACTCTGAATAATCATCCATGCAATCACCACAAACAAATTCACCATCTTTATTTTCTTTTCCTGATCTTCCTGCCTCATCATAACAGAGGATATAAATTTCACAGGTATAACAATATTGATAATGCTGACTTATGCAATCTTCACATAATCCACCATTGTCACTATTATCATAAGAAATTAAGTCTTCTGTATAGTGAATTTCGCAATGTTCGCATTTATGGAAGTCTGCTAAACAGCTATCGCAAACATATCTATTGTTATCGTTAATTCCATACACTACATTCAATTCCTCAGTTTGAAACTCTTCGCAACATTCGCAATAATATTTTTCTGAATCTTCATCACAGCAAACACAAAACAGCTTATCATTATCGCTTATAAAATCGCCGCATGATAAGCATAAAGAATCATGTCCGATTAGGATTTCTTCAGCATGATCAATATCCTTGATAAGTGACAGAGTAACATTATAAGAATCTGATTTATAATCTGCATAGTGCAAGCTACCACTATAAGTTTTAATATAGCCCATAATATCAGCGTGTTCACGCTTCAGCGTCCACAAATTGGGGCGTTGCACAGAATCAGAAATTGCCTTTTGAACCAGTGGCCTATACATGTCTGATACTTCTTTTTTGCTGCGAGGATACAAACGCGATTGTAATAATAAACCACCTTCATAAAAAAACATTTGCCGCGTCAATTTTTTGGCCATATGATAATTCTCGGTAACATCTTCTTTTACAGTATAAAATACAATGCTTGTACTATCCAGCATATAGGAGAGAGTACCCGCCCTATGGCAATCATCAAGTCTATGGCAAGAAGTAAAGCCGTCACTATCGACTTGATTTGACATTAGCAAGAAATCGCCCGGATGGAGAGATAAAACGGCCTTACGGTCAATGGATAAAGGGTTAAGTGCATCCGCAATTTTGGCGTAAACGCGGTTATAATCTTGGTGCTTGTCTATTCCGTATTTGATGCAAATTGCATTTATAAGCTTAGATACTTTTTGGCCGACATTGCACTTGATTCCAGCAAGTTTATATTCGTTCGCCATTTCTTTATCGTTGACAAATTGACCAAAAGAACAGGCTGTATTAAGCATATGATCAAAATCTCTGATATTATCCGAATCAAGCATATCAATGGCCAAACCAAAAATGTCCTGTTTATGTAGTGTTACAGCATACGTATTGATCTCCCTGCTCTCGGTCACAGGAAAAACGATACATAATTCCTGTTCGTTCCACGCCGGGTTTTGCCGCAACAATGAAAGAAGGCTACTTTTTTGAGTAGCCCACTTGTCGAGAATACCTTGCACTGCATTGCTTGAATAGCCATCAATATAATTATTCTCCAGTATGCGTATTACTTGATTTAATGTTGTCATTTTTTATACCTCCAATTTTTTAATTTTGATTTATGTAATACACTAGCAGAATATACCTACTGATATTCAGGCATAAGGTAACAGATCGGGCATCCAGTTTTTGCTTCAAACAGCTCTATTAAATCGCCGCTATTTACCACTTCAACCAAGTTAAAAGCATCGTAAACCAAAAACTTTACATCTATCAAATATTTGATAATGTCTTTATCTGTAGCATCGTCCGTAATGGTTATCCCTGTCATTTCGACACATTGGTTATTAACTTCATAACCATCTACTTCATTGCCCCAAACGTCGAATTGATTGATAAGAGTATATTTCATAATAAAAACCCCCTAACCAGATTTAAACTCGTTCAATATGCAAATTGCCACCATGATACAGCGCAAGGCAATGATTACCGCCTATGATATACTCATCCTCTGGATACTCATCTGGATTTACAAAAAATCCCATATCCTCTGTGTCTTCAAACTTATCAATCATTTTGTCGATTGCATTTTGTTCGTGTTCCCAGTCTTCCACTTGTACGAATCGGACGACTTTCCACGCAAAACCAGAACCGAACGAGATTTTAAAAGTTTTTGCCATTGTCAAAACCTCCCAATTTTAGAATGTGTTACGCAAGCAAAAAAGGTTGCCATAAGGCAACCTATTCTATTACTTCAAAAGTGAATTGTGCAAAACGCCATGAGCCTTCTTGGATGCTATCAAGAGCTTTTAACATCCATGCAGACATGTCCCAGCTTGCGGCGGAAAACTCCTGTACCCATAAATCGACAGCCTGTTCTCTAGTTACCTTGAAGTGAGTTTGATCGCCGGGCTTGTAATTGTCGAACAAATCCCCTATAGAAATTATAGGATCATCTTCTTCAAACTCAAAATAATCATATTCTTCTTCAAGTTCAATAGGGTCTTCTTCTTCAGGTTCAATTAAACCATCTTCATCATCAGGAACATATGGATCTTCTTCATAATAGTCATACTTGCAATCTTTTAAAGATACTTTTAAGGATACTTCAATAACAGTAGGTACAAAACCCTCATCATACGGGCAATCAATGATTGTTGGATCTTCAATCACATCAAAGACGATATTATCAAACTGAAATGATTTAACGATGTCAACGCATTCATTGGTATAATCCAGCCAGTCAGAAAACAACCATGTATTACTATCCCATTTTTGCGCGAAAATTTGAAAAGCTTCATCTCTAGTTACTTTGCAACGTGATACAGCTTTAGACTTGCGGAACTCAACAGCGTCATGCAATTCAATTGGATCAAACTCGTTTAAATCGTGAGACATAAAAGTACCGCAACAGGCTGATCCGCATTGCCATAAAAAGCCAACAAAATCATCGAGACATCCTATGTGCTCTTTGCCGCCACTATCACAACTAAATGCTTCAGTGTATGCCAGCCTACCCAAATTATCTGTATCACTGGATTTTTGCCAAATGTGCACATAGCCATTATCAAGCTTGCTTGCTTCAGCTCTTGCAATTTGTTGGATGCTGGAAAAATTTGCATCCATCGTCCAAATGATGTTTTTAGCCTTATCAAGTGTTTTCCCGTCTCTCTCTTTTACTACTAGAACAAACTCGGGAAATGTTGCATATTTCTGTTTTTCCATTTTATAAACCTCCAGTTTTTATAATTTGTTCATACTGCTTGTCGATACTAGTAACGTGCGTTTTATACGCTACTAGTACCTGAAAACATTATGAACTATCTATTTTTTTCATTGTATAATCTCCAATTTTTCAGATTTTTTTCGCTGTATTCGCGCAAAATGCGTACATGCTACATCGTTATGTTACAATCTTGTCCATGTCCATAGCAATCCCAACGCGATATATGTCAACAGTAGACTTGTCGCGCCACTTACATATTTTTCTGTACATGCTAGATCTTGCACTTCTAGCAAGCCACTTACAGAAAGTATGTGGGTATTACTACCATTGGTTAAGGCTGGTATTGCCTTGTTATTTGAACATTCTGCATTCTAAAATTGAGCGTGCAACGTAGTAAGATATCAAATAGTAAAAAAATAGTAGATATGTAGAATGAGAGCATGGTTGACATGTAGTAGAGAAAACGGTTTTTGCCCAAAGTTAAACATGGAGGATGTTGCTATGTTGTACCTTTTAACCTGCCAGTCAGCTACACCTCTAAAATAGCTGTGACAATAGTTAAGCGGCAAAATTAAACAATGAACATAAAATCATCTCCTTAAAATAAATTCCATCAATTTCATGGTATGTAAAACGAGGTAAGGGTGAGCTGTGGTGCTCACGCAATAGCGAAAAACTCTTTTTGAACGCTTAACAGTAGCCATATACCCGCAATTTATGTCGTATACATAGAAAAAATATGTACTATTGCGCAAAAAACGCGCGCGGTATGTTCCACTGTGCAATTATCGGTATGAATCAGGGTTTTTCGTTACCTATGATATACAATGATATCTATGGTAATCAAGGCAACCTTGTAATCTACTCATAGATTACGTTGTCGCTTATACGGCTGTTATTGTAAACCGTACGCCCCTAAAGATGTAAAATTTTACTAGGTTGTCCACTGTAAAATGGTATCGACTAACTAACACACATGTTGTCGTGAAAGTCTGCAATATGGACATGTTGCATGCTATCAACCTATGCAAGCGTTGATTTTGACGTGTGACATAATGCAAATACATATTAACACACTTATTTTTGACTGTCAAATTGAATTTTTTTACACTTTTCAATTTTTTCAATCAATCGCTTACAACTACATACTACTACACTTATTTTTGACTGTCAAGCTTTTTTTTAATTTTTTTTCTCGTAATTTTTATCGTCTAGATATCTGTTTGACTTGAGTGCCAATTTTTGGCATTGGCGTCTCCTACATCGTCAAGAGTGAAGACGTGCCGCAACCCTTACAAATACATACTAAGCTATTTCTTTTTGACTGTCAACACTTTTTGTGCTGGAAATAAAATACAGGCTTGCATACCGCTTGTTAATGCGGTTTTTTGTGCTTGCGTTAAATATATCGACGGTATATAGAGAGATCATTAGTGGTAAAAGCTGGAAGTCAGATTGTGAAACAAAAACCCGTTCAAACCGCTAAATCAAGCCATTTGAAGCCTGTTTGCTTGTATAGTATCTATGTAATGATAGCATACTAAAATTTAAATTATTCGCTAGTTTATGCGGTTTGTGGCGTATTTCTTCAAATATACACTTTGCATCCTCCAAGGTAAAAGAATACATAAATGCTATAGTAAGATCGAGTTTCTACTATATAAAGCAGAAAATTGAGTTTAACCCTGTTGGCTGATCATGCTGGCGTATGTGTCGATAGCGTGTGCCCTTGTGCCGTCGGTATATCTGCTTGTGCTTCGAAGCGCATAGCAGGGTGATCGCGATATGATCGCTACTGGCAGCATTTTCGTACGAATGTTCTAGAATGTGCCTATAAGCAGGATACGAGCTAATTTCTTTCAATACGCGATAGTTAATAGTGTGTATACGTGTATTGCAATACGCGGTATGTTTTATACATTATTCGTATCGAAGTGCATAAATGGCATTATGAGCCGGTTTGAAAATTGTCGAAATGTATAAATGGGGCTATAGGCGGCTTTCAGCAGGTCAATTCCTCCGTATAAGTATATTTTATACGGAGAGAACGAGTGTTCGATTCAACCCTTCCCAACTCTCTAAGAATGGCACTATGAGCGGCTTTCGAGCTTGTCGCCAGCGTGGCAATGTAGGGGATAGTTTACATAATGTCTGAGAATTGGAAATCTTTGGAAGTGCCGGGCAGTTCACTTCCAGCGTACAAGAAGAAATATAATGTTCGTGAGTTACACTTGTTTTTGATTGTCATACCTCCTAATGAAGGCAGCACATTCACACCCGGAATATTGTTCAAACTTAAACTGTGTCTGGTATACCTCAGGTGTAACCAAGGCATTGACAGTCAAAATTAAATTGTGTACAATAGTAATATATGGAAAAAGGAGGTAATCTAGATCGGTAAATCTCTGAAAGAAATAGGCAAAGTGGCCGCTAACTGGTGGACGAGTATACTAGAAAAACCCAAGTTTGAAAAAAGAGATACCAGTTTCATCATCTATCTGCAATCGAGATCTTTAAAACCAATCAAATGGGCGTCACTAGTAGAGTTCTCTGAGTATGTGGCTGCGATGGTAGAAGTCCGTCTTATGGAAGACTCTATCTTTATCCTAGGCGTTGATTACGGCCCAGATAGAAACTTGAGCATATTTGCAGAGGCTGCGGATATTCCTATCCTCAACTTCCCTACAAAAATTACAATGTGGACTAGCAAAGACCACGTAGCGGTTAGATACGGATATAGGGCTAATGAACAGTACATATACGCTACCAAAGCATATTGGAATAATCAAATTAAAAAATCTAAGGAGATAATTGAGGGCCACATGAGAGGAGAAACACTGTATTGGATGGATGATGCTGAGGAGAAAGCGCGACTTGAAGCTGCCGAGATAAAATTTTATCAAGATCTTCTACCTAGCTACATAGCTAATATGGAAGCCGCCGAAATCTAATAATCAAAATAAAATATTGATAGGTGGTAATAATTGTACCAAATACCAACCACATACGGTTTCGTCAAGCGCTTCAAAGATATCATGCCCGGAGCACACGAGAACCAGATAGCCTTTGCTCAAGATGTATACGAAATAATACGCTCTGACCATGACACATCAAAAGTTACTGTCCTCTCCGGCAGATGCGGGCTGGGCAAATCAGCGCTAACACGAGCATTAATTAGCTACTTTGCAATAGGAGACGGCTACATTGACCGGGGTAAAAATGCTGTCGGATTGATAGTTATCACAAACACACTTAGCGGTCTGACCCAATATGAAAAGCCAATATACAGAGGGACTAGCTTGGAGCAACACAGTCATTACCTTACATCTATACGCTCAGACGATAGGCGCTCTAGCATAATGAATCAATTACATAGGTCAACATACTATCCTATCGTCACGCTGACCTCTCAACGTTGGGCTGATATGTCACCTGAGCTGCGCGAAATGCTTTTCAAATACGAATATGGCAAAAAGAATGTGCGTCGGATAGTGCTGTTCGATGAAAAGCCTGTCTTTGACAGCGTAGTCCCTCTGACAGTAAAGCACTTCAACGATATAGATACTATAATCTACTCTACGATAACAGAAGGATATGAGCGCGATTACCTGACTAAGCAGTACAGATTATTCTCGCAAAGCATTCGCAAGCTGCTCGAAAAAACTGAGAGGCAAAACAATGACCTCGAAAATAATATTGTTAGAGACTACTGGATGCCAAGTAAGAATCCAGAAATAAAGCCGTTACCAATACAATTCTTCGATTTGATTAAGAAATACAAAAGCAAGTTCATGGAGCACGACATAGACATCATGAAGCGAATACATCACCTTAATGATTTAATGGTAGACGGGGCCTTCATAACGATAAATCAAAGACAAAGAGGAACAGACTACGGTACGTATTTTGAGCTATATAAGGACAACATAGACCAGTTTTATCTTGACGACGATAGCGCTAAGTTCTTCATACTAGATGGTACTTCTGCCAACGATCCGGATTATAAAAGAACCTACATGCGCATAGTCGAGTTTGACAAATATAACATTCAGCTTCCTCTTAAAATCTATCATAATAATGTCAATACATCCAAAAGCAATATGCTGAAGAGGGAGGACGACCTTATTGAGCCTATTAAGGAGGCAATAAAAAAACACACAGATCCGGACAATCCTATGCTACTGATTACATATAATAAAGTCGAAAGCAAGTTTCTAGATATGCCAGATGTATCAGTAGAACATTTTGGAGGACTTAGTGGCTCTAATGCATATCGAAACACTAAGCTTATGTCATATGTAGGTGTTAATAGGTACAATGAGTTTCAATATTTTATCAAATACATAGGCAGGAATCCAAAAATATTTGAAGCGTTTAAAAGTCAAAAAGATTTTGGCAAATATGTAAAATGTTTTATACAAGATAAAATGCGTACTAATGATAATGGAGGTTTTTACTATAAAGATTTTCATGATCTAATGATTGATTCTCTGATGAGTGAATTTGAGCAGGATATATTTCGGCTAGCTATTCGAGATTATAATAATACGGATGATGTCGTAGTTCATACGTACTGGAATCATAATGTTATGGGAGACTTAATTGAGAAAGTTATGAATCGCTTTGAATCATTGGGAGTTGAAAGCCACATCTTACACACACCTATTGAGCTAGATATTGCAAAGATAAATAGCAGAAGGACTTCTGATGATACTATGACTATTCCTCAGAAAATTTTAGACTGGTATGCTAAACAGCCAAGAAGAAAAACTTTCAAGCTTAAAAGTATGCTAGATGAGCTTGAAATTACCTCTAAGCAATTTAATTCAGCCAAGCAAAATAAAGCTATAAAATATTTATTCAATGACATTAAGACTGATAGGAAGGGCATCTACACTATTTCCAAATGAAAATAATACTACTAATTATCTATATAATATTATTAGAGAATACGTAGTATAATTAACTTTTGCTAGTGTTTACAGTACTCTTAAGCATTCTGTATTAAGCTAAAAATGTAAAATTATTTTACGCATAGCTTTGTAAGCCTTGGTAACAGGGCGTTTGAAGTGTTACATTCTAATCGGGTTCAAAAAAGTATTTAATCAGATTGGAAAGATAGGCGACGTTCGTATTGCTTCGCAATACTCGTCTTTTCCTCGGCTATAGCAAAGGACGCTATAACCGAGGAGAATAAATATTCTTCTTACTTCTTATCTTGTGCTTTAGCTTTGAAAAATATTTATTCAGCTAGTGGCGTTCTTTGCTACTAGCTGAATAAAGGACTGGTAGCGTACTTTGCTACCATGTCCGTTTCATGATTTGCTAATAAAATAATGTGCTGCTTAAGCTTATATGCTTACGTTCTAAGCTTTAACAGCATCTGAAAATCAAAATAAAATATAAGGAGAGGATAATAATGTTGCAGAAGAATCTGCGATTGGCTTAAAGAAGTGTGAAAGCTTTCTTAGTCAAAATCAAAATAAAATTAAGGAGATATATAATGCTACAAGAATATTATTTTCATGGCAACATAATAAGAGCCGTTGAGTTAGATA
>Ga0123355_10002202_pt1 | contig 27503 bp, 30 predicted proteins | sample TergutEmb28metaG_3_FD_89872 | JGI IMG/M metagenome (GOLD analysis project Ga0123355, IMG submission 89872) | Embiratermes neotenicus P1 segment gut microbial communities from Petit-Saut dam, French Guiana - Emb289 P1 | ecosystem: Host-associated > Arthropoda: Insects > Digestive system > Gut ... | reverse complement strand
CGAAATCTTTCTTCAGGTCAATCATAAATGGCAAAAGCAATTTGATTTTGAAGTATTTTAATGAAAAGATTTAAGGTATCCCAAAACCCCCCCCCCCCCACAAACAAATACACATAGAATACTACTTAAAATTATTTTGTCTGTTCGTCACTTTCCCTTATCACTTCGACACGGCAGTAGGCGGTAGACATAGATGGACATGTTATTACTGTGAACTGACAGCAGCAGGCAGCAGAGAGTTGTCTGATAAAATAATGACTGTATTGGGCGCTGTGACGTGGGAAACCGACTGTTAAATTTTGGCGAACATAAAAACTGTAAATCCCACATTTAATGTTATACATTACTTGCATTACGTCCGTCACCATCCGTAATAACAACATATGTACATAACATAAACTGAAAGCCATACATAAGGCTGTACCTGCTATGTTTAGCTTATGTATGGCTTTTAGTGTGAGTTAACTGCATGTGTTGGCTTATTGGGTTAAATGTAAACAGTTGAGTTCCGTTCTTAAATGTTGTTTTGTGATTTGTAAATATTTTTCTCTGCGTATCATCTGGAAAGCGTCCTGTTTCTGAGCACAGAACAAATTTCTGATGTAGCGTCTGGAAAGTATTCTGTTTCTGTGCACAGTACACATTAATGTTGTACCGTCAGAAAGTTTTGTTCCTGTGCAAAATACAAGTTAGTGAATAACGTCCGGAAAATGTACTGTTTCTATGAACAGTTCACATTTCTTATGTGTGTTTGTAAAATGTTGTTCCTGTGCACATTAATAATTTCTGACGTACCGTCTGTAAAGGTTCCTGTTTCTGTGCAAGGTACACTTTTACGATTTAGGGTCTGGAAAATGTTCTGTTTCTGTGCACATAACACATTTCTAATTTACCGTCTGTAACGTGTTCTGTTACTGTAAACAGTACAAATTTCTGACGCCTAATATCTTGATATTCCTTTAGGTAATAGATTTCTCGTTCAGGTTTTCTTCTGTTCCCACAGCTTCGTTGTGATATTACCGTAATGCAGACATTTCCAATCCCTGTACGAACATGAAACTTTGCAATGTTACCGTACTGCAGACAGTTCCAGTCCCTGTACAAACATGTAACTTTGCAATGTTAGAGTACTTCTGAGAGTTCCAATCCCTCTACAAACATGTAACGTTGCAATGTTACCGTACTGCAAGCATTACCCGTCCCTGTACGAACATGTAACTTTACAATGTTAGCTTACTGCAGGCAGTTCCCGTCCCTGTAAAAACATGTAACGTTGCAATGTTACCGTACTGCAGACAGATCCATTCCCTGTAAAGTATGTAACTTTGCAATTTTACGGTACTGTAGGCAGTTCCAATTCGTGTACAAATATATAAGTGTTCAATGTTACGATACCGCAGGCAGTTCCAATCCCTGTACAAATATGTAAGTTTGCAATTTTACAGTACTGCAGACAGTTTCAACCCCTGTACAGACATGTAACTTTGCAAAGTTATCTTATTGCAGACATTTCCAGTCCCTGTAAAACATATAACGTAAAAATGTTGCCGTAATGCAGACAGGTCCAATCCCTGTAAAATCATGTTTAAGCAGTTCCATTTCTTATGAATATGACCGACACGAATCACTTGACTTTTAACTGCCTTAAATATTTACTAAAATCTGATTTACTTATGCTGCCCAACACGTACCATATCATAAATATTTGTTAAGAATGTAACGAAACAAACACCGCTTACTTCAATTCATTCCTGTTCAAAATTCAGTCCGCTATAAAAATTTGAATTGCTGAGTTTTGTTTTTAAATGTTGAATGGAGATCATCGTACTTTCTGTTTGAAATGGGAAGACAATTAAAATAAGCCTTTCCCAGCGGCACATTCTGAAACAGCTCCAAACACAATCTGCAACGCTTCATGTCACATTCACCCATTCACACTAAACAGCTCCAAACACAATCTGCAACGCTTCATGTCACATTAACACATTCACACTAAACAGCTCCAAACACAATCTCGCACCGCTTCATGTCACATTAACACATTCACACTAAACTGCTCCAAACACAATCTTGCACCGCTTCATGTCACATTAACACATTCACACTAAACTGCTCCCAACAAAATCTCGCCCCTCTTCATGTTACATTAACACATTCAAACTAACAAGCTCCAAACAAAATCTGCACCCCTTCATGTCAAATTAACATATTCACACTAAACAACTACAAACACAATCTCGCCCCGCTTCTTGTCACATTAACACTTTCACGCTAAACAGCCCCAAACACAATCTCGCCCCTTCATATCACATTAACACACTCAAAATTCCTGTGTCCCGTCATAAAGCAGATTTCATTACTCTTCTCTTTCGCAAAACTCAACACACAACTATCATTACAGTTACAAATTTCCCCACTCATAACAATATTGAAATTCACAGCATTTTATTCAGTACTTTGTAAACGTGAAATTTCAATGCCTATACGTTATTCCTTGCAGTTATAGAAATTGAACAGTACTCTGTGAAGATTAAGCTCTACCGTAATTTATAGATCTTTTACTATTTTTCGCAACCAAGCAATAGGAACTGTGGACCTCGTTTTGTGTGAGACCGACAACGATATATTTATGGGTAAATGAATATATTTGAACATTCGTTACAAAGTGTATGTAAGTTGATATTATTGACTTATTATTTTATTTTCCACCAAATGTTTGAAAATAGAAGTTTAATGCAACAATATTGTAGTTAGCACAAGCTGCCACACCATCCAGTACAACAATTATCACGATACACCATGTCAACAGAACCTCCTGTTTCCCCTCATCCCATGTCAAACATAACAGTGAACATCACCCAGTCCTTCCAACTGAAGGCCACAGACAGTACAATTATAAGAGAATTGTTTGCTTTTATAACAACAGTTTGAAATGTCTCCGGTAGCTTTTGTTAAAACTGCTTGCATATCAAAACAAGTCACGTGATGCAAGCCATCTACTGCTTATTTGGGGTTTTCTTTTTTTCTGTTTAAATTTTTTCTTCAGAATGGGAATGAATTTCGATTTTCACCTCTCTTTCGTTCTTCGGTAAAGTTTTGTGATTCCCACCTTTTCCGTTTTGAAGAATAGGAGACTAAGTTCATAATTTTAAAATCTGCCTGTGCTTAACACAACTCATGGAAAGCCTCTTTGCTTCCTCACAATGAGTCTTACAGTCTCTATGCAAGTGAGTATTGTGTTTGTCCTCCCTCAAAATTAAATATGTTCAATTAGCGCCAGTATAATGACAGAAAATTATTGTGATTTTTGCAATATGAAAGCTGACACCAACTGTACTGCATCTGGAACTTTCGCGTGCTTGTCCTGTGTTCCTCTCCTGTCTGTCATTGCTAACAAAACCACACTTCGTCATTCAGATCCCTGTCCGGTTGTGTCTGTCACGTCTTCAGTAGCTACACATTTCACTGCACTTCCCACTGTTCAAGTCACGTTTCACCAAACAAAATGCACGACTTTGGTCACCGTTGACTCCTTCCCTCACAGCTGCTCTCTTTGTTTGGTGCAATTTACTTCATTGAATGCAATATGAAGTTTCTTTTGGCAATGATATCGTCCACGAACCGATATCTTTTGAATTATCAAGTGTTTCCTGCTTCTAGAACTTAGAAAAATATTTCAGTATACAAGTGACCAAACACGGGAACGTATCTTCCGTTCCGATATTTCAGTAACTTTTTTAAAGTTTCTGTTAGTGTGTCCTGTATTTCTTAGCAATTTGGTTACATTTCTTTACCATACTAATTCTATGGTTCTCTTTCTTTCCTGCTATTCGTTTTCGTGTTTTCTCTCTCTATTTTCAAACCTACATTTTGTGTTCCGTTCAATACACAAAATATGATCTCATGTATTGAAGAACTGTTCCTATCAGAACTGTCTGAATATGAAACATCACTTAATGAATAATTGCGTTAGACGTCTGAATCACCGTTTTGAAATGTTTATTCGTCATTTGGTGAAGCAGGGGTGTCACATTCTTCCATCTGTTCACCCTTAGTACAAACAAACACAGACGATTCAACAAATGAAGCAACACATTTTATTACTTACTTACTGCTCTCAGGTTGCTAGATGGCACATATTTTCAATCAGATTTACTTGGCTTTGAGTTGGAGTCTCATTACCACAGAAACACGAGAGGAAATAACAGAAATTTTGTGGATGGAAAGACGTCAAATTGAAGTGGAATTATTAAACTGGATCCAAATAAATTTATGTATAACAACAATAACCGATCGAAAAATTACCTTATACTATCTAGATCGAAAAATTCTTCTCGACTTTCGGGTTTGATCATGAGAGTATCACTACTGACATCTTTGTTTCAGTCCGTACTGCAGTCTGAATGTTCAAAATCTTCCCACGTTTCGATGATATTTTTAGGCTGAATGTTTGAAAATTTCAGCAGTAAGTTCTATTAAATATAACAGCGCAATACAAACACCAGTTCCCTCTGTCAGTTCCTAATAATCGGAATTACCATAGACTAGCAACATATGGAGGCTTGTGTTTGTGGTATGGTTTAAAATGATCAATCTAAGCGGTTATGTATTCCATCTAAATTTAGTACCTAAATACGACAATGTCGAAACTTGTGTGGTGTTGGTGAAATTGCTGACATTAATTTACGGTAATTTAGAGCACCACACCTAGCAGGTGCAAATGTGGTCTCAGCTCACGGTCTGGACCACGCTATATCCCTCAGCCAAACAGAACACCACAGCATTATTTATTATTGTGCTTCTAGCAGTGAGGGCTAACACGTGGATACCTGTTGACAGCGAAACTTTTCCGACAGTTGTCAAGCACAGAACATGTGTTTTGCACTGTTGTATTGTTGACAACGAGACGCAGTGTTAAAACTTACGTAGCTGCAATCAGGTAGGTGGTGTGTTGTGGTGGTGATACGCCGTTATGAACGGCTGTTCTGTAAATGGGGGTCAAACTGGTTAAAATTTAATCCGGACAGAAATAATTTGGTTTTGGCAGTCATCAAGACGAAGGACCGAAAGATAGTTCTATAAAAGAATAGTTTTGGTCAGGTATATTTTATTAAATATAAGTATTAAATTATTCAAAACTATAACATTCCCTCTTCTTTGTGTGAGTGTGATACTTGGTCGCACAAATTGAGGGACGAGTGAGGTTTAGAATAGGGTGCTGAGGGGGATATTTGTTTCTAAGAAAGCCGAGGAAAAGGGGAGTGGAGAAAACAACATAACGAAATGATCTGTAGTGTTCACCCAATATTGTGCGTGTGATTGAATCGTAAAGAAAGAGATGGGCGTGGCATTTAGATAATGGGCGATAGGACAGGGGTATACAGGATTTTGGTGAGCAAACAATGGAAAGAGATCATTTTGGAAACTCAGGCGCAGATGGGAGGATAATATTAAGATTGTTCTTCAAGAATTAGGAATTAGATGTATGGACTGGATTGATCTGGCTCAGGATATGGTCGGTGGTGGGTACTTGTGAATACGGTAATGAACCTTCGGGTTACATAAATTAAGGGGATTTCTTGACTAGATGGAAAACTTTTAGCTTCTCAGGAAAGTCTTTGCTCCATGGAATATGTAATTAAATAAGTTTCATTAATTAATTAAGCTGCATTAAGAGAGCAAATCATCTTACAATATTTGCACCGTGTGATTCCCTGATAGCAAAATCAGTTAATGGCATCGTACAGCGGAATACATAAACGTTGCACTGATACTTCCCTGCATGTTAAGAGTTACGTTTTTGCACGAGGCGAGTGGGAAGAACAATTTCTACCCGGGCATAAGTGAGACTAAATCTCCGAGAATCTATAGCACCATCAAACCACAATTACAGATTGTTAGTGACTCTAGGCTATGTCTATATAACTGTATCATATTTATGTGACTTGAAATGATCTGACTTTGATATTATAATTTTTTTCCTTTAAAATACAAATTCTTCCCTCCTCACACTGCATAACAGCCCATTTTATGTCAATTAAATGCGTTTCTGACAATAAAACACTCAATGATTCTTTCATTCCTCTGCACTTGAGGACAAAATGTGCTATGCATACATTACAAAATACTTACCAAATTTGGCAAATTGATAACCACCCATTAGTAAGATATGAAATTGTCACTCAAGATTCAAGTCTTCTGGAATGTTATGCTGTGTCACATGGTAAACATTTCTCCACTTGCAAAGGACCACTTTGCCTTCATGTTTTAAGACAATCTGTTGTGTGGCATTCAGTTCCTGTCATTATGAAACTCCTTCCAAAGATCTGTGTGCTGCTGACATCCTGTAACTCTCATTATGAAGCTCCTTCCCCGGCTCTGTGTGCTACCGACATTCCGTAACTGTACATTATGAAGCTCCTTCCAGAGCTGTGTGTGCTACTGACGCTACAAAATTAACAGCAGGAAAATAAATATAAGTGTGTGGTTATTAGTGTGTGGTATTGTGGTTGGGGTTCAGGTTTATTGGGTTGTGTGGTTGTTGGTGTGTGGTATCATGGGCAGGGGTCATCTGAATTCGGTTGTGTGGTGGTTGGTGTGTGCTATTGTGGGCAGGGGTCTTCTCTATTGGCTTGTGTGGTTGATGGTGTGTGGCATCGTGGGTGAGGTTCAGCTGCTTTGTGTTATGTGGTTGTTGGTGTACCGTATTGTGTTTGGGGGTTATCTGTATTGTGCTGTGTGGTTGTTGGAGTGTGGTATTGAGTTGGAGGGCATCTGTATTGGGTTGTGTGTTTGTTGGTGTGTGGTATTGTGTTGGGGAGTAATTTGTAATGTGTTGAGTTTGTTGTTGTGTGGTATTGTGGTGGGGGTCTGCTCTATGGTGTTGTGTAAGTGTTGGTGTGCGGTATTGTGGGCAGGGGTCATTTGTATTGTGTTGTGTGGTTGTTGGTGTGTGGTATCGTGGGTAGGGTTCAGCTGTATTATGTTGTGTGGTTGGTGGTGTGGGGTATCGTGGGCAGTTGTCTTCAATGTTGGGTTATGGTGTTGTTGGTGTGTGGTATTGTGGGCTGGAGTTAACTCTATTGTGTTGTGTGGTAGTTGGTGTGTGGTATTGTGGCAGGGGTCAGGTTTATTGTGTTGTGTGTTTGTTGGTGTTTCGTATCGCGGGCAGGGTTCAGTTGTATTGTGTTGTGTGTTTGTTGGTGTGTGGTATTGTGGGCAAGTGTCAGCTCTATGGTGTTGTGTGGTTGTTTGTATGGTCTATGGTTGGAAGGAGTCAGCTGTATTGTGTTGTGAGTTTGTTGGTGTATGGTATTGTTTTCAGGGGTCAGATGTGTTGAGTTGTGTGGTTGTTGGTGTGCGTTATCGTGAGCAGTGGTCATTTGTATTGGGTTGTGTGGTTGTTGGTGTGTGGTATCGTGGGCATGGTTCAGCTGTATTGTGTTATGTGGTTGTTGGTTTGGGGTATTGTTGGTAGGGATCAGCTGTGTTGTTTTGTGTGGTTGTTGGTGTGTGGTATCGTGGGCAAGGGTCAGCTGTATTTTGTTGTGTGGTTGTTGGTGTGTGGTAGCGTGGGCAAAGGTCAGCTGTATTGTGTTGTGTGGTTTTTGGTGTGTGGTATTGTGGCAGTGGAATGCTCTATTGTGTTCTGTGGAAGTTAGTGTGTTGTATTGTGGTGGGGGTCAAATGTATTGTGTTGTGTGGTTGTTGATGTGTGGTGTGGTGGGCAGGGGTCTGTTGTGTTTTGTTGTGTGGTTGCTGGTGTGTGGTATTGTGGCATGGTTCAGCTGTATTGTGTCGTGTGGTTGTTGGTGTGCGGTGTCGTAAGCAGGGGTTACCTCTATTGGGTTGTGTGTTTGTTGGTTTGTGGCATTGTGGGCAGGGGTCAGCTGTACTGTGTTGTTTGGTTGTTGGTGTGCGGTATCGTGGGCAGTGGCCATTTCTATTGGGTTGTGGGATTTTTGTTGTGCTATATTGTGGGTGGTGGTCATTTGTATTTTATTGTGTGGTTGTTGGTGTGCGGTTTCGTGGGTGAGATTTACCTGCCTTACGTTGTGTGGTTGTTGGTATGTGGTATTGTGGGCAAATCTATTGTGTTTTGTGGTTGTTGGTGTGAGGTATTGTGATGAATTATCAGCTGTATTTTGTTGTGTAAATGTTAGTGTGCGGAATCGTGTGTGGGGGTCAACTGCCTTGGGCTGTGTGGTTGTTGGGTTGTGGTATTGTGAGCAGGGGTCATCTCTATTGTGTTGTGTGGTTGTTGGTGTGTAGAATTGTAGGCAGGCGTCAGATGTGTTTGGTTGTGTGGTTGTTGGTTTTGTGGTATTTTGTGTTGGGTTCATCTGTATTGTGTTGTGTGTTTGTTGGTTTGCGGTATCATGGGTAGGATTCATCTGCCATGGGTTGTGGAGTGATTGGTATGTGGTATCGTGAGTGTGTGTCATCTGTCTTGGGCTGTGTGTTTGTTCGTGTATGGTATCGTTGGCATGGGTCATCTGATTTTGATTGTGTTTATTGTTGGTTTGTCGTATTGTGGGGAAGGGTAATCTGTATTGCGTTGTGCGTTATTTCGTGTGTGGTATTGTGGGTAGGGTTCAGCTGTATTGTGTTGTGTGACTCTTGGTGTGCGGTATCGGTTGCATGGCTCATCTTAAAAGGGTTGTGTGGTTGTTGGTGTGTGGAATCGTGAGCGTGTTTATCTGTATTGGGTTGTGTGTTTGTTGGTGTGTGGTTTTGTCTTCAGGGGTCGTTTTTATTGAGTTGTGTATTTGTTGGATTGCGGTATTCTGTGCAGGCGTCAAATTTATTGGACTGTGTTGTTGTTTGTGTGCGTTATCGTGGGCGGGGATCGTCTCTATTTGGTTGTGTGTTTGTTGGTGTGCGGTATTGTGTGTGGGGTTGAGGTGTATTGGATTTTGTTGTTTTTGGTTTGCGGTATTTTGTTTGGGGGTCAGCTTTATTGGGTTCTGTGGTTGTTGGTGTGCGTTATCATTTACAGGGATCATCTGAATTGGGCGCTGTTGCTGTTGTTGTGTAGTATTGTGTGTGGTGGTCATCTGTATTGGGTTGTGTTGTTGTTGGTGTGTGTTATTGTGGGCAGGGGTCATCTGTATTTTTTTGTGTGTTTGTTGGTGTGCCTTATAGTGTGTAGGCGTCAAATTTATTGCGTTGTATGGATGTTACTATGTGGTATTGTGGTTGGGGTCATTTGTATAAAGTTGTGTGTTTGTTGGTGTGCGGTATCGAGTGCAGTGTTCATCTTTATTGTGTTGTATGGTTGTTGGTGTGTGGTATTTTAGGTGGGGTTCATCTGTATTGGATTGTGTTTGTTGGTGTTCGGTATTCTGTTCTGATTTCATCTGTATTGAGTTGTGTGTTTGTTTGTGTGTGGTATTGTGGTCAGCGGTAATTTTTATTGGGTTTTGTGGTTGTTTGTGTTCGGTATCGTGTGTGGGGTTCATCTCTATTGGGTTTTGTGGTTGTTGGTGTGCAGTATTGTTGGCAGGGTTCATCTCTATTGGGCCGTGTGTTTGTTGGTGTGCGGTATCTTGGGTTGGGTTCAAATGAATTGGGTTGTTTGGTTGTTGGTGTGTGGAAACTTGGGCGTGGTTCATCTCTATAAAGTTGTGTGGTTTTGGTGTGTTATTGTTGTCAGGGGTCGTCCGTATTGGGTTGTGTATTGGTTGGATTGGGGTATCGTGTGAAGGCGTCATTTGTATTGGGTTTTGTGGTTGTTAGTGTGCGTTATCGTGGGTGATGGTCATCTCTATTTGGTTGTGTTTTTGTTGGTGTGCATTATTGTAGGTGGAGTTCAGGTATATTGGGTTTTGTGTTTGTTGGTGTGCGGTATTGTTTTTGGAGGTCTGCAGTATTGTATTCCTTCTATTTTGGTGCGCGGTATCGTTTGATTTGGTAATCTTATTTGGGCTCTGTGTTTGTTTTTGTGCGATATTGTGTTAAAGATCATTTGAATTCGATTGTGTGTTTGTAGGTGTGTGGTATCGTGTGCAGGGTTAATTTTTATTGGGTTGTGTAGAAGTTGTTGTGTGGTATTGTGTGTTGGGGTCATATGAATTTTGGTGTGTGTTTGTAGGTGTGCGGTATCTTGTGGAGAGTTCATCTTTATTGGGTCGTATGATTGTTGGTGTTTGGTGTTGTGAGTATGGTTCATCTGGGTTGGTTTGTTTGGTTGTTGGTTTGCGGTATCTTGTGCAGGGGTCATCTCTATTGGGTTGTGTGGTTGTTGGTGTGTGGTATTTTGGCAGTGGAATGCTCTATTGTGTTCTGTGGAAGTTGGTGTGTTGTATTGTGGTGGGGGTCAAATGTATTGTGTTGTGTGGTTGTTGATGTGTGTTGTGGTGGGCAGGGGTCCGTTGTGTTGTGTTGTGTGGTTGCTGGTGTGTGGTATTGTGACATTGTTCAGCTGTATTGTGTCGTGTGGTTGTTGGTGTGCGGTGTCGTAAGCAGGGGTCACCTGTGTTGGGATACGTGGTTGTTGGTGTGTGGCATTATGGGCAGGGGTCAGCTGTACTCTGTTGTGTGGTTGTTGGTGTGCGGTATCGTGTGCAGCGGTCATTTCTATTGGGTTGTGTGAATTTTGGTGTGCTATATTGTGGGTGGTGGTCGTTTTTATTTTGTTGTGTGGTTGTTGGTGTGCGGTTTCGTGGGTGAATTTTACCTGTTTTTGCGTTGTGTGGTTGTTGGTATGTGGTATTGTAGGCAAATCTATTGTGTTTTGTGGTTGTTGGTGTGAGGTATTGTGGTCAGTGGTCAACTTTATTTTGTTGTGTAAATATTAGTGTGCGGAATCGTGTGTGGGGGTCAACTGCCGTGGGCTGTGTGGTTGTTGGGTTGTAGTATTGTGGGCAGAGGTCATCTGTATTGTGTTGTGTGGTTGTTCTTGTGTAGAATTGTGGGCAGGCGTCAGATGTGTTTGGTTGTGTGGTTGTTGGTTTTGTGGTATTTTGTGTTGGGTTCATCTGTATTGTGTTGTGTGTTTGTTGGTGTGCGGTATCATGGGTACGGTTCAGTTGCCATGGGCTGTGTAATGGTTTGTATGTGGTATTGTGGGCAGGGTTCACCTGTATTATGTTGTGTGGTTGTTGGTGTGTGTTAGTTTGGGCATGTTTTGTGTTTATTTGTTAGTGTGGTTGTTGGTGTGCGGTATCGTGTGCAGCGTTCACCTTTATTTCGTTTTGTGGTTGTTGGTGTGTGGTATTGTGTGCAGGGGTCATCTGTATTTGGTTGTGTGTTTGTTGGTGTGCGGTATCGTGAGCAAGGCTCATCTGTGTTGGGTTTTGTGCTTGTTGATGTTCGGTATCGTGTGTGGGGTCAGCTGAATTGTGTTGTGTGGTTTTTGTTTTGCGGTATTGTATACATGGGTCGTCTGTTTTGGGCTGTGTGATTGTTGGTATTTGGTATTGTGGGCAAGGTTCATCTGTATTAGGTGTTGTCGTTTTTGTTGTTAGGTATCGTGGGCAGGGTTCATCTGTCTTGGTTTGCTTGGTTTTTGGTGTTGGGGGAGGATCCGAATGGCGAATTAACCGGTCTGAATATAGCACATCTATGGGAGAGATTAAATTATGTAATGGGTTTAATGGTTGTTTCTAGATCGCTGTCTGTGGTACACTGAGCGTTACTGACGTTTGGCGCTGGAGATCCCTAGAGTGGGTGTCTTGTTGTTGGTTCTAGTGTTACTTTGGTATTGGACACTTCGTGTAGCATTGGCACTTTTGTATATTTTAAATCAATTCACTGTATATTCGGTGTCCCCTCTGCGTTTTATTCACTCTTTTGATAGATTCAGCGTGTAGCACTGACACACTCTTGTGTTGTATGTGGGAATCACTTTAAATTACAGAATATCGCCAGTCAACACAACTCACCATCAGCTCCTTGTCAGCTTCAGAAACAACCCCCAGCTGTGCACCGAGCTCTCCTTCAAGTACCGTGAACTTTTAACACAGATGCGTTATCAGCCATCAGACAAAAATAATGTGACATATCGCTAAGCTGTAACAGTAACAATTTACTTTTATACACGGTCTTGAATTACATCTCAAATCACAGCAATTTAAAAGGAAGCAAGAGTATATCAAATAGCCTTTTAATTTACCGTATAATGAGCCAGCAGGAAAGTGAAGCAGAACTGGGGAAGACATAGATGTAGCAGCCTCAATCAGGTCAATGTGTATCCTACAGCAGTAGAGCAACCTTACGGCATGTAGCACAGTGTCTCAAACAGCTGCACCACCCCGTGCCTCTAAAAGGTAGGCTACTGGAACTGAAAGAGGAAACACCAGATCTGGCACTGTGTGGAGAACTGAACTGGAAAATTCTATGGTCTTGTTGCATGTCATAAAACGTAATGTGTCAATAACTGTAAGAAGGAATTTGTGAAATTATAGTCCTTGAACACTTGTATGATTTTTATTAAAATGGAAAAAAGTTAATAATTGGAAAGCGTCCACATGATACACATTCCTTTACAGCACAAATATTTTAATGTCATACGCGTAATTTACATTAAAAAATATTAGACTGAAGATTTTAGGCGTTCTTTACAAAGAACAAAAACAGAGTCTTATACGGAAATCATATATTTTTCCCTGTTTCTCGGTCTGTCCGATTGCGGCATAGTATCGGCGACTGACCGTCTGTCGGGGAGTCATTAAGTCTAGTCGAGCAGTTATGTACAGAAAAATGTCGATGAAAATAGACGCAGTATAAACCAAATTTTTTTAAATGGAATAAATACATTCATACAAACAATTTACACATTTCTTATCTGATTTGAAAAAAAGTCGGTAAATCAGATCTGCACATGTCACCGTCCGGTATTTGTGAGTGCCGTGAGATTCGGTGCAGAGAAACCTGTGCTTTACTTAGAGGCATAGAGCAAATCTTGCCAGGGTACTACAAATTATTTGTTTGACTTACAAAAATAAATTATATAATATCTAAATGTTAACCAGGCGGCGTTTCACTGAAATCGCTTTGGTGAAAGACGTGGGGTTCTTTATTTATGGCCTTCAATGAATCTCTCTTTCCTCGTCACATTTGTTGTCCTATTTAGTTAAAATTATGTACAAGATAGTACACACAGCGATTTTGAGCACTTGTGCGTAGATGGGACCTGCCTAACACTGTTTTCAAAGTCAGTAAATTCATATGCTGTGCTGTCAGGAACAGGCTTGACACACCGGGTCAGCAGTGTGTTCATACACGTAGAAATACAATTCCTCTTTTCACATGGTAGCATTGTTAGTTTGTCCGAAAAAGAGTCAAGAATGACAAAATCCCATGCTTACGCCAGTAGGCCGAAGGATAGAATGAAAAGAATGGGCAGCACCAAAAATCACATCATAGAAGACACATTAGCACTATCCGCATATTTTATGTGTGTAATCAAGAAACCAAATTACGGTGTTCCAAATTTTTGCCGAAACTGTACTCAGTTTGTTGCCCCCTTTATGTCGGTGCGCTGTTTTGCCGTCAAAATGCCCGAAGCAGAAAAGAGGTTACATGATGATGACATCACCTCCCTACGCCTTTAAAACAACATAGAGGCGGCAGGAATTTGTACCATGTAATGAAACGCTGTGTACAAATATTAACTTGAAAATAACACACAAATTATACTCAAAATTCTGTCCCTAGTGTGAACATACTGCCAGCCGGGAAAAAGGGGCAAATTTTGGATGTAGGGCGTTTGAATAATCCCTTGACGGTCTGAATGGTGACTACCCAAACGATGCCATCTGATGTGGATGGATGTTGGTGATGACAGCTGCAGGTCACTGCAAGGGTGTCGTGTTGTCTTCCTTCATTAAGACTTGGTCATCAGGCTGGAAGTTCATTGTTGCCCTCAGACATTGTTGCTGCTCTTTGTATGACTCTGGATGTAATCAGCTGATCAACGATGCCAGAACTGCTTTACCTGTTGTTGTTAAGTTTGCCACCTGGAAAACCTGTTAGTATTGAAATTAGTTAAGTAAACGGCAGGTAATTGGGTGATTGGTTCACCAATTAAAAAGTGTCCAGTGGACAAATAGGTACGAATTGAAGGGTCGTCGGATAGGGCGCATAGGGTTCTGGAATTTGCAAAGGCGTCTATCTCCGACAACAGTGTGCAGAGTTCTTCATAGGTGGCAACATGAGAACCCAGTGTTCTCCGCAGGTGATGTTTTATTGACTTGACTGCGACCTCCCATAATCCCCCGAATGTAGTGTTGTGTTGGAATGAAATTCCACTCGCATCCTTCTGCTGCCAGGAAGTCTTGGATGGTTGACATCTGCGATATGGGCTGCAACTTATAGACGGCATGAAGTTCATTAGCTTCTCCTTGGAAATTGGTACCATTATCAGATTGAACGTTCCTTGGTCTCCCTCAACATGCTATGAAGCGTCTCAGTTGCAAGAAATGCTTCAGTAGTCGATCTGGTGACTACTTCAATGTAGATTGCCTTGGTGGCAAAACAACAAATATAACAATGTAGCCTTTAACTGTGGACTTGCTGCGGGGTGTTCCGACTCTAAGGGAAACTGACCCTGTAAATTCCACTGGTCTGGATGGCTAGACTCTTGATGATTGAAGTTCACACATGAGTTGTTGGGTGGCCTGTGCCTTTCGTTTATAACAAGTCAGGCAATGAAGAATGACTGTCTTCACCAAGTTTCTGATCCGTGGGATCCAATACTTTTTACGTAGAGAGGAAATTAGTAATCGTGGACCAACATGAACAAGTCTGATGTGTTCTGCTGACACTATTAAATTTGTAAAGTGATGAGTTTAGTGTTGTTGACTTCTGTTGTAGGCCAACTTAACAGCTCCTGTGATGACCTGTGTGGTCCCTTCCACCGTAGCATAGATGGTGGGATTGTTGAAGGCTCGATTGCCTCTTGAAATGATATCAGCAGGATTGGATTGAGTTGGAACAAGTCTCCATATTTCTGTAGATGTTTCTTCTTGAATGATGGCGACACTGTTGCCTACAAATATCTTCCAGTTGGTTAATGGACCCTGTATCCAGTTCAGCACAATAGAAGAATCTGTGCATAGTTGTTGTGCTATCTTCACGCAACAAGTCAGAGCGTAATCGTGATCTTGTGGAGAGGATGGTTAATTGCCTGTTGGCCTTGTAATTCCTGCAGTTCTATGTAAATTTTCTGCAGTGTACAATAATGCTGATAAGTCGGAAATGGAGTACTATTTAGCACAAAACTAGTTGGACCGTGGGTCCTTTCCACCATAGCGTAGATGGTGAGAAGGTTGAATGCCGTTAGCAGTATTGGCACTTCCACCAAATGCAATCCGAGTTCTTGCGGTGGAACATGGTTCTTTGAAGACTGGATGATGTGGTAGAAGTATGTTTCTTCCCTGGTGGGAATTCACTAGATCCCTGTGATCTAGACTTTGTATTTCCTCAAGAAATTGTGGTATTGAAACTAGAGGTCTAAATGTCATTCCCGCTTGAGTTCATTTGCATATTATATTCGCTCTTCAGAGAGGCGAGAAGATCCAAGCTGCGTAGGATCCATCTTGGTTGGAAGTCTGACCACAATTCTTCCATAATATCATCGCGTTGTGTGTGTGAGGAAATGTTCTTCACAGGCTTGTTGCTCTGCTGTGATGGAGGATTTCTCCACTGCTTCCACTTCCCAGAAACGGCTTAAAATGTGCTCCAGACAGTTGTATTTCTTAGCAGCAATGTGTTATATGTCACGTGAGGTAGTGACAGATAATGTTCAATCAGGTTTTCTGAACATAAACAATAACTGTTGCAAGTAAGAGTGATTTCTTAGCTTGCCCTTCAATAACAATGAGTGTTAAACTCTACAGTTGATATGACCTATGCATTGCAGGCAGGTTGTTACATGTAGTAGACCTCTTGTTCTTACAACTATCGTTGCAAAAATTGAAGCAAGTTCTAATTGTTTGGCTTGATTAAGGCGTTGCTTATTTGTAATTTCATAACTGTCACACTTGAACTTTGTGCCTCTTGATGACGAACACTGCACTTGTGTTGCTAAGTTACAATGTAAAGTTGACTGACCTTGCCTTAGCTTATTGTTAACTGTGGAGAAGCAGTAACAGTCCTCGTTGACTGGGTAGGTTGAAGTAATTCTGACGCCTTGTATAATTTCGAAAAAGCTAGTTTTCTTGTTAGTGGAATGATTTAGTTAGCTATTTGTAGCTTTATTGACAGTTGCATAAGAAGAAAGATTTTTTTTGCAAACTCCCATTGTCTTATCAGCTGACTGCATCAGACAACCTTCTTGGATCTGTGTCACAACTGATGTGTTGAGCGCAGGGGGTGTGAGATGATCTCAGATCTGCTTTGCCTGGAAGCTGTCCTGCAACTAACTACTTTCGTGAGTTGTCGTGCGTTCTCGATAAATTCGTTGGTAGTTTTAGTGGGGGTTACATCCACTATCTCTGTTTTCGAGCTAACTCGTGAGGATGACGTCACTGCTAGCTAGCGTCAGTCTTGTTCTGAGGAAGCGTCGCTGCTTATTACGCTTTTTTCGCGTGTTTTTTGAGCACTATATTATTTAGCGAATATTAATTTTCGCGGGCACCAAATAACCAGTTCTACACAAAAAAAGTGTTTAATTGCTTTAAATCCGGCCACAAAGGACCATAAATTATTTTTAACCTGCCCTGGCTCAGGGAAAATAAAGGGGTTGAATAGACGAAAATTAATCTACTTACAATAATGGAGGTCAAAGAAAATTTTAATTTATACTGTTAAGATCATAAAAGTAACTTTAACACAAAACTTGTTATAATGCAAAAAAGGTTTCGCTGGATACAATTGTAGTGAACTCTTGTATTATCACTGTTTGTATGTTGAATTACACTGTGGTAATATTAATATTTGTTTTTACTAGCCTTGCTCTGGTTGATCATGTAGTATGAAGCACTGATTTTAATAATAATTTACTTCTTCTTTCACAAACTCAATTTGGAATAAATCAAAGCACTGATATGATGTTGTACTATACCTTGTAGTTGCCGACGTGGTGTACAATGATACCACAGTAAAATAACCACTTAAATGCACAATTAACTCGCGGAAACTATCCACTTGTAGAATAACACTGTGGAGTGTGTAAGAAGAAATACCTTCAGCAATTAACCTGTAGGAAAATGTTAACCAAGGGTTTTTGTTATCACAACTCACTAACAACTTGAGATTTTACACGCGCTGTATTGGGTAGAAAACCAGTTAAATGCTAAACAATGGGAGCGGTGTTTGCAGTGAATGACTTGTGGAGACGAAGATAAAAAAGGATCAAAATTTAAGGCATTCTGTAAAAATTAACACAACAAAAATGTAAACTATGCAAACGCACTGGTAGCAAATTTGTCCCAAAAATGGCTTCCTTGTGGGAGGGCCATGCCCATCACACGTCTGGGCAGTGTGGAGCCGGGGCGCTAGACAAATAATTGAAAAATACACAGATATAAGATGGCTTCCTTTGTTTTGAAGAGCCATGATCATCACACGTGTGATCAGTGTGGAGTAGGGACGCTAACTGGAGCTAACATAGTGAAGCGAAGACAAAACTTTCCCATCATTAGTATGGAAACAAAAAAGTAAGCCAGTATGAATTGGAAAGTGTCGTGTGATCTGGAATATTTTAGAATATTACATGACGATGAAATCATCACCCAAAGCCTTGAAAATAGCATAGACGCGGCAGGAAGTTGTATAATAAAATGCAACGTTATGTACAAATATTAACTTGAAATTAACATAAAAATTATAAACAAAATTGTGTCCCTAGTTTGAACAAAAACATCCACATTCAACACTTTACTCTAATGTTCCCGTTCCTCTACTACATAAAACAAATTATACAACATAACATCAAAAATCAACAAAAAACGCTACTGTTCCTGTTCTTGTGCTACATTCAGCAAATTACAAAACATAAAATACAAAACTTATATTTTACGCTATTGTTCCAAGTCCTCTCCTACACAAAACACATCACACAACATAACATCCGCTATCAACACTCGCCGCTAATGTTTTTGTTCCTGTCCTATTCACAGCATAATACAATCCATTAATTCCACTAACAAAATTTACCGCTAATTTTGCTGTCCTATTCTATACGCAGCAAATTACCCAACGTAACATTTAAAACCAAAACTTAGCATTAGTGTTCATGTTCATGTACTACACACGGCACAATACATAACATAACATCCAAAATGAAACACTCACCCCTAAAGTTTTTGTTTATGCCCTGCACATAACATTGCACAAAATAATATCCAAATAAAAATTTAACACTAGTCTTTATGTTCCTATTCTACACACAACATATTACACAACATAACATCCAAAACCAAAACACAACGCTTCTATTCCCGTTCCCGTCTTACACACAGCAAATAACATAATATAATATCCAAAACCAAAATTCAAATTTATGTTCTTGTTCCTGTCGTTGTCAAAGCATAATACACTACGTAACAGCCAAAACAAACATTCACTGCTACTGTTCATCTTCCTGTTCTACACACAGCACATTTCAATACAAAAGCTTCAAAACCAAAATTTAAAGCTAATATTAGTGTTCCTGTAATTCAAACAGCACAATACTCAACATAACATCCACAAACATCCTCAATGCTACTGTTCCTTCTCCAGTCCTACAAACAACAAATTACAAAACAACATACAAAACCAAAATTCACCGATTCTGGTACTGTTCCTGTCCTACACACAGCGCATTTCACAACAAAATTTCCAAAAACTACACTCACCGCTACTTTTCTTGTTGCTGTCCTACACACAGAACATTACAAAATATAACATTCACAACGAACACCACCCGCTACTTTTCCTGTTCCTGTCCTACACAAATCACATTTCACAACATAATATCCACAAACTCACAGCTACTTCTACTGTTACTTGCCTACACACAGCTCATTACACAACATAACATCCACAGAAACACTCACCGCTACTGTTCTTGTTCCTGCCCTACACACAGAATATTACACAACATTACATCGAAAACCAACACTCACCGCTTCTCTATTTGTTTTTGTCCTACAAATAGTACATAACTGAACAAAATTTCCACAACCAACAATCACCGTTACTGGTCCTCTTCCTGTCCTACTCACAGCACAATACACAATATAATATCCACAACTAATAATTACCGCTATTGTTCTTTTTCCTGTACTTCACACTGCACATTACACAAAATAATATCAACAACTAACACAGAACGTTACTGTTCCTATTCCATTGTACACACAGCACATTACAAAATATAACATTCAAAACAAACAATTAAAACTAATGTACTTTGTCTTTTCCTTCACACAACTCATTACAAAACATATTAAACACAACTAACACTTAAAGCTATATTCCGCTACCTGTTCCTCACATATCACATTACACAACATAAATTCCATAACCAACACTCACCGATAATGTTCATGTACCTGTCTTACCACAGTACATTAAAAAACATAATATCCAAAACCAACATTTAATTTTAATGTTCCGCTTCCTGTTCTTCACACAGCACAATACATACTCCATGGTGTAGAGTCCTCCTCGAGAAACTAACTGATTTGCAGCTAGTCAAGAAAATCCCCGCATTTTAAGGAAACCGAAGGATCATTACCGCACTCACAAGCGTCTGCCAACTGTCTCTATTCTGTGCCAGCCAAATCCAATCCATATACACAAATCCCACTTCATGGAGAGCCATCTTAATATTATCCGCCCATCTACGCCTAGGCCTCCCCAGTGGTATCCTTCCCTACTTTTCCTTACCAAAACCCTTACACCACCCTCTCCTCCCCCTATTCGTACCACATGCCCACTCCATCCCATTCTTCTCGATTTTATCACCCGCACAATATTGGTAGAGGTGTACAAATCATTTAGATCCTCGTTATTCATTCTCCTCCATTCTCCCGTTACCTCGCCCCTCCTAGGTCCAAATATTTTCCTCAACACCCTGTTCTCAAACAACCTCAGCTTCCTTTCTTCCCGCAATGTCAACGACCAAGTTTCACACCCATACAAAATAACAGACAAAGTTACATATCTATATATCTTGATTTTATATTATTAGATAGCAACCTAGAAGAAAAACATTTTGCACCGAATGATAGCTAGCATTTCCTGACTTCATTCACTTCTTAATTTCTTCCGCAATAGAATTTAGATTTCTTAAATTTGTTCCCAAATATTTAAAATCCTCCTCCATGTCGAAGGTACTATTATCAATCCTCACACTGTTAATTCGTCCTGCATTCAATCTCGAGACATGACGATGTTCTTAGTTTCATCAGAATTTCCATTCAGTCCAATTTCTCTAGAAGCAGTTACAAAATTTTCTTCATTTTCATTTAGTGTATGTATGCTTCCTCCCAGTATATTAACATCATCGGAATAAGCCAGATGCTGATGTGTACCATATAGTGTCAAGCCATATTAATTTACCTGTACCCTCATAATGGCGTACTCTAAAGCAAAGTTAAAAAGCATTGGTGTTAGAACGTCTCCTCGTTTCAAACCATTCCTAATATGGAACTTGTTAGACACATTTTTGCCCACCCGGACTCTGCTATATGTTTCAGTCAAACTCATTTTTATTAAACTTACAAGTTTCGTATGGATACCAAAATCAATGAGATTATTATATAAGGCCATCCTCCTAACGGAAACATAAGATTTCTTGAAGTGTATAAAGAGCTGATGAACTGGTTCACTGTATTCCCATTTTTTCTCAAGTATTTGGAGGATTCAGAATATATGATCAATAGTCGACATGTTGCGTCGGAAGCCACACTGTTGATGCGCCATTATTTCCTTCATATATGTAATTAATTTTGACAGCAGGATGTTGGATAAAATTTTGTAAGTGGTTGGAAAAATTAATAAGCCTCTATAATTACTGCAATCTCTTTTATCCCCCTTCTTGTGAATATTTATTATGATCGATTCCTTCCACTTTCGGGCAGTTTCTCCTTCTTCCAAATAGAACTATAAAGTTTATGAATCTCCAAGCAAAATGTTTTATCTCCTGCTTTATTCAGTTCTGACGGTATTTAATTATTACCTGGAGATTTGTGACTTTTCAGCTTACCGAAAGACAGTTCAAAATCAGCAGTACTTAGCTCAGGTACTAGTGGTTCTGACGCCACACACACAGAAATATGCACAATATAAAATCCACAAAAAACACTTAACGTTACAGTTCCTGTTCCTGTCCTACACAAAGCAAATTACGTACACATAATAAGAGCCACAAACAAAACTTAGAACTAATGTTCCTGTTCCTGTCCTTCACACAGTAAATTACACAACCTAACACCCACAAACAAAACTTAAATCTAATTTTACTGTTCCTGCTTTTCACACGGAACTTTACACAATATAACAGCAACTAAAACAGTCGCAACTAATCTTTTATTCCTGTCCTACACAGCAAATTACACAATATAAATTCCACAAACAAAATTTGAAGTTAATTTTCCTCTTACTGCCCTTCACACAGCACATTACATAACATAATTCCCACAACAAACACTCAACGATAATTTCTTTGTTCCTGTCTTTACACAGCACATTACACAATAAAACATCATTAACCAATACTCATCGCTAATGTTTCTGATCCTGAACTACACACAGCATATTACACAGCATAAAATCAAAAACCAACAATTAGAATTAATATTTCAATCCCTATTCTTCACACAGAATATTACAGAAATTTACATTCACAACCAAAACTCAACGCTACTGTTCTTTTCCTGTACTTCACACAGCAAACTACACTCCATAATATCTACAACAAATCCTCAGCGCTACTGTTTATTTTCCTGTCTTACATACAAGAAATTACACAGCATTACATTCAAAACCTACACTTATAATTGGTTTTCTTGTTTCTGTACGTAACAAGGCACATTACACAACAAAATTTCGACAACCAACACCTAAAGCTAATATTATAATTCCTGCCTTACACAAAGCAACATAACACAAAATAACATCCACAACCAACACTCACCGCTTATTTTCCCGTTCCTGTCCTAAACACAGCACAATAAACAACATAACTTCCACAAACAAAACTTAAAGTTAAAGTTCCTATTCCTTTCCTTCACACAGCACATTACACATCAAAACAACCACACCGAAAACTTAAAGTTAATATTCCTGTTCCTGTCATACATACAGTACGTTATACAAATTTACACCCAAAACCAATACATAAAACTAATATTTCTGTTCTTCTCCTTCCCACTGCAAATTACACAACAGAACATCCACAACCTAAAGAGACCGCTATTGCTCCTGTTTCTGTCCCACACAGAGCACATTACAAAACATAATATCCACAAACAAAATTTTAAGCTAATAATCTTTTTCTTTTATATTACACAAAACATTACACAACAGAAGTTCCACATCCAAAATTCAAAGATACTGTTCCTGTTCCTGTACTACACACAGCTCATTACAATAAGAACATAACTTCCACAACTAAGTTTTAAAGCTAATGTTAATGTTCCTCTTTTTCACACTGCACAATACACAACATAATATTCACAACCAAAACTCACCGCTAATATACCTGTTCCTTTCCTTCACATAGCAAAATCTATAATATAATATCTGCAACCAAAACACACACTTCATATTCCTTTTCCTGATCTACAAAGAGTACATCAAACAGCATAAATTTAACAATCAGAACTTAAAGCTAATATAGTTTTTACTGTCATTCACACAACACAATACACAACATAGCATTCACATCCAAAAATTAAAGTTAAAATTCCTGTTCCTGTCCTTCACACAGCATATTACACAAATAATTTCCACAATAAAAACTCACGGCTACTCTTCCTTTTCCTTTCCTACACACAGCACACTACACAACATAATATCCACAACCAAGATATACCGCTATTTAGCCTGTCCCTGTCCATTCCACAGCACATTACACAACAAAACGTCCGCAATCAACACCCACAACACTTGTTCCTGTCCTACAGAGAGCATATTAGAAAACATAACTTCCACAAAAAACACATAAATCTAATGTTCCACTTCCTGTTTTTCACACAGCACATTACACATCAAAATATCCACAATCAACATTTAAAGATAATTTTGTTGTTTATATCCTTCACACACCAAATTACAAAACACAAATTCCACAATCAAAACACACATCTACTTCAACTTTTGCTGTCCTACACACAGCACATTACAAATTATAATATCCACAAACTAAACTTAAATCTAATATTCCAGTTCCTGTCCTTCACACAGCACATAACCATCTGTTTATAGACAACAGACACTTACGGCTAATTTTCCTTTTCCTGTCCTTCACACGGCACATTACACAACATAACTACAACTACCAACATTCAACGCTACTCTTCCTCTTCCTGTCTTTCACACAGCACATTAAAACGTAATATTCACAACCAATATTTGAAGCTAATATTCCTATTCCTGTCCTTCACACAGCACATTACACAACACAACCTCAGCAGTCAACACTTAAAATGAATGTTGCTGCTCCTAACCTACACAAAGCACATAACACAACATAATATCCACAAACAACACTCAACGCTAGTGTTCTTATTCCTGTACTACACATAACACATAAGAGAATATTACATCCGCAATCAACACTTAGATATAATGTTCCTGATCCTATTCTTCACACAGCACATAACAAAACATAACATCTACAAACAACTCTCAACCATAATCTTCCTATTCCTAGTTTACATAGAGAATATTACACAATTTAACATCCAAAACCGAAACTTAAATCTAATTATCATGTACCTTTCCTTCACACAGCACAGTACACAACATAACATCCAAAACCTTCAATTAAAGCTAATGTTTCTGTACTAATCTTCCACACAGCTCTTTACATAATTTAATATCAACAAACAAAACTCAGCGCTTTTGATCCGCTTCCTGTCCTACACGCAACAAATTACACACCATAACATCCTCAAACAACAATTAAGCTAATATTCCTGTTCCTCTTCTTCACACAACACATTACAAAACATAATAACCTCAAACAATATTCACCCCTACTCTTTTCCTTCCAGTCCTACACAAAGCAAATTACGCAACATAACACCACAAACAACAATTAAAACTATTTGTTCCTGTTACTGTCCTTCACACATCACATAAAACCAAATTACACTCACAACCAACACTTAAAGTTTATGTTCGGGTTCCTGTTCATTACACAGCACATTACACAATATAACATCCACAAACAACACTCACCACTACTGATCATGTTCCTGTCCTCCACACAGCACATTACACAACATAGCAACCACAAACCTCACTTGAATGTAATATTCTTCTTCCTGTCCTTCTCAAATATATTATACAACTTAACACCCAAAACCAACCATTAAAGCTAATGTTCTTGTACCTGTCCTTCACACAGCACATTAATCAACATAAAATCTACAATCATCACACACCGCAAATTTCGTGTTCCTGTCCTACACACAGCACATTACACAACATAGCAGCCACAAACATCATGTAAATCTAATTTTCCTATTCCTGTCCTTCACACAACACATTAAACAATATAAAACCCACAATCATCCTTCAACGCTACTGTCAATATTCCTGAATTCCACACAGCTCATAAACACATCCCAACATCCACAACCAAATAATTAAACAAATATACCTGTTCCTTTCCTTCACGTAGCATATTACACAACATAAAAACAACAAACAACAATTAGAGCCAGATTTCCCTTTCCTGCCATTTACACAGCACATTAAATAAAGAATAAACACAACCAAAATTCACGGCTAATTTTCCTTTTCCTATCCTACACAGTTCATTAAACAACATAATATCCATAAGCAAAACTTTAATCCAACATTCTTTTTCTTGTCCTTCACACAGAACATGATATACCATAATTTACAAAACTAACACATAACGTAATATTCCTGTTCCTATCGTTCACACAGCGAATTACGCAACATAATATCCAAATCCAACACTAAAAATTTATATTCACCTACCTGTCCTAGACAAAGCACATTAAACAACATAACATCCACAACAAACACTTACAAATTTCGTCCATTTTCCTGTCCTATTCACAGCACATTAAACAATTTAACATCCACAAACAACAATTAAAACTAATATCCTTCAACTGTCCTTCACGCAGTTCATTACACAATATAACAATCATAAACAATATATAAAGCTAATATTATTGTTCCTGTGTTTCACACTGCAAATTAAACATCATAACTTCCTCAACCAAAACTTACGCTACGGTTCTTTCTACTTTCCTTCATTAAGCACTTTATAAAACATAACATCTACAACCAAAACACACCTTTAATATTCCTGTTCCTGTTCTACGCACAGCATAATAAACAACATAATATTCACAATCAACACTTTAAGCTAATGTTCTTTTCCCTCTCTTTCATACAGCACAATACACAACATCACATCCACAACCAACAATCACCGCTAAGCTTCCTGTTCCTGCCCTACACACAGCACATTACAAACCTTAACATCCGCAAACAATATTCACAGGCAGTTTTCTGTTCCTGTCCTACACACTTCACATAACGTAACATACCTTACACAACCAACACACAACGTTATTGTTCCTGTTCCTGTCCTAAATAAAAAACCTTAAGCAACATAATATTCACAACCAAATATAAAGCTTATATTTATTTTGCTGTCCTACACAAAGCACATAATACAAACATAGCATCCACACCCATCAATTGAAGCTAATTTTCCTCTTCCTCTCCTTCATTTTACACAACACATTACACAACGAAAATCCACAACCTACACTAAAATCTAATGTTCCGGTTACTTTATTTCACACAGCACATGAACCAAAAGAGCATCCTCAAACAAAACTTAAAGCTAATGTTCCTGTTCCTCTCCTTAACACAGCACATTACACAACTTAACTTCCTCAACCAAAACACAACTCTTCTGTTCCTGTTCCTTTCCTACACACAGGGCATTAAACAAAAAATATCCAAAATCAAAACTCAACTCTAATCTTCCCATTCCTGTAGTACACACATAGAATATTACACAACATAACTTCCACAACCTAAATATAATTAATGATTCTCCTGTCCTTCACACAGCCCATTACACAACATAAATTGCACAACCAACTCTCGCCGCTAATCTTCCGGTTCCTGTTCAACACACAGCTCAATAACAACATAATATCAACAACCAAAATTTAAAGCTAAACTGCCTGTTCCTGTCTTCACACAGCACGTGACACAACATATCTTCCACAAACAAAACTTAAATCTACTCTTCCTGTTCCTTTCCTACATACAGCACAACACACAACTTAACATCCACAAACAACACTAAAAGCAAATGTTTCTGTTCCATTCCTTCACACAACACATCACAAAAATGTCATTCTCAACCAAAATTAAAGCTAATATTCCGGTTCCTCTCCTTCACACAGCACATTACCAAACAAAACATCCTTAACCAAACTCATCGCTTCTGTTCCTGTTCCTGTCCTATAAACAGCACATTACACAACATAACATCCACAACCTACACTCAACGCTAGTGTTTCTCTTTCTTTAGTATACTCAGCAAATTACACAACATAACATCCACAACGAAAACTCATCGCTACTGTTCCTGTTCCTCTCCTACACACAGCACATTACACAACGTAAGATCCATAAACAACACTAACCGCTAATTTTCGTGTTCCTCTCCTACACACAGCTCAATACCCAACATAACTTCCACAACCAAACCTCCCCGCTACTGTTCCTGTTCCTGTCCTACACACAGCACATTACACAACATAATGTCCAAAACCAACACTCACCGCTACTCTACCTCTTCCTGTTCTACACACAGCGTATTACAAAACATATAATCCACAAACAACTTTCACCGATACTGTTCCTTTTCCTGTCCTACACACAACACGCAACACATTACACAACAACACCCACAAACTATATTCACCGCCAATTCTACTTATCCTGTCCTACACACAGAATATTACACAACATAATGTCCACAAACAACACTCACTGCTAATCTTGTTTTTCCTTTCCTACACACAGCACATTATATAACATAACTTCCACAAACGACACTCAACGCTACTTTTCAAACTTCTCTTCTACACACAACACATTACACAACATAACATCAACAACCAACACTTCCCGCTAATGTTCATTTTCCTGTCTTTCACACAGCAATTTACACAACACAACATCCACAACCAAAACTCACCGCTACTATTCCTTTTCCTGTTCCACTCAGCATATTACACAACACAACATCCACAACCAACAATTATCGCTACTGTTCCTGTTCCTGTCCTACACACAGCACATTACACAACATAACATCCACAACCAAAACT
>Ga0123355_10002201_pt1 | contig 27506 bp, 25 predicted proteins | sample TergutEmb28metaG_3_FD_89872 | JGI IMG/M metagenome (GOLD analysis project Ga0123355, IMG submission 89872) | Embiratermes neotenicus P1 segment gut microbial communities from Petit-Saut dam, French Guiana - Emb289 P1 | ecosystem: Host-associated > Arthropoda: Insects > Digestive system > Gut ... | reverse complement strand
CGCGTCCACTTCCGCATTTTGCGCTTGACTAAACTACCACTTCACCTCCACTTTGTCAACACCTTTTTTTCCTTTTTTTTCCTCCCTACTCACTTTCCTCACGCGTACCCGGGTGTGTCGTTTGTCGTTGATTGATTTTGTTCTATTTTCAAAGATTTTGTGTCCACTTAATATGTCATATCATTTAATATACTTACAACAATCGTGTATAAATCCGCAGGTGCAACTCACCTGACTTGCGAGCTTTCTGTTGCATTTTTAATGCCACTGTGACAGAATATGGGTAGGGATTCTTTATTAATCTTTTTTTGGCAGGGTTCTTCATTATGAAAGACACATCTCTTACAAAAATGATGATGGGATTTGCGTTTGGAATCAAGCGTTTTTTTCTGTTTTCAATAGTTGCGTCCTCTGCTGCGGCACTGCTGGGCTTTCTCACCCCGATCATTGTCGGCTTTACAGTCGATTCTGTAATCGGAGGCGAATCCACTGTATTGCCCTTTCCTGTCATGCAACTATATGAGTTGTTTGCTCAGCAAAATAATCTGAGCAGAAATCTGCTTATTTGCGCCATCCTCGCTGCCGGCAGCGCAATCATTGCCGGTGTATTCAACTATTTATCACGCACCAATATGGCTAAGGGTGCGGAGCACTTTACAAAGAGGCTCCGTGATGAGCTATTTTCTCACACGCAGAATCTTCCGTTTGAGTGGCATACAAAAAATCTGACCGGCGATATTATTCAGCGCTGCACTTCAGATGTAGACACAGTCCGCCGCTTTGTGTTTCAGCAGTTTATTGAGGTGCTTCGTACTGCAATATTAATTATCATCGCATACGTCATTATGTTCTCAATAAATGTCACACTTGCGCTCGTAGTTTTGATTTTTATTCCCATCACCCTCACTTACTCATTGCACTTTTATAAGCGCATCGGCCATAAATTCCTTGCTTGCGACGAGGCAGAGGGCAGCCTTATGGTGCGGGTGCAGGAGAATCTGACCGGGGTGCGAGTTGTGCGCGCTTTTGGCCGAGAACGTTATGAGACGGAGCGTTTTGACGAAAAGAACATAGATTATACGAACAAATGGGTTTCACTCGGTTATACATTCGGAATTTATTGGGGTATCGGGGATATTGCTTCTGCCACTCAATTGCTGGTGGTCATCGTTTTTGGCTCGTACCTCGCAGCGACCGGCTCTATAACTTTTGGCGACCTGCTTGTGTTCATCAGTTACACACTAACTTTAATGTGGCCTGTCCGTGCGCTCGGCAGACTGCTCACCGAAATGAGCAAAACCGGTGTGTCTCTGAAAAGAATCAAGGAAATATTTGATGCACCCGCGGAAAGTAATGAGCCAAATGCGCTCAGGCCTCCGATGGATTGCGATATAGAGTTTAGGAATGTCAGTTTCACATATGACGAAAACCCTGTGCTGAAAAATGTCAGTTTCACCATAAAACATGGTTCGACTTTTGCCATTCTCGGGGCAACAGGCTCAGGTAAATCTACAGCAACTTACCTCCTTAACAGGTTATATGAGCTGCCGGAAGATAGCGGGTCTATCACGATCGGCGGAGTAGATATCAAAGACATCGACAGAACATACTTGCGCCAAAATGTCGGACTGGTTTTGCAAGAGCCATTTTTGTTTTCAAGATCAATCTTTGAAAACATAGACATCGCCTCACGCAGGCGTGACCTGAATACTGTTCGCGACAAAGCACAAATTGCGGCGATAGATGATAATATCATGTCTTTTGCAAAGGGTTATGAAACACTGGTGGGCGAGCGCGGAGTTACGTTATCCGGTGGACAAAAGCAGAGAGTCGCTATCGCACGAACATTAATGATGAATGCACCCATAATGATATTTGACGATTCCATGTCGGCATTAGATATGGAAACAGATGCAAAAATCAGAGATTCCTTACGCAAAGGTACTGCCGGCGCAACAGTCATACTGATTTCTCACAGAATATCGACACTGATGACCGCAGATACCATTATGGTTTTAGAGGATGGGCAAATCGCCGAGATTGGATCTCATATGGAGTTAGTTAAGCAGAATGGTATTTATCGCAGAATCTATGACTTGCAGAGTGGTTATGTTGTTGAATAGTCAGCGACTGCGCTCGCTGACAGCTCCCTCGTGAAGGGCGCCAAACAGGTAAAGGATGATAATGTTTTGAAAGAAGATGAAGAAGTTTCTGGTGGGCTTAGCCTAAAAATGTGGCTTCGATTGGCACCATATTTTGCAAAAATGAAAAAGCAGACTGTTATAGCCGCTGTATTCATGGTTGCATCAACTGCTGTAGAAGCTGCATTCCCGCTTTTCACAAGTTTTGCGGTGAATAACTTTGTTATGCCCCGAGTGACAGATGGGCTGATGCTATTTGCGTTGGTGTTCCTTCTTTTTATCGTCTTTGCAGGTGTTTGCGTCCTTATATATGCCAAGCAGCTCATGGCAATCGAAATGAAAATGGGGTTAATGCTCAGGCGAGATTGTTTCGTCCGTCTTCAGGAATTACCATTGTCCTTTCATAATGTCAATTCGGTCGGATACCTTATAGGAAGAATCATGTCAGATACCGACAGGATATCAGGCATGATTTCTTGGGGATTTTCTCATTGCCTTTCAAGCCTATTGTATATCCTCTTTTGTGTGATGTTTATGTTCATCCTGAATCCAACCTTGGCGTTGGTTCTGGTGCTCATTATTCCGGCAGCAGCAATTATAGCCTGGTTATTTCAACGAAAAATCATTGTCGTAAACAGGAGCGTCCGAGAAGTCAATTCTCTGATAACAGGTGCGTATAATGAGGGTATCACCGGCTCTAAGACATCAAAGACCTTGGTCATTGAGGACTTAAACCGCAAGGAATTTGAAAAATTGTCAGGTAGCATGAGTACCGAGTCTGTGCGTGCCGCTCGTTTGAATGCTTTTATGATTCCGCTCATGATTTCGATTGGGTCAATCGCACTCAGCGTTGTTTTATACAGAGGTGGATTTCTGGTACATCAGCAGCTGCTCGATTTTGGTATTTTAGCAGCATTTATCACTTATGCTGTCAGTGTGATTGAGCCTGTTGTGCATATGGTTGGCATCCTTTCCGAAATGATGACTGCGCAAGTCGGCATCGAGAGAGTAACGAGCATCATAAAAGAACCGCTGACTATCACTGACGCTCCGGAAGTGGTAGAAAAATACGGCGACACCTTTAATCCCAAGCGTGAAAACTGGGAGCCTGTCATTGGGCGTGTTACATTCGAAAATGTTTGGTTTATGTATCCTGACGGCGAGGAGTATGTTCTGGAGGATTTTTCTCTCGATATCCCACACGGAACTACTATCGCTATCGTTGGGGAGACTGGCGCGGGGAAGTCCACCATCGTAAATCTGGCTTGCAGGTTTTATGAGCCGACCAAAGGGCGGGTACTTATTGATGGGCGAGATAGCAGAGCGCGTTCTCAATTATGGCTGCATTCATCACTTGGCTATGTCCTGCAAGACCCTCACCTTTTTTCTGGCACTATAATGGATAACATCCGCTACGCAAAACTTGACGCGACCGATGACGAGGTCATTGCAGCTGCAAAGCTCGTCTCTGCTGATGTTGTCGCTGAGCGTTTGCCCGATGGGTATAACACAGAGGTCGGCGAGGGTGGCGACAGGCTCTCTACCGGCGAAAAGCAGCTCATTTCGTTTGCACGCGCAATACTGGCCAATCCACCCATTTTCGTGCTTGACGAAGCGACTTCCAGTATTGATACCGAAACGGAGCTGCTTATCCAAAATGCGGTTTCACATATGTTAAATGACCGCACTTCGTTTATCATTGCACATAGGCTTTCAACGATTGCACGGGCAGACATCATATTGGTTGTGCAGGATGGCAAGATTGTTGAACGTGGGACGCATTCTGAGTTGATTTCTGCAAATGGGCATTATAGCACGCTTTATAAAGCGATGCGATTGGAAGAGCTAGGTAAGCGATAAGCACATAGCAAAGCGTGTTTCAGCGGGTGGAAAAATTTCCGCCCGCTGATTGCGCATTTACTTTTTCGCTTCTGGTTTATCACTGCGTCGTTTGCGGGATAACGATTGGCAGGTTTGTATCAACAAATGGGAAAGTGTCCGCCGATACGATTGATTTTTGCAGCGGCCATCTGTCGCCCTCTATCCATTGTGTGCCAAGCGCAGGCACACGCATATTTCTATTCTCGTTCACTGTGACATTTCCAAAGACCGTGTCAATATTCGTTGTTAAAAAGGCTTCCATCACCGCATTTCTTTCGAGGGTGCCTGCTCTAGTAAGCACATCGTAAAGGATGTCAAACAATGCAACATCGTATCCAAGGGAATACGGATAATGCTCACCGTGGTCATCTTCCCACCTTGCTGCTATGCCATATGCACTTTCACCTAACAGTGAAGAGCTAAACGGATAGTTTCTGTCCCAAAGTGCGGAGTATGTCAAACCTACTGCATTCGGTTCAAGTCTGCCGACATCAGCAGCATAATGCAAACCTCTATTGATGGTCACAACTCTGGGGATAAAATCGAATTCTGCAAGCTGGCTCCAAAAGCGGGATGCATTGGGCGTGTTCATATCCGCATATATGATTTGAACATCTTCATCCCTCAGCCTGCTTATTATTCCTGTGAAATCCGGGGTTGCCGCATCGAATGCACCCGGATCTACTACTTCAAATCCACCAAGTTCATCAAGAATCCCTGTCACTGTATCGCGCCCAACGGTTCCGTCAACAGTTGTATCCAGAACCAAACCCACTCTTCCATTGGTATCCACACGTGTCCATATGTTGACCAGATCCCGAACCAGATTATAGTAGTTGAAATTCATGCCTACGGCCCACTCGTAAGGCCCGCCGTCAAGCCAAGACTCTTCCGGCGCTCCGAAAACGAATGTCGGAATTTGATGGCGCTCTGCCACCGCAGAGGCTGTGTTTGTGCCCACCGGAGTCCACGTTCCCAGTAGAATGTCAACCCGGTCGTTTGTTACAAGTCTCTCAGCCGCTGCCATCGCCGTTGTCGGGTTGCTTTCGTTGTCTGCAAATACGACACGTAACGGTATCCTTCTTCCATTGATTTCTATGCCTCCAAGATTGTTGTTTATGTGGTCTAACATCATGTCAACAACCCATTGTGTGGGCATCATAAAGATTGATTGAGGCCCACTCATCGGCGCTGCCCAGCCGACAAGTATGTACTCTCTGTCCGGCACAACTCCACCATTTGTCCATGCTGCATCGCCACCTCCAGCATCTCCACCTCCTGCAGGTGTTCCACCTGGCGCACTGCCGCCATTACACGCGGCCAGCGACAACGCAAACACGAGGCATAGTGCTGCTGCTAAAATTGCTCTTCTTTTCATTTTGTCCTCCAATCATTTTAATTTATTTCTGATTTTAATTCTTTCACTATTTAATCTTCCATCTTCCGTCTGACTGAAAACAATTCGAAACCGAATTTACCGTGAATTGCTCCCATAATGCCTTTGGGAGCAACCAAAATAACAATGACTGCAATAGAGCCAAGAATAATCAGGCTCATACCGGGGAAATTGAACAAAAACTGCCTCAAAAAGACATAGATAGCAGCGCCTATTATCGGCCCTTCGATGGTTCCAATTCCTCCTATAACCACGATAAACACCATAGATACCGCCCAATCAATTCCAAAAGCTGGCCCGGGCATTACAAAAGCAATGTTCATGTAGAGCAGGACTCCGGTTATCGTGATAAATGTTGACGCAATGAGGAAGCATATCAGTTTGGTTTTGTATAGGTGTACACCCCTGACTTCTGCGGCAGCGGGATTGTCCCGCATAGCCATAAGCGAAAGCCCCATCTTTGAGCGCAATATGAAATATACCAATGCCACCGAAACGATGCCTAGAGCCAAGGCTCCGAGATAGAGGTTTTCTTGTGGGATGCGAAACGCACGTGTTATGTTCATTCCGGCATCAAAGTTTACAAACCGCCAGTTCCGAAAAAACATAAGCACTGATTCCGACACAATCCAGGTGCCAATGGTAAAGTATACGCCGCTCAATTTAAAAATGGGAAAGGAGATAACCAGCGAAAATAAAACAGCTATGACAATGCTTATCAGAAAGCTCATAAAAAAGCCTCCGCCATAAGAAACCGTCACCACTGCCAGCGTATATGCGCCGATGCCTATAAAGGCCTGATGCCCCAGTGATACGAGTCCTGAATAACCGGCTAGTAGATTCCACATCTGCCCAAGCGCAAGATATGAAAACACCAAAATTCCAACATTTATCGCATGAGCTGACCCATACAGGGGCAAGAGCGCCAAGGCAATTATTGCTGCCACAATCACACCTGATTTAATTCCTATCAGCTTATACGCTGAGCTTAGCACATGCTTATGCGTCATTGACATCACGCTCCTATTTCCGTGTCATATTGCCCAAAAGCCCCTGAGGCCTCAGGGTCAGAAGTACAAGCAGGGTCAAATAACCCACTAAAGTCTGCACACCGGGTCCAAAAAAGTATCCTCCCAAAAGCTGTGCAACGCCCAGAATGATGCCTCCCAGAAACGTCCCTAATATACTTCCCATACCACCTATGACCACAACACCAAAAGCAATAATCAGATATCCCATACCTGAAAATGAGAAAAATCCAAAGGTTTGCCCTACCAGAAGCCCTCCGACACTGCTTGTCGCCAACGCAAGACACATCGCATAAATGTAAGTCCGGCTGGTATTGATGCCCATAAGTTCTGCTGCATTAACATTTCCCGCAGCTGCACGAATGGCTCTCCCGAAAAGTGTTTTTTGTATGACAAAATGAAGTGCCAAAATGACAACCGTAGAAATCCCTAAATTAAACAATGCGGTTGCCGGGATAATCATCCATCTCGTACTGACAACGTTAATGCCTGTAAGAGGATTTGAGAGTCTGAAAAAATTTGCGCCGAAAAAGAATTCCAGTATATTCCATATAATTATAGCCACACCAAATGTGACAAGCAGTGCAGGCTCAGCACCCTTTGAGATTACACGGTTGATCAGAAATCCTTGAAGCAGCACTCCAACGGCAATCATCAGCACAATAGTGATTGCAAACGCCAGAATTATGCTTCCACCAAAAGCTTGAACAAAAATCATTATGAAAAAGGATGACAGAATCAGCAAGGAACCATGGGCGATATTCGTCAAACCCATTATCCCAAATACAAGTGATAATCCTACGCCAATTGCGGCATATAATCCGCCAAGTAATATTCCCGAAACAAGCGACTGTACAAACAACTCCATTAGGTCACCCCACAATCTCGGATATTATGCAAATTGGTTTATTCCGAAATACGCATCTTTAACTGCTGCCTCATCAAGTTCATCCGAGGGGCCTCCCATAACTACGCTGCCTTTAACCAGCACGTAGCTTATGTCTGAGTAGTCGAGACTGCGCTTGACCTCTTGCTCAACCAACACTATAGTCAGCCCCATTTTTTCGTTCACTTCGAGTATGCTGTTGTATATGTCTCCAACCACGACCGGTGCCAGGCCAAGAGATATCTCGTCACAGATAAGCAGCTTGGGATCGCTCATCAAGGCTCTGGCTATTGCAAGCATCTGCCTTTGCCCACCTGAGAGAAAAGTAGCCCGTTGCGATGCTTTTTCTTTTAGCGCAGGAAACAGCTTATATACATACTCCATACGCTCTTTCTTCTTTTTTCGGGCACTGGGTAAGAAAGCACCAACAACTAAGTTTTCATAGACCGTCATATCCTCAAACACGCTACTGCCCTCCGGCGAAAGTGAAACGCCCTTTGAGACAATCGTGCTGGTACGTTTACCTGTTATATCCTGCCCTTGGAAAGTCACCTTTCCGCTGTGCGGTTTGTTGATGCCCAATACAGCATTGAGCAAGGTAGACTTTCCAGCTCCGTTTGCACCAATAATCGAGACAATAGCACCTTTTGGAAACTGCATTGATACATCGTACAGCGCCTGAAAATCTCCATAACTTACATTAAGGTTTTCTATCGTCATCAGCATGTTTTCATTCACGATTTTCACAGTCCCCCTTTTCAGGCCCTGCGCCAAATTTCTTACGCTTTCTTTTCAATATGTTGTCTGCACTGCCAAGATAAACTCTCTCAACCTCAGGAGAGGCCATTACTTCCTCAGGAAGCCCACTTATAACATTGGTGCCCTCGGCAAGCAGCATTACACGATCCGTGCCACTAAGCATGGTTTGAAGTACATGCTCTATCCACATGATACCTATACCGGAAGACTTTATCCGTCTGACTATTTCGAGCACTTCCGTCACTTCTGATTCCGTCAGACCTCCAGCTACCTCATCAAGCAACAAAACCTTTGGATCAGATGTGAGCGCCATGCCAATCTCCAAACGTTTTCGTTCAAGAAGCCCAAGTTTTCCTGCAAACTCATATTTTTTCTGCTCCAGCCCAATAAGTTCCAGCACTTCTCTGACTTTTTGCTTAGATGCCCGCTCGGTCATATCTCGCCCAAATACCGCACCCACCAAGCAGTTTTCAAATACCGTCATTTGTGAAAATGAGCGTGGAATCTGAAATGTCCGCCCAAACCCATTTCTGGCTCGCTGCACAACACTTTGCTTCAGTAAATCCTGACCCTTGAAAACAAGCTTGCCCTTGTCGGCTTTCTGAATTCCGGAAATTACATTGAGTAGCACTGTCTTTCCCGCTCCGTTTGGGCCAATGACACCTAACACCTCACCCGCACCCAGCTCAAAGCTGACGGACTTCAATACATGATTGCTTCCGAACGAAACCGCTATATCCTCTGCCGTCAATATCACATTCAAAATGCGGGCCTCCCTTGAATTATGTAAAATTCTGGATAACAAAGCCTGTATTTGATCAACAAAAGGTAAACTCTGATTAAATCACACGCTTAGCGGACTGAGTGTTGGGTATTTGTAATGATTTTCCCGCTCGCTCAGAACGGGTCTCGTCGCCCTACATTCGCGAGCACGAAAACCATCACAAGCACCCTGTCAATCGGGATTCAATCTGTGTTTACTATAACTCTAATACTTACCGTATATCTTAATCGTTTCGAACAGCGCTTCCATGTTTTCTCTCTTGCTGTCGTAAATTCCGCCATCAAAGTCAAATATATACCCACCGCCCGGTGCGCAGATGTCCATCAGGCGCTTTGCTTCGTCAACGACCTGCTGCTTAGTCCCGTGGGTAAGAAGTTGCGCGGGATATACACCGCTGATACACGCAACATCTTTAAGTTCTTTCTTTGCATTAACAATATCTATCCACTCAAAATGGACTACTGTTTTGCCTTTTGGCAGGTCTTTGAGATATTTAAGGCGTGTATCATACTTTGCTTCTGTATAGATATACGGAATGGCGCCGCAGTCTATCCACGCATTTACTATCTCCATGAGTGTCGGCCAATAGAAGCGAGCGTAGTGCTCGTCACTCATGAATGTGTCCATTCCCTTGTGCATAGGCATAAAGCATAAACGACCCGGAGGGGGTGGATTATTTTTAATTTGCTCCAAAACTCTGTCACAGTGATCACGCAGGAACACTTCCAAATATTCTTCTTTTTCGTATAAGTCTAGCGATGCCAACATGGTGCCTCTGAGGTAATCACTGTAAAAATCAAACGGGCAGAATGTCGGCGGCCCTGCCATTATCGGGAATCCCATGCCCTCAACTTCGCCTGCAAGCTCGCCAAGCTCACCATAGTATTTACCCCACATCGCATCAAGCTCCACAAGCTCTTTGATCATATTCTGGACTTCCGGGTCAGCAAAAGCGCGTCCCAAAGGTTGGTATCCTGTATGAAATGCTTGCAGTGTCGAGGTGAAATTGAATTTTTCCATTGGCTCTAGCAGTTTAAATATGCGTGGGAGATACTTTGTTGCTGAAAATTCACCAATGTTTCTGGTCACTTGGTCAAATTCATCTTCAAAAAATGTTTCGTATTCAATGAATTGATGTACGCTGTTTTTGTCAATGACATCACCGGGCATACCAGCCCATCGCACATGCTTGATTCCGGATTTTTCGATCATAGGCCCGGTGCCTTCAAATCCGGTGCCGGTTACATAGCCACTGTCCGGTTCGTATCGAATGAGAAATTTCTTTATGGCGTCCCGTGCTTTGTCATGGTCATAGATAACCTCAGCCATTGTGTACCCTGCATCAAGATTTGCGAACACATTAGTCCCGGGTATGATGATAGGTACACGATCCGGCTCTTTGAGCGCTGCTGCATCTTGAACACGTTTTAATCTTTCGCCGTATAATTCTTGTGTTTTCTTTGTCTCTGCCATTGTTGCATCCTCCTTCATCCAACTGCACTAATTTTATTTGATTTCATTGGCACATTTTGTGAAGATTATACTATTGTGGCTAAGGAAAGAAAAATTGAAAATCTCCATCACCCTATTCCATTTAGGAATGACTTATGTTTTCTCCAGAAATAGTCTTGTATAAATGAAAAACTCGCAAAGCACTGGTATCTCATGCTTTGCGAATTCGCTTTCTTTATTTGCCTCAGAACAACAATATTCATTTATATCATTATGTGCCTAGAATTCGGAATCTCTCTGTTTTGTCAACATTATCTGGACAAAGCCCGCTCTGCGTGTTGCTTTGTTATCTCTGCAAAATTGCTGAGTTCTTTCTTGAGATTGTCTTTTTTCCAGCACATGACTATCCCACTTTTTGTACCGGCTATCGGTCTGAAACATAGGTGGTCATTTCCGTAGTCTCTATAAAATCTGTCGCAAATAAAAATGTCATTGCTCGAAGTCAGGTTAAGCGTTAGTGAATTGGCATTGGATGTGTAACACGAAAAATTCGGCAAAAATCCATGCGGCTCACAAAGGGCTCTGAGCATTTCGGTATAGCTGGGTAGCTGCAATGGCGAAATCGCTATGAAGTCAGATTTGCTCAGGTCGGTGATATTCAGCATTTCTTTCCCTGCAAGTGGGTTCGTCTTAAGCATACAGGCCTCTAAAGGAACTTCATACAGAGTCGTACAGCAATATTGATTTTCATTGAGATAGACCGAATCATAGAGTACCGTCAGTATTATATCAAGCTCCCCGTCTGTCAGCATTTCCCGAACATCTTCGGCAGTACCTGTATCTACACGGATGCTCACATTTTGATATTTCTTCTGAAAGGCTTCCACGGATGGCAACATGAAAATTTCAGGCCGATGCGAGTCCATTCCTCCTATGGAAAGTTTCTTCATGTATCCTTTTTGTATGGCATATGCTTCTTCCACAGCATCTTCGACCAGTACTGCAACTCCGCTCCATTTTTCATAGAGATGACGCCCTGCCGGGGTCAGGCGAATGCTTTGTTTTTCCCTGACGAAAAGCAAAATGCCAAGCATTGATTCCATGGCCGCGATACTCTTGCTGATGGTTGGCTGAGTCAGGTAGAAGTAAGCAGCCGCTTTCGTGAAAGATTTGCATTCAGCGACTTTCAAGAAGTATTGTATCTGACCCAAGCTTATATTCCTGACATCAATATTTCGCATTATGCCTCCTCAATATATGGGGTGGAAGGGTTTGTGTTATCGTTTGTTCACTCATTATACCGTTCCCGATAAATTGTAACAAGTTTTTCTTTGACAAAAGTAAATCCATCTTCGCCGTCCTGAGAAAGCTTCTGAGAAAAGTGCTAGTAAAATGTTAGATAGGATAGTATAATGGTGAGCGCGTAATAGGCCTGGAATAAAGAAGCCTTTGCATATATGATAAAACTGGCAGATGAAAATGCGCCCTTAACCAAAGCCATAATCAAAGAAATACACAGTCTTGTTATGATGCACGAAACAGAAATAAAAGGTGTATATCGTAGCCTGCCTGTTACAATACGAGGGGCAATCCAAGGGCTTTTGCGACTCAAACTTAGTTGCGCAATACAAGAGAAAATTAAAAGCCCATAGTCTTTATAACTACAGGCTCAATTTGGTTGCGGGAGGAGGATTTGAACCTCCGACCTTTGGGTTATGAGCCCAACGAGCTACCGGACTGCTCCATCCCGCGATATCGTTTTGGATGCCGTCAATTTTGACAGCGAGGTACATGATATCACAACAGGCCTCACACGTCAATAGTTTTGTAAGAAAATGCACTAAAAATGCACTGCCGCCTTCATTGCTCGGGGTCTATTTTATGACCCCGGCAATTCATTTTATCTAACTTTCTTATTCTGCTGAGATGATATAGTGATATACCGGCTGTCCACCATTTATCACAGCGACCTCAGCACCTTGTGCCGCTGCGCTGATTTTCGCTGCAATCAACGTCGTTGCTTCGTGTTGTGCATCTACACCCGTAAATATAGTGACAAACTCGGGCGAAAACCCGCTCAGTTGCTTGGCTACTGAGTCAAAGACTTCACTTTCATCCGCGCCATTTGCCGCAAGATGATCCTCAATAAGGGCTAGGTGTTCATCCTTTGTGATTTCAAGACCATCGAAATTAGAATCTCTCGCTGCTTTCGTGACCAGCGCGGTATGTACACGGTTTGCGGCAGCCACCATATTTTCGGTCATTTCATCAACGTTTTCAGTTACGTCAATGGCAAGCATGGCCGATATCCCTTGCGGAATGCTCTTAGTCGGAATAACTATTACTTGCTTATCAGATAGCTTTACGCATTGCTGCGCTGCCATGATGATGTTTTTATTGTTTGGCAATACAAATACAACTTCCGATGGCGCATCATTGATTTTCTCAAGTATGTCTTCTGTCGAAGGATTCATCGTCTGGCCACCAGTGATGATTTTGTCAGCGCCCAAGTCACAAAAAACCTCAGAAATCCCTTCACCTGCACATACCACAACAATGGCATATTCTTTCATTTCAACCGGCTCTTCTTTTTGTGACGATTCGGCAGCTGCAACTGCTTCCGAGTGTTGTTCTCGCATATTTTCAATTTTTATAGAAACAAGCGGCCCATACGTTAGCGCTTCGGTGAGCGCATTGCCCGGCTCGTCTGTGTGCACATGCACTTTGATAATCGAATCATCATCTACCACGACAACGCTGTCTCCGCGGCTGTCAAGGTATGCCTGCAAAGTCCTTATATCCTTGTCTGATTGCCGAGTTATCATAAACTCTGTGCAATAAGTAAAGGTAATATCTTCCTCATTGAACTGAGCAAAATCAGCTTTCTGATGCGCGTCTGAATCGGCTGCTGCTTTTTCAATAACCACCCCACGCATGGCTTTGAGCATCCCGTCGAGCATGTAGAGGTATCCCTTTGCCCCGGCATCAATGACCCCTGCTTTTTTCAGCACTGGGTTTTGGTTCATTGTCTCGGCTAAAGCAACGTACCCTGTTGAAAGCGCCTGCTCTAATACCGCCTCAATGTCTTCCTCTGTTTCGGCTGCACTGACTGCCGAGCCTGCCGCCATTCTTGAAACGGTTAGCATTGTACCTTCCGCAGGTTTCATAACTGCCTTGTATGCCGATTCGACTCCATTGGCAAGCGCATGTGCGAACATTTCAGCATTGGCCGTGTCCAAGTCTTTAAGCTGCTTAGAAAAGCCTCTGAACAGAAGCGAAAGAATAACTCCGGAATTTCCTCTGGCTCCACGTAGCATAGCGCTGGCCATGACCTCCACGGCATGGCCTACTGACTTTGGAACAATGGCCGCAAGCGCTTTGTCGGCAGCGCCGATGGTTAAACTCATGTTTGTCCCTGTATCACCGTCGGGAACAGGAAAAACATTGAGTTCGTTAACTTCGTTTTTTTGATTTTCTATAGCGGCGGCTGCATTTGCAATCATTTTCTGTATCAGCTCACCTGTGATTTGCTTTGTCAAACGGCTACCCCCTTAACCGATAATCATTTTGTCAACAAATATGTCCACACGTTTGATTTCAACACCTGTCCTACTTGTCACCTTATATCGGACTTCTTCTATAATACTCTCACAAACAACCGGAATGTTGACACCCTGATCCACTGCAATATGGAGAGAAATTGATATTGTATTGTCGGCGTTGATTTCAACATGTACGCCTTTTCCCATAAATTCCGGTTTCAGCATATGCACGAAACCATCTGAAACATTACGAATGGTCATGCCTTTTACGCCGAAGCAGTTCGTGGCTGCATCTCCGGTGAGAGTAGTGAAAACGGATCTTTTTACATTGATCGAACCTTTTTCATTACGTAGTTTAACCATAAACTCAACCCCTATCTGTCAATTTTCTTAATTTCATTATACTACAAGTCAAGCTGTAAGCGCAAGCAGTCTCGCACCACATATATCTATGGTTTAAATCAACGATTCGCCCATTATCTTACCGCCTAACAAGTGAAAGTGCAGATGAAACACCGTTTGTCCTGCTGCTTTTCCTGAATTCGTTATCACGCGGAAACCTTCCACAAGCCCTTCACTTTTTGCAACTTCTGCAATTGCTTCAAAGCATTTTGCAACCATATATGAGTTTTCTGCACTTAGATTTGCCACTGATTCCACATGCTCTTTAGGGACAACGAGGATATGAACCGGAGCTTGTGGTGATATGTCGCGAAATGCGTATACATATTCGTTTTCGTAAACTTTTTGTGATGGAATTTCGCCGGCTATTATCTTACAGAAAATACATTCGGACATAATTCTTGCTCCGTTTCAGATTATTATGAATTACTTAGTTTTTCTCTAACCATATCATAGGCGGCATCAAGTGCTGCTTGCACTTTATCTGGCTCCTTGCCGCCACCCATTGCAAAGTCAGGTTTGCCACCACCGGAGCCGCCGCAAAGTTTCGAAACCTCACGGACAATGTCCCCTGCCTTGATACCTTTTGCAACTGCATCTTTGCCACTGGCTGCCATGATTGTAATTTTATCTTCTTTGACCGCCGCAAACGCTACAACAACGCTTGCATCCCAATCGCGCAATGTATCTGCCATTTGTTTTAATTTGTCAACTTCTATATTTTCATCTTTGAAAATATTTGTGATTACTTTCAACGCACCTATTTCTTTGGCCTCGTTGAGTATGCGCTTTGCTTCGCTGCTGGCATCTTTCGACATCGCCGCATCCAGTTTCACGCGCAGTTCTCGAATCATGTTTATATTTTGCTCTACCTTTCCCGGCAGCTCATCCGGCGCTCCGGCTTTGAGTAATCCTGACAAAACAGCCAAGTGCTCTCTCGCACCACTCAGCGCAGCAAGCGTTGCTCTTCCGGTAATGGCCTCAATACGACGTATGCCTGAAGCTACGGAGAATTCTGATGTTATTGCAAACGCTCCTGTTTTTGCAGTATTGTCAAGGTGCGTTCCCCCACAAAGCTCAATAGACTCACCCATTTTTACCACACGAACATTTTCTGTATACTTCTCCCCAAAAAGCGCTATTGCTCCGAGTTGTTTCGCTTTATCCAGATGCATTTCATCTGCAGTAATATTATGCCCTTGAAGAATCTCTTCGTTTACTCGACTTTCAATTTCGGCCAGTTCTTCTTTTGTAAGCGCCGAAAAATGTGTAAAGTCGAATCTCAACTTGTCTGGCTCAACCAGCGACCCTGCTTGCCTGATATGGTCTCCAAGAACTGTGCGCAATACCGTGTGCAACAGGTGTGTTGCCGAGTGTGCACGCATTATTGCATGGCGACGTTGATTGTTTATCTTTGCTGTTACCAGATCATCTACTGCAACGGAACCGGTTCGCATTTTACCATAATGCATATACTTGTCGCCCTTGCTCACCTGAACTGAATTTACTTCAAACACAGCGCCATCACGCTCAATGGTTCCGAAGTCTGCCGATTGTCCACCTTTTTCTGCATAAAACGGTGTTTTGTCAAGAACTATGAGACCTTCATCTCCGGCACGCATTGACGAACTCAACTCTCCTTGAGTTACAATTGCCAGAATTGTACCATTTTCAACCTCAGTTTCAAATCCTGTAAAAGTCGTAGGTGTATTGTCAAGACCTAACTCAACACCTGCCCATGCCAAATCGCCCAACGCTTCTCTTGCTTTTCTTGCACGAAGTCTCTGCTCTTGCATATGTTCGTCAAAAGAATTTATATCCGCACTCATTTGATTTTCTTCAAGTATTTCAAGTGTAAGGTCAGGTGGAAATCCGTACGTATCATAAAGCTTAAAAGCATCAGCTCCGGATAGAATGGATTCGCCTCTGTCTTTATACTCAGTGATAAGCCCACCCAGCTTTGCGGTTCCACTATCTATGGTCTTTCCAAAATTTTCTTCCTCTGTTCGGATTAGCCGAGCAATAAACCCTGCTTTTTCAAGCAAATCGGGATATGCTCCCTTATTTTCTTCAATAACTGCATCACAAAGCTCGTGCAAGAATATGCCCTTGATTCCAAGCAGTCTTCCATGTCTTGCAGCGCGACGCAGTAGGCGGCGCAATACATATCCTCGGCCTTCGTTTGACAGCATAACGCCATCACAAATCATCATTGTTGCCGAACGGATATGATCTGTTACTACGCGTATTGAAGTGTCTGTCTCGCCGGCCTGCCCATATGCTACGCCACTCATCTCAGACACTTTTTTGATGATGTTCATTATCGTATCGACTTCGAACATGCTGCCAACATCCTGACAGACACATGCAAGACGCTCAAGTCCCATTCCCGTGTCGATATTTTTCTGGCTGAGTTCTGTGTAATTCCCTTCACCATCATTGCTAAATTGCGTAAATACATTATTCCAAATCTCTACGTATCTGTCACAATCACATCCTGGAGCACATTCCGGTTTTCCGCAACCGTGTTCAGCACCTCTGTCGAAATAGACTTCAGAGCATGGGCCGCAAGGACCAGAACCATGATCCCAAAAATTGTCCTCTTTGCCAAGTTTGTATATCCGCTCAGGCGAGACCCCGACCACATCTCTCCATATCTCAAAGGCTTGATTATCGTCAAAATAAACGGATGGATACAGATGTTCTTTATCCAACCCGACTCTTTGAGTCAGAAACTCCCAGCACCATACGATTGCTTCATGCTTAAAATAATCGCCAAAAGAGAAGTTTCCGAGCATTTCAAAATATGTTCCGTGACGCGAAGTTTTGCCGACATTTTCAATATCACCGGTTCGTATGCACTTTTGACATGTGCATACGCGTTTCCTCGGAGGCTCCTGCTCACCGGTAAACCATGTCTTCATCGGCGCCATGCCCGAATTTATAAGCAGTAACGATGGATCATCCTGCGGAATCAAAGGATAACTTGGCAGCCTCAAATGGCCCTTTTCTTCAAAGAACGCCAAAAACATTTCTCTTAATTCATTCAATCCATACTTTTTCATAAGGTTTTGACCTCCGGATAAAATCTTTTAAACAAGGGCTAGTGGACAGAGCTTATCTACCCTTAGTCCGCTAACCCCTTTAATTTACTGCTAAATTACTGCTAAAAATTTTATTTTATCAGCGATTCAATAAACTCTGCGATTTCGCCGACTGTTTTATGTTCGTAAACAGATTCGTCTGTCACACTTACACCATACTCATCTTCAAGTGTCATGATTAGTTCGACAAGATCAAGGGAGTCGGCACCCAAATCATTCATTATATCTGTTTCTGGAGTTATCTTGTCCGGGTCAACCTCAAATTGTGCTACAAGTGCCTCTTTTATTTTCTCATATACCATTGTTGTTTCCTCCCTGATGTAATTTTTGCCACTGCGACGCAAAGTCTTTCTTGCAAAACTTACCGCCACTCACGATAATTTCCCCCAGCGGATGATTTTTCCTGATTTCCGGCTTGACCAAAAACCACAACAACACGTCTGTTTGGTTCGCTACCCACAGAATATGTGGATACACTGTCATGCTCCTGCAACGCTGAATGGATAACGTGACGCTCATAGGCATTCATTGGGTCAAGCGTCATATTACGTCTATATTTAATTACTTTGCCGGCTGTTCTGGCCGCTAAGCTTTCGAGCGTTTCGTTCCTGCGCTGCCTGTAATTTTCGGCATCAAGGTTTATTCTTACTCTTCCGGAAGCACCACGGTTAATGACATAGTTTGTCAGGTGTTGAATCGCATCCAACGTTTCTCCGCGTCGGCCTATAAGCGCACCGGGTTCTTTTCCTGCAAGGGTTACATTAATTGCATTATCATTGTCTGTAACTTCTATACTTGCTTCTACATCCATCCTGGAAAGAAGCCCTTCCAAAAATGTCTCAACTTTTTCTGCGCGGTTTTCTTTGACTTCGTATATAACTTTAACAACAGCGGGTGTGTTTTTCAGACCCAAAAATCCACTTTTTGCCTGTTCAATGATTTCAACCGACACATCATCGCGCATTAAGCCCAGCTCTGTCAGAGCCGCCTCAATGGCTTCTTCCTCTGTCCTTCCGGACATTTCGATAGATTTTTGCATATTTTCACTCCTTAGGGGGAATTGTGCATATGATTTAGGTTTTCAAGCTTCCCTACTTGAAAGCTCCGATAGCGCCCAAGTTATTTCCTATCATCGTCTTCATTGATATCGTTTTCTTCGGATGACATGTCCGGTGATTCCGCATTATCTGCATCGACATCCAGATTCTCAGCATCATCATCTAAATCTGGGTCGTCGATGTCTGATGCATCGCCCACTGCGCCTTCCACTTCGGGATATCTCTCCGGGTCATATGCGCGGCCTCTGGCATAGCGCCTTTTTCCTTCTCTGCTGGGTTCAAGCACTTCTTCGGCATCGGAAGGAGGTGTGTGTTTTTTCTCCCATTCCGCCGTTTTTTCAAGTCTTTCTTGTTTTTCGTTTATTTGTTGTTTACGCTTTGATTTATTTGGGTTTTTCTCGACAATGCCTTCTGCTTTTTTACGCTCTGTTTCAAGCCTTTTTGCTTCTATCTCAGCTTCTTTTATGGCACGAAGTCTGTTTCGTTCTGCATCTTCAGCATCAAGAATCTTTGTGTATTTCTTGTTGAGCCACAAATCTTGACCGATTTGAAGAATTGTGCCTATTGTCCAGTAAAAACCAAGTGCCGCTGGCAGTATAAATCCAAAATAAACCGACATTAGAGGCATAAGCATCATCATGGTCTGCATCGATTTGCCTGCACCTTCTTGCACTTGCGGCTGAGGCGACACTTTTCGGGTAATGGCTGCGGATACAAATTGTGCACCACCAGAAACCAAGGGGATAAAAAACAGCAAAAGCCCCGGCAACCATCCATCAACATGGCTCCAATCGGTGCTTTCATGCCAAAAGAAGTCCCAGAGCGGCTGATGGCCAAGGTTCATTGGGCCTAGATAGAAAGATATTTGCTGTAATCCATAACCCACAAAATCTGAGAATTGATCCCAATGTCTTGATATCCAAGTGGCCTGTTCCATCTCTAAGTACAGCCCGCCTCCCCCAAATCCTTGGGCAAGTTGCTGTGTAAACCCAGTTTCGTGAAGTCTGTGCGCTATTGCGCCTCCTGCGACCTCACATATATATACACCGTTTGCGTATATTTCAACGCATGCTTCAAGTAGCTCTTCTCTTACGCCCATCATCATTGTAAGTGGGCGGCGTATCGCTTGAAACAGTGCCAGCATTATCGGCAGAGGAAGAAATCCCCACAAGCAACCGGAAGCGGGGTTGACACCCTCTTCCTTATACATCTTCTGCATTTCTTCATTGATTTTGGCCTTGTTTGAAGCATACTTTTTCTGTATTTCCTGAAGCTTCGGTTGCAGTCTGGCCTGCCTCATCATTCCGCGCTTGCTTTTCATTTGAAATGGTAGCAAAATCACTCTGATTGACGCAGCAAAAAGCAGCAAAGCCAGGCCATAGTTTCCAGAAAAATCATAAAGGAACATTAGGAACTGACCGAAAGGTCTTGCTATAAAGTCAAAAATTTCAAACATTATTTCTCCTGACGCGGGCAGGCCCACAGAACCTGGGTATACGCATTGAGTCGGTATACTACGGTACAGGGTCGTAACCGCCTTTGTGGAATGGGTGACATTTCAAAATCCGGCGCAATGCAAGCCAAGTGCCTTTGCCGGCGCCATAAGTTTCAATTGCCTCAAGGGCATATCTCGAACATGTCGGCGTGAATCTGCACCTCGGCGCTGACAATGGTGAAACGTTTTTTCTGTAAAAGCGAATCACTCCTATGAGTGCTCGCTTAGGTACGTCTCGTTTCACATGCTGCCTCCGCCTCGTTTTCAATGAAAATCTTTAGTTTCTTAAGCAGCGACAAAACACTGGCTTCAAGTTCTTTATAACTTGAAAACCTGCTTTTCACCCTTGCGACTATAACAACATCATAACCGACATTAAGTCTTTTTTCGTTGATTCTATAGATTTCCTTCAACCTGCGCCTGACACGGTTTCTCTGAACAGCACCGCCTATTTTAGTGCTGACAGTGATGCCAAGGCGATTTGCCTGGCTACCGTTTCGCCTGCAATATACGACGGCGTACTGCGACGCCGCATTTTTGCCTTTGTTATAAAGCCTTTTGAACTCGTAGTTCTTTTTCAGCGACGTCGTAACTTTCAATCGCGTCACCTCTTGCCGGACTGCTTTAGTCCGAGGGATTAGGGCAAGCACCCAGAGCTTTTGAAACTAAGCAGATAACTTCTCTCTGCCTTTTGCACGACGGCGAGCAAGCACCTTGCGTCCGTTTCTGGTTTTCATTCTTTTGCGAAATCCATGCTCCTTTGAGCGCTGCCTTTTTTTAGGCTGATATGTCCTAAGCATAATTGCACCTCCTTGACATATTTGATAGTAATCGTCTTCTATCTTCCATGGATTCGGCGCTTGCCGAATCCGTCGGATATACCTTTACGCGAAATTACGCGGAAATGAATTATATAACACCATTTTATAACCTGTCAACTTTTTTCTATACATATCTTCTCAAGAGCTTTGATAAAAATGCTTCAAACTCCTCTTCTGTGTCAAACTTTTGCAAATAGGAGTCTATTGTACCCAGTTGCTCACGCGTAAGATGAGACATGTTGCTCAGTGACCTGACCATACCTAACCGACATGCTATCTGATACTTTTTTTGATTAATTTCATCAAGCGCTTCAAACTCTGTAAATATGTTCAGCATTTTTTGTTTATCTGTTTTTAAGCATCCATTGACATCTTCAAAAAGATTTATTATGTGGTCGCTTATCAGTTTCCCATCAGCTCCGTCTATGTGCTCAATCATTTTTTTAAGTTCCAGAGCCTTTTCTTTGTCTGCACATTCTATAATTTGCCCCTGCTGTATTTCCTCGTAGAGCTCAGTGTGCCTTTGGGCCACAAATGTTCTTATCCTGATAAAGTCAGGATTTACTTTGTTGACAACATCTGCTGTCTCTATTGCGTTGCTATTTGATAAGGCGCTACCGCCGGCTCCATTCATAAAATAAATTGAAAGTTCAATGCCTGCGGCTTTAACTTTCTGACCGGCTTCTATTTCAAGGGCTTTTGTATAGCCTTTGTTTATGAGTTTGAGCACTTCGTCCGAGCCTGACTCATATCCTGAGTGTATGCGATCAAGCCCTGCTTCTCTAAGACCTTTTAGCTCTTCAAGCGAAAATTTGTTAAGCGAATCGACTCTGCCATATGTCGTGACTCTTTTTATATTCGGCAGCCTTTTTCTTAAATGATCCAAAATCTCCCTAAGTTTGTCATAGGTCAAAACAACCGTGTTGGCATCCTGCAAAAATACTGACTCTTCACCGCAAGACATCCAGCGCATGATATGAAGATATCTTTGTGCCATTTCCTCAGGCAATGCGTACAAATTTTCCGGGATGCCGTCGATTATGTTTTGCCTGTACTGCGCAATTTGGTCTATGTCTGCTTTTATGTCTGCGACAGGGCGCGCTTTGAATTGGTGTTTTCTGTAGAGTGTGCAAAACTTGCACTTATTCCATGGGCAGTTGCGCGTAACTCTCAGCAGCAAACTGTCGGCTTCACTGGGCGGCCTGATTGGGCCTATTTCAAATGCTTTATGCATTTCCAAAACATCCTCCGGGCGAACTTATTCTATTATATTATGAACGCTAAACATTGAAGCGGAAGTTTATTATATCTCCGTCAACCACAATGTATTCTTTGCCCTCTAATCTAAACAACCCTTTTTCTTTAACTTTTGCCATAGATCCAAGTTCTTTTATACTGTCATATTTTACCACTTCCGCTCGTATAAAGCCTCGTTCTATGTCCGAGTGGATTTTTCCTGCCGCATGTTTTGCAATCGTTCCTTTTTCGATTGTCCAAGCTCTGCACTCATCCTCTCCAGCGGTCAAAAATGAGATAAGACCCAAATGTTCATATGCTGTACGTGCTAAGACGGCTATACCCGGCTGCTCAATTTGCATATCTTCCATAAAGATTTGCTTGTCCTCTTCCGGTAGCCGGTTTATCTCCAATTCCGATTCAATGCAAAGTTCAATAAGCGGAATATTCAGTTTCTCGCAAAGCGCCTTAAGCCCATCCTGATTAGGCCATGACTTGGATTCCCATTGACTTTCATCCAGGTTGACAACGGCAATGCGCGGCTTTTCGGTAAGGAATGTAAAGCTTTTTATTGCCAGTCGCTCTGCTTCTGACATTTCCATGTCAAGTATAGAACCGCCATCATCAAGCCATGTAAAGCAGCGCTCCAAAAGCGCAAGTTCAACTTCATTTTCTTTGGTTATTTTCTTGCCGGTTTTGATGCGCCCGATTCGCTTCTCGATCATCTCAAGATCAGCAATTAGCATTTCCGTTTCAACCGCTTCAAGATCCCTTGCAGGATCAATATCTCCCATATCATGTGCAACCGAGCCGGATTCAAAGGCGCGTAATACGTGTACGAGTGCATCACAAGGCCGGACATCGTTAAGAAATACGGATGACCCTGAACTTCTCCCGTCAGTTGATACGGAAAACCCTGCTACATCTATGATATCAAGCTTCGCATACGTGGTTTTTTTCGGTTTATATATTACGGAAAGGAAATCAACCCGCTCGTCAGGCACAAAGCCTGTCCCTATGTTCGCAGCGCTCTTTCCACTGGGTGCAACTCCGTCAGTTCTGCCGGTCAACAGGTTAAACAGAGTCGTTTTGCCTGTTTGATTGAGTCCGATGATGCCTATTTTCATGAATCATTCTCCTTATAAAACCTATATACATTACCATCTATCTCACGCCTGATTTTGCCACGCAGACGCAGATAATTCAGATGTGCAAGGCCTTCTCCCACTGCAAATATTTTTTGTGATGCAGGAAATTCATTCCAGTTTGCTGCGCGGATTTTCCATTGCATTTTTCCTGCTATATCATATGCAGTGAGTCCGGGATGTTTGTTGACAATGTCCCAAACCTCGGCAAGCCGTCTGTCATGGTGTTCGATAAGCTGGTCAATTCTCTCATGGAAAACACCGGGATTTCGATGCCCCGGAAGGGCTTTTTTTACCGGAAGTTTACGTACTAATTGCAAGGAATCCAAATAATCCCCCAAAGAATCTTCTACCGCCGGCCACGCTGTTATATTGGGAGTTATATCAAAAAGCACGTGATCTCCAGTAAAAATCAGTCCGCTAGCTTCGTCCCACAAGCAGATATGTCCCGGTGAATGCCCCGGTGTTTGGATGCATTTGAGGGCGTATCCGCCAACATTAAAAACCGCACCGTCCTTTACCGCTGTATACTGCGCACCGCCCAGTGGCGCAAATTTGAGTGCGGGGTTGAACTTTTCCATATCGTCAATCATTTCAACAGGCATTCCGGAACGTATGTCACGTTCTTTTTTCCATACCCATCTATCTTCTCCCCTATGCGCACCAGGTATAGGTAACATATCCATCAAAGCACAGTCGATTTCACTGATGTATATTTTCCGCTCAGTTCCTATGATTTCTGCCGCAAGCCCTGAGTGGTCTGCATGAACGTGGGTGAGGAATATATCGAAAGACCCCGGTTTTGCTCCAAGCATGCTGAGCCCAGCCATCAAGGCTTCTTTGCACGCCGAGTGACGAAACCCCGTGTCTATAAGCAAACTACACTCAGGGTCACGTATAAAGTAGCTGTTTATCTCCTTCAGCGGGTTGCCGGGCAAAGGCACCGGTATGCAATAAATATTATTTATAATTTCTTCCGGTTGCATAATCCCTCCATAATCGGGCTGCTTTCGCAGCCCGATAAAACCGATTGGGTTTGTTTCGTCACCCAAGATACTGCACCACTTTTGCGCAGGTCGGCTCAGCGCTAACTAAAGCTGGTAGCTAAACCAGAACAGCGGGTACGTATTCACGCCCTTGCGCTTGCGCAACAGCCTCACAAACTAATTGCCCTTTGTAGGTGGAAAGCCCTTTAAATATAGCAGGGTTTTCAATCATTGCACGCTCAGCGCCCTTGTTTGCGATATCGAGTGCATATGGGAGCGTGGCATTGGACAGTGCAAATGTTGAAGTTCTCGGAACTGCTCCGGGCATATTAGGTACAGAGTAGTGTGTGACGCCATGTTTGATATAATATGGATTTTCATGGCTCGTCGTTCTGTTGATTGTTTCTGCTATGCCGCCTTGATCAATGGAAATATCTACAATCACTGAGCCCGGACGCATCGCTTTTACCATGTCTTCTGTCACCAGCTTCGGTGCTTTAGCTCCCGGAACCAACACAGCGCCTATGAGCAGATCTGCTTCCGCGACTGCATTTGCAATCGTTTGAGGATTGGAGAGTATCGTCGCTATTCGTCCGGGCAATATGTCGTGCAGGTATGCGAGGCGGTCGAGAGATAAGTCGAGTACTGTCACACGCGCACCAAAGCCACATGCTATCTTTGCAGCGCCTGCACCTGAGATTCCCCCGCCAATGATTACTACATGTGCCGGAGTTACTCCCGGAAGGCCACCTAAGAGGATTCCACTACCCTGATAGAACTTTTGGAGTAGCGTCGCGCCTATTTGTACCGATAGTTTGCCGGCAATTTCACTCATAGGAGCCAGAAGTGGTAGTGAGCCGTTTGGAAGCTGAACTGTCTCATATGCTATGGCAGTGGCCTTTGCATCCAACAACGCCTGAGTTTGTGTAGGATCCGGAGCGAGATGCAAATATGTAAAAAGCACTTGCCCTTCTCTCAAAAGCTTGTATTCCGGCTCAAGCGGCTCTTTCACTTTATAGATCATATCGGCATCGGCATATACTTCTTCTGCTTTGTCAACAATTGCCGCTCCGGCATCCAGATATTCCTTGTCGGAGAACCCACTTCCGTTTCCGGCGCTTTTTTCCACAATCACCTTATGCCCGGCCGCGACGAAGCATGTTACGCCTGCAGGTGTTGCCGCAATGCGGTTTTCTTGTGCTTTAATTTCTTTTGGAATGCCAATAATCATACCGAATCAACCTTTCGTAATTTAATCATAATATTAAATACGCTGAGGTATGATTTGTCAAGAAATATCTGAGACAAATCGCAGGAAATCGCAGACTCTGACATAAATCATAGACTCAGTCGATTGAGCATGATATGATTAGCAAAAGCTAGTAAAAAATGATGGGAGGAAAATCATGAAAGTAATAGGTGTTAATGGTAGCCCCAGAGCGGATGGAAATACATTTCTCGCAATAACTGAGTTTTTTGACGAACTGCATAAAGAGGGCATAGAAACAGAGTGCTTGCATGTCGGTGACGGGCGAGTTGCCGGATGCATATTTTGCGGAGGTTGCGTCGAAACCGGCACTTGCGCTATCCCGGACAATAATCTCAAAGCTATGTCAGAAAAACTTATTCAAGCAGATGGCATCTTGCTGGCCGCGCCGGTCTATTTCGGGACTATGCCGGGGCAAATGAAAGCCTTTCTTGATAGGTTTATGTTCCCATGCATACAAACAGGCAAGATGCGGCATAAGGTCGGTGCCTCTGCTGCAATTCTTCGCAGAACCGGCGGTTATACGACCATTGATGATTTAAACCGATTCTTCTTTTCAAGTGAGATGATTGCGGTCGGTCAAACTATAATACATGGAACTTTCACAGGAGAGGTTTTGCAAGACCCCGAGGGCCTTTCCAGTCTCAGAAGAGTTGCACGGAATATGGCATGGGTTTTGAAGATGATGGACGCGACAAAATCTGATATTGCACCGCCGCATTATGAGAAGCGCCCTATGACTAATTTTATAAGGTAGCTACAGAAAATGGATAAGCGTTTGAATGTCTCAGCATGTTCGTCTGCTCAATTGCATACCGTTACGATTACTGGCTATGACTCCGGTGGGGAGGGCGTGGCTCGGATGGATGATGGCAAAGTCGTGTTCGTCAGGGGCGCAGCCAGGGGTGATGTTTTAAGAATCAAGCTGACCAAAGAGCTTCCGCGAAGCGCTCGCGGCGAGATTGTCCAGCTGATGACCCCTTCAGCTCACCGGATAGAGCCTGACTGTCCTTATTATCCAGGGTGTGGCGGCTGTGATTTTCGCCATATTTCTTACAGCGAGGAGCTTGAGGCAAAGCTTTTACGCGTAAATGACGCACTGAGCCGCATAGGCGGTTCTATCGTCTGTGCTGACGAGATTCTGAGCACCGGCCAAATTGACGGCTACAGAAACAAGGCCGTTTTTCATTCGAATGGGGCGCGTTGGGGATTTTACAAAGCGGGAAGCCATGATGTTATTGCAATCAAAAGGTGCGCTTTGCTCAAGGGCGATTTGAACTTTGCGCTTGGCGGTCTCTGTGCCTCCGGAGAAAAAGCTGAGATAACGCTTCGTTCAGGGCATGATGGCATCGGCGCACCTTTAACCGAAGTTCTGGACGGCCTGACATTCAGGGTTTCGGGCTTTTTCCAAGTAAACACAGATGCCGCTTTGCTGTTGTTTCAAAAGGCTAGAGAGTATGCTGCGCTGTCGGCTGACGAAACCTTGGTTGACCTTTATTGCGGCGTGGGTTCTATGGCGATATTCGTCGGACGAGATGCAGGGCGTGTTCTGGGCATTGAGCAAAATTCCGCAGCAATAAAAGCCGCGCATGAAAACGCGCGGCGCAACGGATTTACTCATATTGATTTTGTTTCTGCAGATGCAGCAAAATGGGATGCCGGAGGCATCGCTCCAGACTGCGTCATTGTTGATCCGCCGCGCAGTGGCCTATCAAAGGGTGCCATTTCAAAGATACTTGAACTTTCGCCAAAGCGTTTGGTTTATGTTTCTTGCGACCCTGCAACACTTTCCCGCGATATCCGGCGGCTTGAGGGTTATGTGCTCAAAAAAGCATGTGCCGTTGATATGTTCCCGAGAACTGCAAATGTTGAGAGCTGTTGTCTATTGGTACGCGGTTAGCTGCATTCCAGAACGTAAGTTGTCAAAGGTCTGGCATCATAGATTCTGCGACTGACGCGCAGAATGACGAGGGACGAGGATTTTTGTTGAAAATCATCGAACAGACCCCAGCATACCAGACTTACAGGGTGTTGCTGATGGTTTTGCTGTCGAGGGAATTCCTGACATTTGACTTTATTCCCCTCCTTGGAGGGGTGGCAGGCGAAGCCTGACGGGGTGGTCT
>Ga0123355_10002200_pt1 | contig 27507 bp, 31 predicted proteins | sample TergutEmb28metaG_3_FD_89872 | JGI IMG/M metagenome (GOLD analysis project Ga0123355, IMG submission 89872) | Embiratermes neotenicus P1 segment gut microbial communities from Petit-Saut dam, French Guiana - Emb289 P1 | ecosystem: Host-associated > Arthropoda: Insects > Digestive system > Gut ... | reverse complement strand
ACCTGCGCTAATAGCATGGCCGCCCGCTTGACGGTGGTGCATTGAGCACGCACCAGACATTCGCTGACGTAGGGCAACAGCTCCGTGAACCGGTCGGAGGACACCGTGGTCGGGGTCATCGCCTGGATCAGGATGTCCAGCGGGGTAGCCGCAGGCGGGGTCACCACCGGACTGGCGCTGGCCCAGGCATACGCCTTGGGCGGGATCAGGGTGCAGGCTTGGTCCCAGGAGATCCACCCCTCGAAGGGGCGGTAGCCGGGATCGCCGACATACACCGCCCGCGCCCCGTCGGTGTCATACCCCATGTAGGTCACGTAGTGCATCACCGTGCCCCCGGCGGGGTACTGCAGGCGCTGGCTGCCCTTCACCGGCTGCGGGCGGTTAAAAACCGGGGAGACCCAGTTGACCACCAGGCCCCATCCCGCATCGATACTGCGAATGAGGTGACCCCACAACGCATCTCGCTGTGCCTGGCTGGGCGGGTCGTTGGGCAGCCAGACGGCGGCATAGGCAGCCTGCGGCGCACGGTGCCGCAGGCTGCGGTCTGTGATCCAGCCGATGTGATCGGTCCCGTTGATCGTGGTCTGGATCTCACGGGCCAGTTCGGCCTCGGGAACGAAGATGCCCTTGGCGTTGAGCACGATCTGGGCCGACGCCGGGCCGCACCACCAGCCGGTCTCCTGCGGGGTGATGTTTTTGTCCCAGTTCAGTACCTTTTCCATGGCTACTCCTGCCAGTAGTCGTACTGCTCGGATTGGGCTAAACTGAGCAAATGCCCTGCTCTATCGAAGACTGTGCCGCCGAAGTCGTGGCCCGAGGATGGTGCAAGGCCCACTACCTTCGCTGGCAGCGACATGGTGACCCCCTTGCTGGCAGACGAAAACAAAGCCCAACCGGACTGACCGAGGCCGAAGCGTTCTCCCAATTCATGCCCGGTGAACCCCCCACAGAAGGGTGCTGGGATTGGGTAGGTGCAACCAGTCGTGGTTACGGACATTTCGGGGTCAATGGCCGGGACATCAAAGCGCACCAGGCCGCCTACCGCATCTACCACGGTTCTATCCCGCCCGGACGCCATGTCTTGCACTCCTGCGACCGCCCCATCTGCGTTCAGCCCGCACATCTGAGCCTGGGGAATCACGCAGAAAACATGAAGGAGGCCGCCGACCGCAGGCGCATGTCGGCGGGGGAAGATAGATGGTCGGCCAAACTCACCGACGAGGCGGTGCAAGAGATTCGACTTCGCCATACCGCAGGAGAGTCCTTGACGGCCTTGGCCGCCGAGTACGGCGTTCACCCCCAAACCGTCCGAGATGTTGTCAACCGCAAGACCTGGCGTCATCTGTAACGCTCCTGCATCGAGAGGATTCCGGCGCGCTTACGCACAGTGGTGGCCACCCCCCCGTCGGGGGGCTTGGAGAAGCGGTCGGGATGCGGCGGAAGGTGGGTGTGCTCGACGGGCCGCCCGAAGCCGAACTCCTTGACCATCTGCTTCTGGGTGAACAGCGCGCCCCGCACATCGTCGGCAAACTCCTTGATCTCCTGGCGGGACGGCAACCTGGCGGCCTGCTTCTGCGGACCGTGCACGATCTCCGCACCCCGGTTCTCCAGGTCGGCCAGCGCCACCCGGCCCCCCTCCGGGGTCACTGGGGAGCTGTAATGATGCAGCACCCTGGTGTGGTAGCCGTGGCCCAGCGCGTCCTTGGCGGTGTTGTAGACGCACTTGTCGGTGGCCAGCCCGGCCACGTCCACATGCCCGACCTGGTTTTTTTTCAGCCAGTCGTGCAGTCCGGCCCCGCTCTGGGTGGTGCCCTCGAAGCCGCTGTAACCCGGCGTGTGCTGGCCCTTGTAGAACCGCTCGGAGACGGGCAGGTCTTTGATCGCCGGGTGCAACTCGGCCCCGTGCGTGCCCGCCTCGCCGTGCCGGGGCCAGCTCTCCTCGTAGTCGGGATTCTCCGACCAGTGGCTGCCGGGGTCGGTGTGCCAGTCCTGGGTGGTGACCACGTGGTCGTAGCCGTTGTTGGGGTCGGTCATCAGCTCACGCAGCCGGTGCGCGGTCTCCTCGCCACCAGGTACGGGCAAAGAGCCGTCGATGAAGTCGTTCTGCGGGTCCACCACGATCAGCGCCCGGCGGTCCCCTGCGGGGGCCGCCGCCATATAGGGCATCCCGTAGCGCTCGGGGTGGGGGATACCCCAGATCTGGGCCAGATGGTAGAGATCTCCGGGGCGGGCACGCACGGCATGGATTAGGCGCACAGGGTGCACCATGGCGTGGCGCGTGTGAGGCTTGAGCGTAAGGTCAGGTCGCCCAACGAAGTGCCGATTAAAGATTTTCTGCAGCGCACGCAGCGTCTTATCCTTCATGGCCTTCTGGGGGTCTTTTTTCAGGCTGGGATTGTTGTCGATGTACTCCTGGGCTAATTTCCGATATTCGGCGGCAGATTGTTCGCCGGGGCGCAACGTGTCCCAAAACTCGGGATCATGCTTGGTGCCCAGCAGCTTGTCGAGATCATGGGCCAACGAGGGCTTGTCGAACACCTTGTGTGTGGCAGAAGTCTCGTTACGCCCGGTGGTCCACTGCGACATCGGCCCGTAGTCCATCAAGTCGTGCCAGTCCATGTCGGGAGAGCGAATCTGTAACCGCCGTATCCACACGGGTGAACCGGGCCGCAGGTTCTGTTCCCGCTCGGAAGGGTTCAGCGGTTTATAGGCCCCACCCTGCCCTGTCCCCTCCCCCTGTCCAGTCCACAGTGCCTGCATGACGATGGGCAGATTGCGCGCAGTAGGATGCAGGCTCCCGGCAGCGGCGATGCCCTCGTAGAGTTTGTCGATGTCACGGGTCCAGTGCTTGCCCAGACCTATCTCGCCGGTAGTAATGCCGCGACTGTTCTCCAGGTAGTCCAGCACCAGCTGGCCCAGGTCGGGGTGGTCGTAGTTGGCCTCGACGCCGGGGACCTTGGCACTGGGGCTGACGATGCCCAGTTTGTCGGCCAAGTCATACATGTCCTCCTCGCCCTTGCCGTGCTCCTTGGCGAACTCCTGCAGGTACTTCCACTTCGCGTCGTGGGCCAGGGTGGGCTGAGTGCTGAAGTAGTGATCGGCCAGCTCCTTGGTGTCCTCGTCAGACACATGGTTGGCTTTGGCCCACTCCTTCATGGCCTTCAGGTCGTCTCCCACGTTGCGCTGGGGAGCACCATGCAGCACCCGGTCGATTTCCCGGAGCCGCCAGCGCTGCTGTTGGACCCAGGTCTCCTGGTCCTTCTTGCTCCACGTCTTAACCTCGTCGGGTTTCCTGCTGGCCGGATCGAAGTCGAGGTTGACCGGCACGATCCGGTAGAGCGGCATCGGATCGTATTTGGGGGCAAAGTGCTCTCCGGGGGTCAGCGGCAGGGTTTCCTGCACATCACGTTCCTGCGGGAACTTGATGCTTTCTCCGCCCGGACGAGGTGGATTATGCGTCTCCTCCCTCGGCAGGGGTCGTCCGGCCACGTCCTTGTCGCCCGGCTTGGGCCAGTAGCCCATCCCGCCCACGTCGAACCACTTCTCCTGAGCCGGGAGCTTGCCCTCGGGCACCGCAGAATGGGTCGGCCCCCCGGCCATGAAGGTGTCGAAGTCATCCAACGCCAGTCCCGGCGTGTCCTGCATGACGGCCTGGTAGGTCTGCGGGGTGTGCTGGAACCAGTGCCGAAACGACTCGCTTTTCAGCGTCTCCTTGTCCTTGGAGGAGAAGACGCCGGGGGCCATCGCCTTAACGCGATCCGTCAGGTTCTTGTATCTGCCGGTGAGCTTCGACTCCTCGGGGGGCACCGTGTAGGTGCCCTGCTGGCCGTGGTCGGCCAGCAGCGCCGGATCGACCTTGTACCCGGCGGGCAGGCCCCCGCCGGGGGTCGTCCAGCCGTGGTACTTGGGCCACTTGTTGGTGAAGTCGGGATTGGCCTGCTGGGACTTGACGTAGGGACCGGCGTCGTAATCCGCCGACGGCACCTCCACCCCGGCACTGGCGGCCCCACCCAGCTCCTTCTTCCAGTGGTAGAGCATCTTGAGCTTGGCCGGGGGGAGAGCCTTGCCGGAAGCCTTCTGCCCCACAGACTTATTGAGCGCGGCCACCCCGGACGGGCCACCGAAGTACTTGTACCAGGCGTCGACGTACTGAATCCACTTGTTTGGGTCCTTCTCGGTCTTGAGCTGCTTTTTGATCACCGCCCCGATTTGCTCGGGGGTGTGGGTTTGCAGGTAGGAATCCCAACTCTTGGTCTTCAGCGAGGCCGGGGGTGCTCCGATGGCCTTCAGGTGCTCGGCCAGGGTGGGCTTGCCGATCCCGAAGAACTGCTGGTGCAGCTGAAGTAGCTGCTGCTTGGTCTGCGGATCGGCGGTCTCCTTGATCAGACTTTCCAGCGCCTGCTTTTGGTAGGTGGTGTAGCTGTCGGTGTTCTGGTCGTAGGTGCCATACCAGGGATAGCCCTGCCAGAAATGGTCCGGCTTTCCTGGCACCACCTTCTTGACCAGGTCAATCAGGTGGGGCTGGCCCTTAACCCAAGCGTCAAACCCCGCCTCGTCCTTGAAGGGCAGCGTCGGCATCACCGACAGTTGATCTCTGAGATGGCGGGGGAGATGGTTCCATTTCGCCTTGAGGTCCTGGGGGCCGTAGTAGTCGTTCTTGGCGGCGTCCACCTCGCCCTGTTTGCCAATAGCCTTAGCCCAGCGAGAGAAGTTGGTGTACTCCGTCACCCCGGTGGCGCTGCCCCAGTAGTTCTTCGCCCACTGCGGCACCTGCCCGGCAGGCAGCGGCGGCAGCTTCTTGACGGTGGCCGGGGGCGGCTTCTCCTTCTCCTGCGGCTTGGCCTCGGGCACCGGGATGTTGCCGCCGAAGAACTTGTTGAACACCGGGATGGCCCCGGCGTAATCCGACTCGGCCAGATTCTGCACGTTCTTCTTGAGGGTGGCCTGGCTCATGTTCGACCAGTCCGACCAGTTGGAATCGGGGTACGCCTTCTTCAGCGCGCCAACCACCGCCGCCGTGTCGATGGCCTTTTTGGGGAAGTACTCCTCGGCGAACCCGGCCTTCTCGGCGTCGCTCAGCCCGTTCCACACCGCCATCTTCTGCTTGAGGGTGGCATTTTTGGGCAGGCCGAGGTGCTTGGTCGCCCATGCCTGGAACACCGGCCACTCGGTCTCGGCGTTCTTGCCGAATGCCCAGGACTGACTGGCCCAGGGTGGGTGCCCGTCGGTGATGCTCAGGTCGGCGTTGGAGGGTTCGCTGTGCTGATCAAACATCGCCGCGAACCAGGCATTGGCCTGCTCGGGGGTGGCGTCCTTACCGTGCCACGCCTTGTAGAGACCCTGCTCCTGGGCGTCGGTGAGCTTGTTGTTGCCCCACCACGTGGTGAACTGTTTCCACCCGGCCTCCGACAGCGGCTTGTTCTCCATCCACTGTTTGATGTCGGCGGCCTTGGGAGTCTGCGACTTGAATGGCTTGACCGGCTCGGGAGGAGGTAGATCCTCCTGAATCTGTTTGATCGCCTCGATGTCGGGTTCGACTGGCTTGCCGGGAGCAACAGCAGCGGGAGTGGTTTTTTGGCCCTGACCCGCCATGAAACCGGCGTAGTCCTGCGGGAACCATTTCTGGAAAAGAGCCTTGGCCTGCTGGGTCTTGGGAGTATCTACCCAGGCCGGGTTATTCAACGAAGTCTGTAGATTCGCCTTTAGCTTTTCCAGGGGAGAATTCGGACCACTGGCCATCGGGCCGACGCTGTTGTCCGACACCGTCTTGTCGGCCCAGCTGGAATTGGGATAGATCCCCTTGAACTCCTTGGAGAACTCGTCCCACTTGAATGGGGGGTTGGATGCTACCGGCTTGGGAGACGCGCCGCCTGTCGGCGATGGCCCTGCCCAGTCCGGCAATGGCACCCCATTTATCTGGGTATCCAGGTGCGCAATGAGCTTGTTAAGCGCAGTCAGCTGATCAGCATCACCCAGTGGCACCGTACTTTTCTGCCAGCTATGCAACTTGGCGAGAATCTGTTCGGGAGTGTGGCCACTAAGGTTCATGGCCTTGGGGAAGATCTTGTGGACGGCATCGTTGAGGGACTGCGGGGTCATCTCGTCCGGCAGGGTCTCCTCGCCGCCCCCGAACCACTTAGCCTTGATGTCCTGAAGCGTTTTCAGCTTGTTGGCGTAAGCAGCCTGCACATCCCCGGTGTAGGTATTGACGCCCTTCTCCATGTTTTTGATGCCCAGCTCGATCTGCTTTTTGGCCGTCTCGGGGGTATCGAATTGACCAGCTTTCTTGGTATGCGGAAAGACCTTTTGGTACTCGGCCAGCACGGTCTTGGCGTCGTAATCCTGGGGACCGGTCTGGCCGTCCCCGCCGAAGTACTTGTCATACCATTGCTGCATCGTCGCCTTGTGCTGGTCACTATGCTGACCAGCAAGGAATTCCTGCATCCAGGTCTTGATCTGCTCGGGACTCTTGTTCTCCAGGGATGACGACGATGCACTTCCCCACGCCTTAGTGATGTCCTTGATCAGCCCCTCTTTATCCATTAACTCCGGTGCGGATGGGGCTTTCGCACCACCAAAGAATTTGTCGTAGAGCGCCTGCACCTTCGGCACGTGCTTGGCGTAGCCCTTGTGCTCGGGGAAGTACTTCAACCAGCTCTGCAGCTGGCGCTGGATGTCGGCGTCGGATTTCTGCGACCAGTCGATGTCGCTGCCGGGAAAGAGCTTCTTGACCTCGGCCACCAGCTCGGGGTTGGCCGCCCCGCCCCCCTCGGGGGCGTGGACAGGCTTCAATAGATCCTTGATCGCCGCGATGTCCTCGGCGTCGCCCCCGCCCACGTCCACCTTAAAGCCCTGGTCATACAGGTACTGCTTGAACTTCTGGACCAGGACGGGGACGGTTTCGGGCTTCCCACCCTCCTCCTGATAGCCCTTGTACCAGTCCTTAAAACCGGGACCCTCGACATAGAGCTTGGCTTCAGGAGACGCATGGTCGATGACCGTGTCCACCGGGAGATACTGCTGCGGTGCCTTCTCGGCCTTGGGTTCCCCCGGCTGGTTCTTTACCAGCTCCGAGGGGTCGGTGTACTGGTTGTGATGGGGGCCGGTGGGGGCGGACTTCTCAGGTTCGCCCTGAAGCTGTTTGGTCCACTCATGGTGACTACCGCCAGGACTCCACATCTGGATGCCCTGCGGAGTCATCTTGGCGAACTCGGCCTTTTTCTCCTCCTCCGTCATCTTGGGGGACGCCTGGGATGACCACGCCTTGTACGCCTCGGGGTGCAGTTCATGAAGGGGTGACTCGGGACCGGTCTGAGCCTTGGACTGCTCGGGCTTGTTCTTCTCCAGCAGGGACGGGTCGGTGTACTGGTTGTGATGGGGGCCGGTGGGCTTGGGCTTTGGCCCATGCACCTGGTCGTGCAGCATCTGCTGCGCAGGGGTCATCTCCTTCTTGATCGCCTCGATGTCCTCAGCGTCGGACTCCTTCGGCCCCAGACCGGGGGCCGCCGGGCCGCCCTCGCCGAAGAACTTCTCCTTGGGCATCGGCTTGAGGCCCGTGGGGGCCATGTGTTTCTCGAAGCTCTCGGTGACCTTCTCGGCCTTGGACTTGTCCGGGGCCTTGGTCTTGGGTGCGCCCAGCTCGTCGGACCACTCGTCGTAGTCCTTGCCGATGTGGTTCTTGAGGGCGTGCTGGTACTCCGGGTTATGCAGGTAGGTCTTGACGAAAGGCTGGTGGGTGTCGAGGAACTTCTGCACGTGGTCGGGCGTGGTCTTGGGATTGTCCAATAAGGTTTTCAGCTGGTTGGCCGGGGAGAGGAACTTGTTGGAGTTGGGCGCAGGCTTCTGCACGTGGGTATGCAGCGCAGTGTGATGCTCCTTGGGCATGTGGTGGAGCAGTTTCTCGTAGTTCTCGTCGCCCAAATACTCCTTGACCATGTCGGCGTACTGCGGCTTGACGTAGGTCTTGGCCCAGGTAGCCCCCGCCGGGCTGTCGAAGAACTTCTGCAGAATCGCCGAGGAGTGCGCTGGAGCCACCGACCCCTTGGGTGAGCTATGAGTCTCCAACAGCCCGATGAGCTTATTGGCGGGTTGCAGGAACTTCTTGGATTTGGAGACGGCGGCCAGCCGGGCTGCCCACCCGGCCCCCGGCGGGGGGTCGGGGAAGTCATGCCACACCGCGACCCGGTCAGCGGCGCGCATAATCCCGGCAGCCATCGCACCTCCCACTAATTAGGGGCGCATTGGAGGCCGATTGCAGGGTCAGGCGGGCTTAACGCTGCATGAACCTATTGCTGACCGCGAAGTAAATACGCCGCGCCGGTGGTCACCCCGCCCTGCTCGATGGTCACCCCCTGTTTGTTGAAGTCATACAGCCAGGCCGAGAGCCAGACGTTGTAGCTGGGCGGCATCAGCGACGGCGGCTCGCCGGGGGTGTCGGTGGCAGGCCAGCAGGCCACCGTGTGGTAGTCGGAGTAACCGTAGCGGCCCACCCCACGGCACACCAGGGTCCCGGCCTGGGCAACGGCGTAATTGGGCTGGGTGTCGGTGTCATTCATCCAGATCTCGATGACCGGCTGAGAACCCATGGTGCCCGAGATGAAACACAGCACGAACAGCATCGGTCGAAAGGACATGTACGCCTCACCGATCTGCCAGTCGGCGATGTAGAGCGGGGTGTCGTCGGTGGCCCCGGTGAATAGCGTGGTCGGCCCCCAGGGACCCCGGATGTAGCCCTCCCCGAGGTTGGGCATCTGAGTCAGCGGCACCTTGCCGCTGGCGTCCAGACCGGCTGCGCCATCCGCCGTCCCCACGCGCCCCGGTGGCAGGTTGAGCTTGTCCTGGGCCTGGTAATAGTCGGTAGTCACGAAGGTCGAGTGCGTCTCGTCCACCAGGGCCTTGGAGGCGTAGACGGTATCGATCTGGGATACCACCTGCGAGGACACCGTGGTGCGGTTGGGCGTCAGCGCGCCCAGGATCTCGGTGAGCTTGTTACCGGTCACCAGGTCGGTGGGCTTGCTCGGGACAGGCCCGACGTATTCAAGTCCGGCCATCAGGGCCTCCTCTCAGGGCAACGCGGGCACCACCAGCACCCAGAACGACATGTTGGCCGCGAAGAACTGGTAGTTCTGCCCGGCGAAGCAGCAGCCGTAGAGGTCCAGCTCCAGACCGCCGTTGATCGGCGGCACGGTGGTCGGGGTCTGGGTCTCGAAGGCGGCGGGCATGATCGGGTAGTAGCCGGTGTAATAGCTGGCCGTGCAGATCCCCATCCCGTAGACCTGGTCGGAGACCGAGTGCGGGGGCATCACGGTCAGCTGCCCGTAGTTACTGTTACCGGCGGTCCGGACACTGGGCTTGTCCCCGCCTGCGGCGTTGCCCGCCACCCAGCCGAACGGCAGCGGAATCCACGGGTAGCCGGGGTCGGGGATGACCACCATGGCCAGCGCCAGCTCGCGCACCACCTGGGAGGACACGAACCGGCTGCCAGTCAGCAGGGGAACCCCGATGGCGTGGGTCATCGTGGACAGCGTGCCGCCCAGCACCCCCGCCGCAGCGGCCTGAAAGCCCACCGAGTAGGAGTCGATCACCCGGTCCACCCGCACCCCGTTGGGTATCCGGGCGGCGGGCAGATCCCCGCTGGGGTCCAGCCCGGCCACCCCGTTGGGGGCATTGAGCGCGCTATTGGCCACGTAGGTGTTATCAGCGGCGGTGACCGCGCTCTGCTGGGCGTACAGCGCGTTCTGCTGATCCACGTAGCTCTTGGTGGTCAGGTAGGGCGCAACCTGGGCCACCTGGGCGTTGACGTAGTCGGGGGTCACCACCGCCGCGTTGCCTTGGGCGTCGGCGTACTTCTTGGGTACCACGATGTCGTTGGCACCGGGGCCTCGGCCCACATAACCCAGAGCAGCCATCAGTAGTCCGTTTGGTGTGCGTCGGCGACCAGCTGGCCGTGTGCGGCCAGTCGGACGGTGTCGGGATAAGAGATCCCCCCGTCGGGGTAGACGGGGATCGGGCAGACCCACAGGTTGGGCTTGACCGTGGTGGCGGTGACGGTCGGGTTGCCCGTGGTGGTGGATGCCTGGGCGCGCACGTAGAGCGTGGAGGCACCACTGAGCGCGGACTGGGCATTGAGGGCATAGGGCACCACCGCCGCCGGGCCACGCGGCATCCCGCCCCCGGCAGCCTCGGAGATGGCGGTGATCCACACCGCCCCGCTGCTGCCGTAGCCGCCCACGGTGAACCACAGCCCCCCGCCACCGCCGCCGGACCCATAGCCCTGAGCGTCACTGGCCGGGTGACCCAGCAGGTCGATCCCGGCAGCCGGGTTCCCCCCGGTGCCGCCGGGGTAGGTGTTGCCATTGAAGTTCACGCTGGGCGCGGACTCCCCCACCGAAGCCATACCGATGATCTGCGCACCCGGCCCCCCTCCGGGGGCCGTCAGGGGGCTGTTGACATAGCCGGGCACGGTCACGCTGGTGGGATGGCCGGTGGTGTTGTTGGGGCCACCGCCGCCGACGGTGATCCCGAACTGAGTGACGCTGGTCGGGAAGTCCACCCCGTAGGTCAAGGTGATGCCGTACCAGGCCCCGTGCAGGCCGCCGCCGCCGACCAGCGGGATGGCGGCATCACGCCCGCCCCCACCGGGGCCGACCAGCACGATGTCGAACTTATCTCCCGCCACCATCCCCGGCGGGACCGTGTAGAGATCGGAGTAATCGGCGTTGCTCCTCGACCCGAAGGCGGTTTGCGCGGCGACCTTGTAGGTCTCGGCCTGCCCCGCCCCCACTGCGACCATCGGGCCGGTGGGCGACCCCACTGCCACCCAGATCCGGCTGAACGCCCCATCGAGGCTGGTCTCGGTGTCCACCTCGCCGAACACCAGCAGCTTGTAGGTGAACCCCGGATCGGGCACCGGGCAGGTGTAGAGGGTCTGCGCGGTGGCCCCGGTGGCCGCCACGTTCGCGGCGTTGTAGTCCTCCGGGGAGTAGAAGGGCTGCGGGAAGCGCTGGTTGGCCACCATGTTGATGTTGGCCACCGGGACCTTGCCGTTGTCGTCCAGCGGCACGATGCCGTTGGGCTGACCGATCTGGGCCAGCTTGAGCCGGGTGGCATCGCCCGCGTCGACAAAGCTCTTGTCGGCGTTGTTGGCGACCAGCGCGGTCAGATACGCCACTGTGACAAAACCCGACAACCCGGTGTTGATCAGGGAGTCCACCTGGGACTGCAACATGTTGACACTGGTAAAGACCTTCTGGATGTACTCCAGGGTCACCAGGTCATGGGTGTCGGTCGCGGCAGGACCGACGTAGGACAGGCCCATTAAGGAATCGCCCCCTGCCGCCGCAAGCCGGTCTCAGTGACCTGATAGTTCTCCGGAGCACCGATCCACTCGCGGGGAATTTTGCCGGGATGAACACCCAGCTCATAGCGGTCTTCCTCTCCGGGCAAGTTGCCGGTGGGGTAACGATCACCCAGGGATTCGGGCGCGATGTGATCGGGAACCTCAATGGGAACCACTGATGTTCCAAAGACCCCGGCGACTGATTTATCGAACTTATCGTTGGTAAACCACGCCTTCCCCTCATCGCCGGGATGGAAAGCATGGCCGTGTGCGATGGCGACAGCCTGCTCGGGAGTGGTCCAGTGATAGAGCGTGGTACCGATCTTTTTGGCCGTAGCCGTATGATCCGACCAGTCCTCCTCCTCCCAGCCGGGGGTATTCATGTAGTCCGGGGCCTTGCTTTTCAGCTCGGCGGGGTCGGTGTACTGGTTGTGGTGATGGCCCCCGGGCTGCAAGAACCAGGGCTTGGCGTGCGGCGACCAGTGGCCGCCGCCGGGGGTTGACGGCTGGTACTTGGGCTTGGGCGGAGGAGGATGGGCGATGTTGTGCTCGCGCTCGGCCTTGTTCTGGTCGTAGAACTTACCCAGGTCATTCATCAGGTTGTGCTTGCGGTTCACCAGGTAGTTGAGAAACTGTTCGGGGTCATTGGCCGGGAAGTCGGGGTCGTGCAGCCCCCGATTGGGGTCGACATGGTGGCCGCCACCGTACACCCCAGTGGCCAGCTTCCCGGCGCGAGCCGCCGCGTGGGCGTAGGGACCGAACATCTGCTTGATCTCATCGTCGGGGATGTTCTGCACGCCCTTAATAAACTCGCCCAGCTCCCCCTGCCGGGGGTCCAACATCTCGCCTCCCTTGCCTTGGGCGTATTCGCGCCACAGCCGGTTGTGAATGGGCGGGCGGGCGTACCAGTTGGGGTGGAAGTTGTAGTCGAGGTGGTCTTGGCCCAGGTACTTCAGCGCCTGGCCCTTGTCGATGCCCACCAGGCCGTGGTCGGTGGCCATCCAGTTGCCCGCGTGCGCGTCGTGGTTGGCGATCAGCCAGTCCAGGGCATGGTGCTTCTGGACGGTGAGCTGTTCCTTGGGGGTCATCTCATTGAAATGCGGGCCGCCGTAGCGGTCCCAGCGCTGCGGTGCGCGCTCCTCCCCGTGGGGGCCTTTGTAGAGCTTGACCGCCGTGGCCATCCCGTCCTCCCACGGCATCGCGTAGGTCTCCGGGGTCTCCAGCCCGCTGCGCCGCTGCAGGTCGGCGGTGGCCGCGTCCAGCGCGGGCAGGAACTCGTTGCCCGCATTTGGCCGCTTGACGATCCACTGCCCCTGCGGGTCCTCGTAGAACTTGGAACCGCTGTGCGACCCGGTCTCACCCGGCTTCGCCGGGATCTCACGCATCTCCTTGGGGTCGGGGATGGCGGCGGTCTTGTGCCGGGCCAGCTCGGCCTGGATGAACGCTTTACCGGTGCGCTGCAGTCCGGCCTGGATCTGGGCCGCAGTACGGGCCGCCGCCTTGAACCCGCTGCGCCGGAAGGCCCGCGCCCGCTTGTAGAGATGGGCGAAGTCGGCCATCAGGTGGTTCTTGCGGTCCACGGCAGCCTGCAGGAAGGACTCCACGTCGTTGGCCGGGAACCGGGCTGCGTCCCCGTGCACGTGGCCGTAGCTCTTGGCCAGGTTGCCGTACTTGGCCGCGTGCTCGGCATAGGGCCGCAAGGTGTCCTTGTAGTCCTCGTCGGGGATGCCCTGCAGCCCCTGGATGTAGGCTCCCAGCTCCCCCTTGCGGGGGTCGTTCAGCTCGCGCCCGCCGTTGGCATAGTTGCGGTAGAGCGTGTTGTAGACCGGCTCCTTCTCGTTGTAGGCCGAGTTGGGGTGGAAGTCCCAGTCCAGCTTGTCCTGGCTGAAGTGCTTGAACGCCTGGGTCTTGTCGACCCCGACCAGCTCCCCGGTGTTCGAGTCGCGGATGAACTGCTTGCCGTGGCTGTCGTGATTGCCCAAGGCCCAGTCCAGGGCGTGGTGCTTCTGCATGGTCAGCAGGTCCTGATCCGACAGCGCATCAGGATGGAAGGTCCCACCGGGGAAGGCGTCCTTGGCGTCGAAGGCCAGCTGGGCTGACGCCGGAACAGAGGCGGTGCCCCCCTTGGGGGTGCTCTGGTCAAGGAAAGTAGGCGGGGTCGTCAAGCCCGAGGCCGCCTGGATAGCACTGGCGGCCACATCGGCGTCGGCGAAGAAGGGCGCGTCATAGCTCTGCCCGTTCTGGGTCGAAGGACTGTGTTTGACCAGCCACTTCTCCCCGGTGACCGGATGCGGGCGGATCTCAGCCCCATGGCTACCCCCGGCGGGGGTGCCGTGCGGGTCCAGCTGAGCGATACCGGGGAAGGCGTGCCCCCCGGTCGCGTCGAGGACTTTGCCCACGATCTGCTGCGCAGGCTCCCAGTGCTCGGGGTCGCCTAAGTAGTGCGTCTCCCAGTTGTGGACGGGCAGCTGGGTGTGGTGCAGCAGATGTTTGGGGTGGACATGGCTGAGATCCCTACCACCTTTTTTTCGCATCCCCACCATCGCCGGAAGAACCCCGGTGGCCGAGGCGATCCCAGCCGCCGCCGCTTCCTGGGTGGGGATGGTGGTGCCGTGGGTGAGGTCATAGATGCCCAGCTGCTCGTTGGCCGCCGCGTCACGGGTGGCCTGACTCAGCGACGGGCGGTGATGAGAGATGTCGAGGTAGAAGTTGGGTCCTTCCAGCCAGCCGCCCAGATACGAGCTGGGGTCCTTCAGGTCGCGGGAGTGCTTGTTGACGAAGTTCTGCACCACCTGGGGCGTGAGGTGCTTCATCGGCACCGTCTGCTCGGCGTTCTTGGCCAGGCTGACCATGTAGCCCGACGTAGGACCATCCCCGACGTGATCATGCAGGGTGAATCCGCCTCCCCTGGCCTGCTCCATCAGCGCGGGAGTGACCTGCAGGGCGATCCGGTAACCCATGTCGGCGGCGTGGTCGTGCATGATGTCCACGCACGCCTCGGGGTCCCAGTGCGGCAGCAGGATGTAGCGAGCCTTGGTCGCGGCGTACCTGCGGCTACCGGTCAGCTCGGTAGGAATGGTCCCCGCTGGTACGTCGGTGGCCCAGGGGTGTGGTCTAAGGCTCTTGAGCTTGTTGCGCACCTTCTCCCGCACAGGATGAGATTTCTCGGTCTCCCTCGACCAGGCCCTGCTCTCCGGGGGCACTGACCCTTGGACCTCCTCAGCCGAAGTCGGTCCCGGTCCGGGTGGCTTCACGACCAGAGGTCCGTAGGCACCCCCGACTCCCAGGGGGGCACCGGCGGCAAACGCCTCGGGGTGCTGCTGCGCCCACTGGCCAGCCTGGGCCATCTCAAAAGAGGTGGGAGTGCTATGGGGAAGCATGTGGGGGATGTCGGCTTCCAACTGCACACCGATCTGGCGGGCCAGATCCTTGAAGGAGACGGCATCGCCCAGGTCCTCCTTGAGACCGTGCATTGGCTCGGCCACGTCCTGGGCGGTCGACTGGTTCTCGGGGTCGTAATCAAGGGCCTGCTCTTTCATCCTCTCCCAACTCGGGATCACCGCATTCATCCCCTGGTTACTGAGTTGGCGGGCCGCCCCAGGGAGCTTGAGGTGGCTGGCCTCCTCCCCGACGGCTCGGGCCGCCGGACCAAGGCTGCGCAAGAGGCCGGGAATCGCCGCTGCCGCCGCGCCGGTGGTGGGGTCAAGGAATTGTGCCCAGGGGATGCCCCCCGCCGTTCTGGCCCCCCTCGGGGGCGGCAGATCGGCATACATGTCCGGGTCGTACTCGGCGATGGGGCCGATATGCGGCGTAGCGCTGGCCTCGCGGAAAATGCCGCCGTCGTCGTTAGCTGAGAGAATCCTCATCGCAGCAGCTTTCTGTTGAGATTTGCGGTCCTTCTGGTATTGCGTCCATGCCTGGGCGACGCTGTCCCACTTCTTATCGTCAGCGTGGTAGTAGTCGTAGAAATCCTGAGGGTTTCCCTTATTGTCGGTGGGCCGAGGAGCGCCCCACATGTTGACGCTGGGTGGAGTGAACCCCTCCTGAGTGAGTACCCGTAGCTGCTGGGGCGTCGCGCCCTGCTCGGCCTGGAAACTCTCCCCGTAGTACTCATTGTCGGCATAGTCGCGGATCGGAGTACCCACCTCGTAGGGCAACGCCCGCAGAACGGGTCGGGGAACCAGGAACCCCTTATCTGCCGCGCCCAGCGCCTTGGGGTCGATCTCCCCGTTGACCGTGGCGCTGTCGGCCACCCAGCCATCTATCCCCGAGCCGTTCCAGGGCTGCGGCTCGTCGTTGGGGGTGACCGCATAGGTGTGCTTCTGCCGGGGTTCGCCGTGCCCGAAGTTGGGGTCGACGTAGATGCGCGCATCGCGGGGGTCGGCATACATCCAGGCGAAGTTGTCCCGGTTTTCCATGCCGGGGGTCTTGCCCCAGCCGAACTGGCTCGGTGCTTGAGTCTGGTTGCGGGGCAGGAGTTTATCGCCGGGCTTCAGCTCGGCGTCGGTGGAGTGGTAGAAGACCGCGCCGTGCTCCGGGGGAACCACCACCTCGTCGTTGCCCTGAAGATGCTTTTGCACCCGGTCGTAGTCCGGCTCGTTGTCCGGCTGTCGCTCCAACCCCCTGTAGTGCTTGTGGATGGCCTGGGTGTCCCATGCCTTGGCCGGGTCGGCGGCCTCGCGGAAAATGGCCCCGTCCTCGTTGGCCGAGAGAATCGACCTACCCACTACCGGCTCCTATCCGAAAATCGCGTAGCGGTACTGCCCCGACGCCGGGGCACTCTCGAACTCCAGGGAGACGGCGTTGGCCGAGGTCACCTGGACACCACAGAGCACCAGCACCCCGGACACGTCATAGACGGCGACCATCGGGGCCATGGTGTTGAGGTTGTGGGTAATGCCCACGGCGGCGTTGCCGGGTGGAATCGAACCGGACACCTTGCGCACCCCCACGGCGGGGTCCAGGGCGATCCCGGTGGAGGTGACCGCGATGCCGCCGCCGCTGGCGGCGGCAGCCGAGAAGGTCGCCCCGGAGATGGTGATGCCGTTGCCCTGCACGGGGGTGAACGGCGCGGAGGTGTAGCCGATGCGCGACCAGTGACTGGTGTTGGAGTCGATGAACCCGCTGGGGTCGTTCTGCATCCAGATGGTGGCGTTGGTGTTGCCGTTATTGGAGGCGGTCGCGTTGTTGACGATCACCACGGTGTTCTTGGCCAGATATGATCCGGTGGCGTAGTCGGCAGGCCGCGACCAGGTACCCGAGGAGACCGTCCACAGCCCGTTGAGTGCCGCGTTGGACTGGGCGGTGAGCAGCACCAAGGCTCCCGGTGGAACGAGCACCCCGTCCACCGACTGCTGCCCGGCCTGGCTGACCGCCGTGGTGGCCACGTAGTCGGCACGCTTGACGAAAACCGAGTTGGACAGCATGGTCTGCACGTCGGACGGGGAGGTCTTGCCCGCCAGCCCGTAGTTGACCGTGACCGTGGTGGCGAAGCTGGCCAGCTGGCTGGCCAGCCCGGTCACCTGGGAGATCGGCAATTGGACATCGGCGGCCATCGCGCCCAGGTCGGTGTAGGTCAGGTGCACTGCCCCGGTCTGACCATTGACCGAGGACACTGCCCCGCCGCCTGCTGCCGTCCCGCCGATGGGCAGCCAGTTGGAGAACTGGGACGGGTCCACGGCGGTCAGCAGGTAGATGCCCTGGTCAGCGGTGGCGGTGATGACGCAGAAGTCACCGGGCTGCACCTGGGTGGTGGTCAGCCCCAGCATCGAGGCCCGGTTGGCCACCGAGTAAACCGCCGTCAGACAGCTTGGCGGCAGCTGGCCCACCGGCACCATCCCGCCCACCAGGTCGGCCTTGCCCGCCAGCGCACCGGTCAGCCCGGTGATCATGGACTGCGGGAACTGCGGTGGCAGCTGGGACAGCGGCACCGTGGTGCCCGGCCCGGCCAGATCGGCCTTGAGCGCCATCGTGTCGGTCAGCCCCCAGATGGAGGACTGCGGGATCTGCTGGCTGGTCTGGCTCAGCGGCACCCGGCCACCGATCAGGTCGGCCTTGTTGGGCATCTGGTTTTGCAGCACGGTGATGTTGTTCTGCGCCGTCGTCATGTCGGCCTGGTTGGCCTTGGTGGCCACCGTGGCGTTCAGTGCGGTCAGGTCGGCCTGATTGGCCTTGGTGGCCACGGTGGTATTAGTGGTATTCAGCGCGGACTGATTGGCCTTGGCGTTGACGGTCAGCGTCAGCGCGTCCAGGTCGGCCTGGGCGGCCAGCAGGTCCACCGCGCCCGACAGGGTGAGGAAGTCGGCCTGCTCGGCCTTGAGCGCCACCGTGTCGGCCAGTGCGAGGTGATCATTCTCCAGGGCGTAGATCGGGTCGGGGGGATTGGACTCGTTCCACAGGTGCAGCTGCAGGTGCCCGTTGGGGGTGATGTGGGGGTAGGCCACATCCTGGGCGCGCACCCCGGAGTGCAGGTAGTAGGGCAGCCCGATGGTCCCGGTGATGGTGCCGTCGGAGTCGATGCCCCACGGCGAGTGCAAGAAGACCTGGCCGTAGTCGGTGACCTCAGTGGCGGTGGTGGCGCTCTCGTAAAAGACGGTGGTGGAAGCAGCAGTCCCGCCCCCTCCACCACCGCCGCCGCCCCCCTGCTCAATGTCGGTGACGCGGGTCTCCAGCGAGCCGATCCGGTTGACGGCGTTGGAGGTCGGGGTCAGCGCGTTGTTGTTGTGCAGCGCCGACAGTCCGTTCACCTGGGTCAGCTCCAGGGAGAGCGGGTCGGTCCCGGAGCTGTGATGGCTGGCCGCGTGCGCAGTAGGAGTGCGCGCATTGGTCAGCCGCCCGTCGGTGATCAGCACCCGGTTGGCCAGATCGGCGGTCAGCCCGATGACAGCGGTCTGCGGAATGGGCAGATCGAAGCCACCGCCCCCGCCGCCACCTCCGGTGGCGACAATGGACCCGGCCTTGTTGGTGATCTGGTTGGAGGAGTTGATCAGGGCGATCTCGGGCGGCATCTGGGCGGTGGGGATGGTGCCCTTGACGGTGCGCACCAGGGTGGCGTCGGCGAAGCCCTTGGTGACGCTGTTCTGCAGGGCGATCAGATCGGTCTGGGAAGCCTTACCGGACAGCGCGGTATTCAGCCCGTTGACCTGGTGCATCCCGATGGTGCCCCCGACGGGGATCGCCCCCACGTCACTCGGGGTGAGTACCACATCACCCCGATGCCCGTTCACCGAACTCACCGTGGACAGCGAGACCCAGTTGGACAGCTGGGAAGGATCGTTGGAGATCAGCAGGAAGATCCCATCGGGACGCACGGCGATGTCACCCCGGTGCACGGGCGGGTGGGTCAGCGCCAGCATGGCGGTCTGATTGGGCACCGCAATAGCTTCGGTGTAGACCTCCGGGTTGATCTGGGACATCGGCACCCAGTTATTCACGTCCAGGTCGGCCTTGCGGGTCAGCGTGGTGTCGATAACCTGAACCTGGTTATCAATGGTGTCGATCTGGCCCTGCAGGCTGGTGTCGAGGTTGAGGATGGACAGCGCGAGGTCCTGGTCGGCGTTCCTGCGCGCCAGGGCCTCCATGTTGACCTGGCCGGTGAGGTTGACCACGGCGGTGTTGATCAGGTTGGTGTGGGTGAGCTGGATGGAGTTGACCTGATCGGCCATGTCGTTCTGCATCTGGTTGCGCAGCGTGGAGTTGTCCGAGGTGCGCCGCGCCGTCTCGGCGGTCAGGCTGTTCTGCAGCGCGGTGATGTCGGTGATCAGCGCGCACTGAACACCATGGCTGGTGATCGGGGTGCCCTGGTCGTCCAGCTGGGCCACCCGGCCCGGCACGCCCAGGTCGGCCTGCTGCAGATACATCGTGCCGTCGAGCACCGCGCCGATGCCGCCCACCAGGTCGTCCCAGGTGCAGTCCACGTCGGGCATGACGAAATCGGTAGTCATGGTCCGGCTACTCAGCCCGGAGCGCCACATCACCCGGTAGTACAACGGCGCGGACAGGCCGGGGGCGTTGGTGGGGATCAGGTTGAAGACCACCGTGTTGACCTTGTCGGTCAGCTCGATCTGCTGGCTTTTCACGCCCCCGGCAAAGGTGATGTCCACGTTGGGGTTGGTCGGATCGGCCAGCGGCAAGACCGCGATCTCCAGCAGGTCGGGCAGCCCGGTGAGGGTGGACACCGAGGGACCGAAGCTAAAGGTCAAGGCCCGAGCGATGATCTGCACGGTCGTGGTCATGCGTCCTCCTCGCAGGTCTCACCTATTAAGGGCTGCGAGGCGAGGGGCTACAGGTCGTCAGCCGGGGGATTAGGCAGCGCGGTATTCAGGTAGAGCGCGGCATCTCCGACGTGTTCCGAGGCTTTCAGCTCAGCGGTCGAGACGATGGCACCGGAGATGTCCACGGGGCTGGCCCCCAGTGGGGGCCTGCCGGTCACGGTGAGGTGCGGGGGGTCGACATGCAATCCCTCGGCCAGCTGCTCGTCGCGGAGCTGGGCAGTGGCCTGGTCCTGAGTGACCTGGCCCAGCCAGTAGTTGCCCTTCCAGGTGCGGTCACCGCGCAGGTCGGCCACGCGGGTGTCGCAGTCGGCCTGCAACTCCTCCTGAGTGACCTTGGAGCGACCCTCTCCGCGCTCGATGGCCTCCTTGCGCTCATGTTCGGCCAGCGCCAAGTCGGCGTTCAGGGTGGCCCAGTGCTGCTTGTCCTCCATCTTCTTCTCGTCGCGCTTGTAGGCCCGGCGGTAGAGGTAATTCAGCCGGGACTCCTCGTCGGTCTCGGCCCCCGGACAGTACAGCCCATACTCATCGGCCTCGGTAGCCTTCTCGGCGTGATAGTCCTTGCCACACAGCGCACAGGGGACCGGGTCGGTACCGTCGGACAACGTGTTCTCGGCCACCCAGTCAGGGTCCGGCTCAGGCACCGTCTACCCCCACCGTATCGCTGATCTCTTTACCGTAGATCCCCAGCTTGGACAGCAACACCAGCAGAAACGGCGGCTTGGGATGGTTGAAGTGCACGCTGGCCTGCTCGCTCTCGTGCACCCAGCTCACCAGATCGGCCAGATCCCCCACCAGCTTGCGGGTCACCGGAACGTGATGGTGACGCAAAATTCGCTTGACAGCGTCTTCCTCATCGTAAGGAATCATGGGCATCATCTCCCTATAGTAAGACGAAAGCGCCGGTCACGCCGCGCTTCCTCATCGCGGAGTGACCGGCGCTTAGCCGTCAGATTAGCCCAGGTCGACCGGGCTGTCCGGAACTATCGGAGTGTTTTGGTATTTGGCGAATACCTCGGCACGCTGGCCTAAGAAGAACGCCTTGAGCCAGGCAGTGTCCACCGTCTTATCGGGGTCCACCACGCCGATCTGGGCTGCCCAGCGTTCCCAGCGGTCCCCCGGCTCGTCATCCCAGAAGTGGGTCACCAGGGCCACCAGCGTCGCGCCTTCGGCCTGGTAGGTGGTCTTGGCGATCTCGTCCAGAGCCGCGTGTACGCTGTCCCGGCTCACCGGATAGGGATGGGAGCGCTGCTCCTTCTTGAACAACAGCTCACCCGCCACCATCTGGATCTCGCGGACGTTGGTGACCCGGCCTAAAGCTGCGCGGTTGCGCAGGAACTCGGTGATGGCCTCGATCTTGTGTTCGGACGAACTCACTTGCTGCCTCCCGACGGGTCGTTTTTGGACCCCCAGTAGGGGGCAACGAAGATCACCTTGTTGCCGTGCTTGCGGTAGTGCCCGCGCACTTGATAGGCAAGTTTTGCCATTGATTACCTCCTGATTGGTTTGAGCCTAGATTACACGCTAACTATAGGGTTGTCGAATGGCGGTGCTGGCCATCCAGCGCCTCGCCGACCTGGGCGGTGATGTGCTGGATGTGCTCCATGCCCTCCAGGTGCGTCATGGCGATGTTGTAAAGGCCGGTCGTGCCGTAATCAGTGTCCAGCTGCTTGTATTCGGCGATCTGCTTGTCCACCTCGGCCCGCACCGCTTCCTTCAGATCGGTATAGCCGTCACGGGCCAATCGTTCGGTGATCGCCTCAATGGTGTAGCGCTCATGAATATCGCGCATCCGGCCCAGAGCCTCGTTCACCTGGGCCATCACCTTCGGAGGGACGGGGCGCTTGCGACGCTTAGCCACTGCGGTGCCCCCCGTCATCGAGCAGGTCGCCAACAATCGCGCCCTTTTTCTCCGCAGCCTCGACCACATCGGAGGCCACCTGAATGTCGAACAGCGTGGTGCCCGGCTTGACTTCGCCGCTGGCCAGTAGCTTGCGGGCCAACGGCATCCGTTCCCCGTCCATCAGTCGTCTCCGACTAGCAGGAGGGTGCCTTTTGGCACCCCCAGCGCCAGCGCCAGCTCATGGAGCAACAGCAGCTCCTGGGCGGTCTCCACCATGGGGACTTGCGGCGTGCAGCAGCTGAACATCAGGCCACCTCGTTGGGGCGATCAGCCAGCATCTGGCGCAGCACGACGGTGTCCAGCGCCTCCACCTCGGGGTAGCTGAGGTCGGGGTAGCTGGCGATCACGTCGTCCTCCAGGTCGAGCCGGTTCTCGATCCTGACGGCCTGCTCACTGGGCTTGGCGGCATCCAGCCGGGCCAATGCGCCCTGCAGGTAGTCGTCGTCGTTATCCTCCCAGCGGTCGTAGCTGTCCCAGCCGTCACCCCCGACGGGGGCATACCGACTGGTGTAGCTCTTACCGGTGCTGGTGGTGTAGGACTTGACCGGTGGACTGGTCCACTTCGGGGCGGTGTAGCCCTTGGTGGCGGGCAGGCTCTTGCGCCAGTCGGCGTAGCCGCTGTAGCTGGCCTCCAGCAAGTCGAACTCCGCCGGGTCGGCGAAGTGCGTCTGGCCCCAGTGTTTCCACATGTCAATGACGTATCTGTTGTCATCGGCAGCCGCGACGATGCGGTACAGGCCCATGTCCTCAAAGCCCTGGGCGATCTCGCGCTTGAACTCCGAGGCATAACGGGGGTCGTCGGCGGCACGGTGAAACGGCCCGATGAACGCATAGGGCACGTGCTTGACCAGCCAGTTGAAGGACCGGATGTAGTCATACTCATGCGTGCGGGCGGTGATGACCAGCCAGACCATGTCCGGATAGCGCTTCTGGACCTTGTCCATCCAGTCCAGCACCTTCTTGGACGCCGAGCTGCCGAAGTCCTGCAGGGTGCCGTCGATGTCCAGCACGCCTGCCGGGATCGGCGAACCCTTGGAACCGGCAAATTCATCCTTGTGGATCGGCTTGCGCAGTCGCAGCGCCCCATAGGGGGTGGTGTTGGCAGGGTCAACCGGCGCAATGACCGGCGCTACGGGCAGGCCGTGGCGCGTCTTACGCTGTTTTCGTGTCATAAGTCACCTCCTGGTTTCTCGATTCATGACAGCTACTATAACAAATCTATAGGTGTGATTATTCCCACTACCGGCGGCGGAACCGCTTGGTGGTCAAATGCCACTTGCCGCAGCAGCACCGATAGGCTGCGTGCGGCAAGGTGTGGCCCCGCGAGGGGGCGAAGGCGTTGAGCGCCTCCGCCCGCGTGCGGTAAGCGTGCTTCTCCGGGGTGGGACAGGGTTTAATCGGACTGACCATCAGGCTCGACCTTGAGCAGGTGCGTGCCCGACATGTGGCGTAGTGGGCCACCGTCGCGGGTGGACACCACGTCGTGCCAGTTGGTGCGCCCGATCAGGACACCGCGCCCGGCTCCGTAGCCGGGGATGTCCCACTCCACGGTGTCACCCGGCTTGGGGAAATCCCAGGGCATCCGGTCAACTACCGTGCCCGAGGCGGAGATGCGTCCCGCCATCAGATCACCTCCAGCTCGCCCGGCCAGAATCCCAGCCGCTGTCCAGCCCACACACCCTGCGCGATCTCGACCTCGTAATCGGGCCGTCCGATCTCGTGCGGGAAGATTCGGGTGACAGTACCGGTGCTGCCATAGGGGCTGGCACCAATCACCTTGACGGTGTTGCCCACCTGTGGGCGTTGACGTGTAGTCCGCATAGGTCCTCCTCCTGGTTGGGAATACGGGATACACAACCAGTATAGCAAACCCTATAGCATCTGTAATCTTCGCAGGTCAAAGCTCTCGAATGGAGCAATGCCCTTCGATGAGGGGGAACGGCAGCCGATCCATGGGCAATCCACCGTCTACCGGCGTCGTGTGCCACAAGGACAGCTCCACCAGCCGGGCAATGACCGAGGCCGGGTCCACCAAACGGCGCACCGACTGCCGCCCCAGATAGACCACCTCATGAGGAGCACGGTCGAGCACATCGGTGGCCTCGGGGGTGTGCGGCGACAGCAAGAAGGTACCGCTGGGCACCACCGCGAGGAACGGCCCCAGGTCCACCGCGTCGGCAGGGATAGCGGCATAGCTGCGCAACGCCTGGGCCTGAGCGGCCAGGCGCGAGCCGCTGTCCCACGCCCACGTGGTGGTCACCCTGGCGTAGCGCTGCGCGGGCTTGACCCTGCGGGAGCGCCGGAAGGCTTTCTTCTCCTTGGCGGTGGCCCAGGGACCGGGGCATTGGCCCTTGATCTCCAGCCCGTGCCACTCCTGACCGCATAGCGTGCAGGTCACGTCCCCCTGAGTGTCATGCCAGTCGCGGGTGTAGTCATCGGTGGGACCGGCAGCCAGCTGTTCATCGATCAATTGATCGATGTCAGCCAATACGTCGGCTTCCGGGTTCTTCTTCGTCGTCATCCCACCACTCATCTTCCTCGGCTTGGACTCGATTCATCGCCACATTTCGCAACCGTTCATACACCCGCCACCGGGCGTGAAAGTCGGTGGAGTAACGCCCCTCCAACTCGGCGAACTGGCGGGCCAGGGCAGCCTTGGCCTCCTCGGACAGCTCGTCACGCAACGGGTCGGGCATCAACGCAGCCGCCGGATCACTTGATACCAGGCGAAGGCTCGCCATCGCATCGCAATCCACTCCCTCATCGGTCGTCGGCCCCCGGCGGGGGCCGACGCAGTTCCTTGGCCACCGTGGTGAGCATGTGCAGCAGAAAGACCGGGCCGCCCCAGCTGGTTCCCGGAGCCTTGGCGAAGCTGATGGCGTCGGGGTTGGCCAGGATCTTCTCGGCCACCTCGATGAACTCCTCCAAGGTCTGCGGGTTGCGTTCATAGGCCATGGGCTATCCGATCCACGCACCGATCATCCACACCGCCAGCACCGTCACGGTCAGCCAGTTCATCGCGGCACCACCTCGACTTCCGGGATGCCCAGCTCTTTCCACAGCTCGATGATCGGCGGGTTGTCGTCAATGGCGGCCACAATGTCGTAGTTGCGCACCAGGTAGCGGAACATCCGGCGCTTAATGGCCACATCGGCAATGCGCTCCCCATCGCGGCGGCACATGATCGGCCCATCGTAGGGGGTAACCATGTTGCGTTTGAGCCACAGACGGCTCACGGCGTAGTGCTTGGCCATCCGGGCGGTGCCCACCACGATGACACGGCCCTGGGCGTAGTGACGCAAGCAGAAGCTCAGCGCCTGCATGTTGGGCGGGCAGTCCAGCGACTCGCGGTGGAAGGAGTCGAAGTCCTTCTCACGGGCCGGACGCTGCACGTAGTGCAGCACCCTGGTCACATCGACCAGGGTGCCGTCCATGTCGGCCAGCACGGCCTTGGGCCGGGTGTAACGATTCATTAGCGCGCCGTGATCTCGTCCCAGTCGGTCAGCCGGACGCTGTAGATCTTGTCCTTTCTGGTGACATGGTCCAGCGCGCCATCACGGTCGAAGTAGAAGGTCGCCGAGCCGTACTCGGTGATCACCACGTAAGCCTGGCGGTCCTGGTTGGGCAGATCATGGGCTTTCATCGGAGTCATCCTATCGGCTTTCTATAGGCCCTTCCCCCGCCGGTGTGCAATCGCTGCACAGCGGAGGTTTGCGGTTAATGTCGTCCACAACAGACTGAAAAGTCGCGGCCCCGCAGCTCAGACACCTGGCGATGTTGACCACAGGGTCAGGCTGCTGGTGCAGCATGGCGGTCACCACGGCGACGTACCCCGTGAGGATGAACATTCCGCCGACGGCAACCAGGGCAATACCCATCAACGGTTCCGCCACAGCCAGCGCAGCAGGCTGGCCAGCACCACGACGGCCCAGCCCAGCAGTCGCCGCGTTTCGGTCATGACAGCCAGTCCTTGCCGTACTTGGCCCGCAGCTGGCGGGCCACCCAGATGATGATCTGCTGGTCGTCACGCATGTTGGACATCACCCAGGCCAGCCCGACCGTGATGCCCAGGTTGAGCACGACGAGCACGACGATGGTGGCCAGCATCAGATGCTCCTGGCGAGTGTGTCGACAGCGCAGATCACCTGATAGCACAGCGCCTCGCGGTCGTTGTCGGACTCCATCAGGGCGCGCACCATGTTGTTGAGCAATGCGTCGCGGTCGTGGTGGGGCAGATGGGACTTGTATGCCTTGACCAGCGCGGCCTGATGATCGCGCCAGAAGGCGAAATTCTGGTCGCTGGCCGCCCTGGCGGCGGCCAGCATCTGCTCAAACTGATCCATCACCTTCTCCGTTCGGTCCACCGGTCCATCCAGGCACCTCCTGGTTCTCGGCCTTGACCAGGCGCAGCAGCAGGTGCGCGATGATCAGGGTCAGCGTCTTGGGGTCGCGGCCCGACCCCTGCCAGATCTTGCCGAACAGCAGCTGCAGCGGGTCCTTGTTGGAAGACTTGCACGCCAGCCGGGCGCTCATGAGGAACTGGTCGAGCTTGGCATCGAGCACGGCCTTGAGCCGGGCGGTGTCCTCGGGCGTGTGGCGCACGTAGCCCTCGAAGTCCTTGGGATGCGCGGGGTCGGTGACCTTACAGCCGTGCGTCTTGCAGAAGCTGTGGTCGTCGTGGTCGATCTCGCAGCGGATGGTCTCGGTCATAGCCGCTGCACCTCCTTCACGGCCTTGAGGTCCCAGATACAGCCGCTGGCGCAGTCGAATCCGTAGTACCAGTGCGGACCGCGCAGGCGATGCGACCACTGATAGGGGGCGATGATCAGCCCCTGGTAGTCGGCGGCCACCTTGTCCCAGTCCATCGAGTACTGCCTGCGTCGGTACTCCTCACTGAAGCCCTGGTAGTAGCTGTCGTCCCCGCCGGGGGTCGAATAGAGCCGATGGAACTCGTCAATGCCCTCCCCGCTGGTGATGCGCAGGATATTGGCCCCCTCGACCAGCCGGACCCGATGCGCGACGGCCAGTTCATCCAGTCCGTATCCCTCGGCCCGGCACCAGCTTTCCCAGTCGTCGGCACCCTTGACCGACACCCACAGCCCCACTGGCTTGAGATAGCCGTGCCGGTCACTATCGAGGTCATAGATCCGCTCGGGATCATAGGTGAACCCCTCGGCGGTGTAGTGGATCAGCTCCTCAGTCATTTCTCCTCCCTTGGGGGCAGCGGTTGCAGCATGATGGTGCCGTCGGTGAGCAGACCATAGCGATAGCCGAAGGCGCGGGCCAGGGCCAGCGCGGTGCGGCGCAGCTCGTCATCGGTGGCGTCATCGGTGTCGGGCATCACGTCGCGGGAGTCCAGTGGGATGTCGTCGCCCATCAGCGGCTCCCGTAGTTGTTGCGGTAGTAGACCTCGGGGTGCACGGTGTGCATGACGGGCTGTGGCGGTTTTTCGCTCAGCAGCAGCAGCCCGGCCAGGGCTGCTGCGGTGAGCAGCACGAGGATGATCCAGCGCGGCATCATGGCCACCGCCTGTGGTCGGACCAGAGCAGGGCCGCCATCAGCGCCCCCAACACCACGCACATCCACAAAATGGTGATCATCAGCGCTCCGCCAGGTCGTGGGCCATCTTCAGGGCGTCGATGAGGGCGGGCACCCAGTCCGGGGCGAAGCCCGACCCGCCCAGAAAAGTCTCCCCGAAGGCCAGAGTGCCGACAGGGGTCACGTAGACCAACTCGACATGGTGATGGGAGAACTCGGTGGAAAAGCTGGTGCCCCCCTGCCCGTCGGCCTTGGTGTGGATCACGTGACTCACACCTTTTCTGTTTCGGGGCGCGTTCAAATCCCGTAGTTCTCCGCGTGCTCGGGGCGATGGCGGGGGGCGCGGCGGTCCTCTAAGCGCTTGATCCGGTCCTCCAGCCCGGCCACCCAGTCCCGCATCACCCTGACACGGGATTCCAGGTCAACGATGCGGGCGCGGCAGATCACCAGCTCGCGTT
>Ga0123355_10002199_pt1 | contig 27515 bp, 15 predicted proteins | sample TergutEmb28metaG_3_FD_89872 | JGI IMG/M metagenome (GOLD analysis project Ga0123355, IMG submission 89872) | Embiratermes neotenicus P1 segment gut microbial communities from Petit-Saut dam, French Guiana - Emb289 P1 | ecosystem: Host-associated > Arthropoda: Insects > Digestive system > Gut ... | reverse complement strand
GACGGCCCAGCTGTACAAGATTCCACAAGAAGCTTTCCAGAAATGTTTCCAACAATGGCAGGACCGCTGGAAGAAGTGTGTGCATTACCAAGGAGACTACTTTGAAGGGGATTAGGGTTTCAGGTGTCAAAATAAATAATTGTATTTTTGCCGACCAAAGGTCCGATACTTTTTGTACAGCCCACGTATAATAGTGCAGCTGTTCTGTGATTATGGTTTATGGTATATATATAATGTTATTTCCTATGGTAAATGTTTCTTATTTCTATATTTATACTTTCTGAAGTACATGTGCAGTGCCCTATATGGTTGTTTTCTGTAGTTCCTTGATGTCATGCTTTCCAGGTTTGCTGAGACATTTTCTGTTTGATTTTGAGATGGTTACAGTTTTTACAACACATGTATTGTAGCACCATATAACTTCCCTTATTTCTTCCCTTGTCCAATCCATTCTTTGTTTTACCTGTCATCATCATCATCATCATTATCCTCCTCCTCCTCCTCCTCAGATGCCTCATCTATAAGGGCTTCAGGGCTGCAGCCGTCCAGAAATTTTGAGAAAAATTAAGTACCCAAATGAAAATTTCTGTTAGGAGATGTGTACATTCTTTAAGAGAATATGAGTGAAATCATTTTAAATTTGAATACTTGCGACAAATGTAAGCATCACAAAAAGCAAGTGAGCTGTGCCCTGCCCAGATGTGAGTTGGGTTAGAGCCACTAGGCAGAATGGTGACAGGACAGCAGCAGCAAGGTCACAAGCCCAGAGGTTTTTTAATGGATGACTTCAAGAATCTCTTGACCTTTTTTGACATTTGAAATGCTGGAATTTTGATAACCTTTTTTACCTAACTGTTTTAAGAGCCATATTCTTGAATGTTTTAATTTCAGTAACAATTTCAAGATAAACATGAACAAGAACATTGTGAAGTATTTACAGGGCATCAGTTCTTCACAGATGACTTTTACTGAGTAGACTGAGAATAAAAATTTAGGTTGTGAAACACGTGATCTAGTTTTTTTTCAGTCATTGTCAAAGAGGAAAGAAACTTGTATGAGAAGATTTAACCCTGTATACGCTAAACATAAGTGGTGGAGTGACTGTGCTGAAAGAAACGCTGTATTAAGCCTTCTTATTAGTCATATAATAATCCTAGCCCCAGCCCTGCAATGAAGTCCCATGAACCACAAAGTATTATTATTATTATTATTATTATTTTAAATTTATTCTCACTTATTAGTTACTAGATGGGCCGGGTAGCTCAGTCGGTATAGTGACTGACTACGAGCTGGACGGTCCGGGATCGAATCCCGGTGGGGACGAGATTTTCCGCCCATCCAGACTGGCCCTGGGCCCCACCCAACCTCCTGTACAATGGGTACCAGGTCTTTCCCGGGGTTAAAAGTGTGGCCGGGGCGTGCTGCTGACCACTCACACACTTCTAGTGCCACGGTCATGAAAGAGTAGAGCTATACCTCTACCCACCCTCTGGGCCACACTGGGCCTATAACGGGAACACTTTTATTAGTTACTAGATGGCAGTCTTCTGGTAATTCCATATCTCAGCTAGGGATAAACCCAGTTTACGCCAGCACTTCATGAATGATGTGTGCAGTGCTCTTTGGTATGATCTTCTGTAGCCCTGTGACTGACGGGTGACCTGGGAGCACTTGAAGGTTCTGATCTAATCCTTTCTTAATTGTTCCCAATGCTCCAATTATAACTGGAACAATTTTTATACTTACTTTCCACATCCTGCTGACCTCAGTCTGCAGGTCTTTGTACTTGCTTGGTTTTCAGTTTTTTCATGTTAACGTTTGAATCATCAGGTATGGCCATATCAATCAGTAGGCACATCTTCTCTTTTTTTATCATGCAGTACTCTATCAGGTTGATTTGCTAGTATTGTTCGATCTTTGATAACTGGTACATCCCACATAATAGGGGTACCATTGGCATTTATGACACTTTCAGGTATATGTTCGTAATACTTATCAGTAATCTGTATCTCCATGTGTTTACATATTATCCAGTGGATGTAACCAGTCACCGTATTTTGTATATTAGTGTACTGTGTTGGCACAAATGTTGTGCATCCCGTAACAATATGTTTTCTGTGTTCTTCTGCCTTATAGCACATCCTACATTTACTATCATTTAGTTGCTTCATGATGTTTCTCTGATGATAATGCGTATTGTGTGCTTTACATTGGGCTGCTATTTTAAACTCTCGGTTTGTCCTTTTAAGTCTGAACTACATAACCACACCAGGGATTTTCCTCTCTCTACTGATGGTCTCTCAAGGTCCTGGTAGAATTGTCCATGTGTTGGTTTCCTCTTGAATTCTATGTTCTCATTTTCAGTGCTAGACTGAGGTTGATTTTTTATATTTTGGGCACCAGTTTCTTATATATTTTGCTTTACTGGATTAGCTTCTTTTTGTAGAGAGTTTTCGATTTACTTGGCCTTGCACCAATAAGGTAAGCCTATCATTGTCATGCTTAATGTCTGCACTGAGACCAATAATAGCTGCATTATACACAGACTCCAGTTCCACTAATCCACATCCACCATTTTGTCTTGATATGTAGAGTCTATTAACATCTGCCTTCAGGTGGTGGATTTCTTCATTAGAAACTTTTTTTGATCTGTCTTCTCAATTTCTTAAGCCAGTTGATTATTCCGAAGCTCTAAACTAGGACTGATGTAGCTAAGGCGTTGATGACTGTGGTCATGTTATAATAATAATAATATTTATTTACTGCATTTGGGTTGTCACCCGGTGACAGTGGTTATTTTACATGTAAACAAAACATGAAATTGGTTACTACTAAATTCAAGTCGGGAGGGCTACATGAGAAGCATTTAGTGGCAACTTGGAATCTTGGGAACCATCTCAGCATTTGCTTTTGGGCACAGGGAAGCCAAGAAAAACCTGTGTCGAGATGGCCAGTCGCACCCTCTTGGCCACACCGAGCCTGTAACGGGATCACTTTACCTTTACCTTTACTACATTCTTATCAGTTGTGTTTCTTTTTTCTGAACATAAAAAATTTAATCTAATAACATAACACAATGGGATAACGATACCGAAGACAAAAATTTGAATGGGGTCTGCTGGTCTGTGCACATACACTGTCACAATAGCGTGATGCATGCGATAAAGGTTAAACAGAATTGAATTCACACATGGTAATACACGTGTAATGGAAATTCCATGTATCATATTTCCATTGAAATTCATTAAAGTGCTCAAAATTGATACAAGGAAGGTCTGAAAATTAAGGTAACACATTGTTTGCTGCCAGGTGTTTTATTCAACACCAGTGAACATGCCTGTGACTGAAGCCACAAACTGTGTTGTGCATGGCTGAACTCCTTCGGATACATTTATAGATCTGAGCACAATGGGGATGTTTCATCTAAAGATTATTCTGTTTCCTTATTTTGGGGCCTTGAGATTTGGTATAGCGTAGTCAGTATACTGACTAGGCTAAGGGCTGGATGTCCAAGGAATCGTGGTTCAAGTCCCAGCAGGTTGAGACATTCAGACTTTCTCTAATGCCTCCTATTAAGTGGAATCTGAGACAACTTTCCCTGTGGGTAAAGCGGCCGGACCGTGAAGCTGTCCACTTTCCTGCCATCTAGTGATGTGGTTAAGAGCGAGTGCAGATATATCCCCACTCCTCTATATGCCTTCATGGCTTGTTCAGGGACAGCCTTTCTTTGACCTTCTGCCTTTATTGTGGGCCTTCTAAGCACCTTGCTTATGGTAAGCGATAAGTGGATGTTCAATGTGCAATGCATGATCGTCTGTAGGGGCTGAACTAAAACTTTATTGCAGGGGTGTGGATAATCTCATTGCACAGGAGATCAGATGCTTTAATAGGCTAGGCATATGTTGAAAAATAGTACATATATGCATTGAAAAATATTATCTGTGCCTTGTTTGCCATGTAGTGTCAAAATAATACCATAAAAAGTCGCATTACAAAGACAATGTCACCTTACTTTTCTGACCTGCCTATATGCAAAGGTTAATTTAGGCCCTTGAATAAAGTGATTCTTGAACTGAATTAGACAAATCAAGAAACATAATGGTTGGACAAAATTGAATGTCACTGATTTGTTGTACATTCCATCCCTGCTGGTGTTGTATTTTGGATGTTTTTATAGAGAGATGGTTGGGACACAACTAGTCCATGCTTTTCAGCTTTTTTATACAGTCTAAATGGACTGCATAAATGTGCAGAAAAGATTACTGCTTTCCTTTTGAAATTTATTTACCTTGAATGCAGTTTTATCCAATGTGGCATTTTCTGGGAATATAATTCCACGTGCAGAACGTGTTACTGTGCTTATAATTTGTATTATATTACAAATTTGTGTTTATTCTAAAACAACAAGCATTCAAATTGTGCATCAGATGTAGAGGTAAAACCTACATTTTTTGTACAGTAGAATCTCCATAGTTTGAGGTGAATGGGGCCAAGCTTGCTTCATATTACTGAAATGCTTGGACTGCACAGATAATTACAATTTAGGACATATGATTATGTATATATTATGCATTGTATTAGAATGTTAGTGTATACAATAGTACAGTAGTAGGATAATAATAGAATATATATTATTAAGTTATATTGCAAAGAAATCAAAACTTTCTCTCTCATTGACGATACAAAAAAGGCCTTAAGGTTAGTTTGCCGTTGAAGTTGTGATGGCTTCTTTGCTGCAGAATTATACTATCTTTTGTGGAGCGAGCATCAGTTGGGTAGCCTTATTCCTCTTTTCACTTTGAAGTGTCATGATGTTTCAAGGACTGCTAATCCTTTGGCATGAGGCACCCCATCTTCTTTCACATCTGCATCACCATCATTGATTTCTTTGTCCCCCCCCCCATTATCTGAATTATAGATTTGTCAGTGATTTTTTAATTTTCATTTTCATTGATCCTGTCTTTCAAGACCATCTTTTTGGAATTTTCATGTCCCGGCAGTTGTTAGATCAGACTTATTATGGTCTCTTACTCATAGTCTTCTGCCATATTGCCCTTGGCTTCAGTTTGACTCAGCTTTTTCCAGAATTTGTGCAGACTTTTCAGGTGATGGTTGAACCCATGATTTAGCTGTCCATATGCAAAATCCTTCACCCTAATCTGTTTCAAGCAGCCCATGAAACTCTCTTCATTTTCTCTTGCATTAAGTAAATCCTGCAAGAATTTCCCTCAATGTTTTCTTTTTAAACATTACAATACATTTTGGTTCATTGACTGCAACAAAATGGTTGCATTCCATCATTTTTTTGTTCTTTGTTTGGATGTGAAGGTGCATTGTCTAATATCAGTACAGCTTTGCGAGGAACATTTTTAGAAATTTCTCTGTCTTGGGTGTGAACTCAACAAAAAATCCATTGTTTGAGTAAGTCATAGTCCATCCAAACACTTCTTTTAGCTTTATGTGAAATAGGTAGTGAAGGAAATGTGTTAGAAAACCCATGGTTTAGCGGATTTGCCAGGCAGTACAAGGAGTAATTTATGCTGTCCAGTTGGATTGCGGCAAACAAGCATGGCCATCCTTCTTCGCTTTTTTGAGGCCTGGAGGTGGTTTTTCGTGGTGAGAAGACAGTGTTTTACAGGGAATAATTTTGTAGTTTAATCCTGTCACATGGCCATTATATACAGTGGAATTCCTTTAGTCTGGCACTTGGTAATATGGCACTCTGATAGTTCGACACTTAAGGAAAGTGGTCCCAAGATGAAATTCCACTGCCCATAATTTCCAGTGCATGTACTGATTATGTGACTTTATGTGAGGTTATTTGGACTTTATTGAGCCAAGATATTATAAGGCTTAAAAAGATACAACAGTGAGTAAATGAGATACTTACGGCAACAGGAAACACACAAATTTAATGATTCCTCAGCAACATGAAATAATTAGGAAGCTTCAAAGTGGCAGGGGTTAAACAGAGATTGTAGCTTCATACAACGTCGGATCATCAACTGCTATGTTATAAAGAGATGGAATGACTAATTGTGATCCTTTATGGCATCAAGTGAAAGTGTGAAGGATCTTTTCAAGTGACATATTGAAAGAGCCTTGATTAGTGCAGTTGGACAAGGTGTTGTTTAAGTGATTTACAGTAGGAAGGGCATTCCGAAGGAGACCCCATCACTGGGCCTATGGTAATTGAAAAAGCTATGTCTTTTTATGATCAAATGAAAATAACTGACAAGCGCACATTCTCTGAGGGCGGTAACAAAAAATTGCCCCTAACAACTTAATGTAGGTACTGTCTGATGATCTGGGATATATGATAGTCTGGCACCTGTCTGGTACCATGGGTGCTGGATTAAAGGAATTGTACTGTAGTTTGTCATTTGCAAGGTTTTCACTTTCTTTGATCTTCAGTTATCTGTTTTGGAATGTGTCATCTGCTTCCAAGTGTGATGAAATTTTTTCTCCAAACAAATGTTTAGTTGATGCACCTTTTTTCCTTTCTCCTCCACCCCCCTCTCCCCATCTGTCTATCTAGCCTACACTAGGAGTAAAATCACACTCATCACCTTCATGTTGCCTCTGAAAATGAAGTGCTTTTCTATGAACAAGTAAAATCAATATCATTATCAACTCATTAGTTGTTTTGTTGGAGGGTACACAATATTGCAGTATATAATTAATGTGTAAAAATTCATTTTTCATTTAGTAGTCTGTCTTAACGACAGGTCCAAAGCCTCTTCCAAAGTGAGCTCTCCACTTAGTGCAATCTAGAGCTTCCTCCTTCAAATGAGAGTATCCTCTCCTTTCCTTAAGGTCATCCAGTAGCTTCCTATGTCTTTCTTCCTTGTCTTCCTGTCACTTCTATCCCTCATTTTATCTTTCCTTCAATAACCTGTTGTAGAAGGTAGTTTCTATGCAAAATGTGACCAATCCAGTTAGCCTTCTATTTACTTATTTCATGTAGGATATTCCTCTGCTCCTTGACTCTAAGTAATACTTCTTCATTTCTCACATGATCGGTCTGATATTTTCCATCCTTCTCCAGCACCACATTTCAGAACTTTCCAGGTGTTTCTGATCTACTGCCCGAAGCGTAAGTTTCAGCACCATATAAAGCTATGCTCCAAGTGTAGCACTTTCCTCAATTCCAAGTCCAATGTACTAGTAAGAGCCCTCTTCTTGTTGAATGCACCTTTAGCCATAGCAATCCTACATTTAATTTCACAACTACGTCTTCCATCATTTGTTAAAATGCTACCCAAATATTTAAAAGATTCCACATTCTCTAGTTGTTTTTGGTCTGTCATAGTTTTTACTGGGAATGTTTGTCTTGAAATTCTCATTACTTTTGTTTTTTCCACATTCATTTCCATTCCATAGCATCCTACAATTTCAATTAGTTTATCAATTATGTCCTGTAGCACCTTTTCTCCCTTAGCCAGTAACACAAGGTCATCTGCATATTTCACAGTATGAATGGTTTGCCTGCTAATTTTGAAGTCTCTAAACCCTTCCAGAGCTTCCTTGGTAAGGCATTTGCTCTACAAGTTGAACAGAATTGGTGACAAACAGCATCCTTGTCTAACTCCTTCTCCAGTCTTCACACTTCTTGTCTCCCCTTGGTTCAGTTATACTTTAACACTGAGCCGTGTACAAATTGCTAATCAATCTTCTTTCACCCCAGTCGATACCAGTTCCCTTTAGGATCTGCATTAATTTGGTCCATTTGACTTGGTCAAATGCCTTCTGCCAGTCTATGAAGCAAACACATAGTTCCGCATCTATCTCCAAGGTTTGTTCAGGTATTATTCTCAGTATCCCAAATTGCGTCCCTAGTTCCTTTTCCTCTTCTAAATCCAAACTCATCTTCTCCAAGTACATCCTTATTTTTCTTTTCGATCCTTCTTCTAAGTATCTTTGCTACTATCTTTGTTGTATGTGCGATAAGGCTGATTGTGTGATGGTCGCTGCACTTTGTAGCTTGTGGCTTCTTTTTAATTCAATCATTGTAACTTCCGTGAAGTCCTTGGGCCACACTCCAGTTTCTTAAATGGTTTTTATCAATTTCATCTTATTTTTAAACCACCTTCTCCCAATAATTTGAGCACATCTCTAGGTACATCGTCATATCCTATAGCCTTCTTGTTTCTTATTTCCTTGATGGCTTTTTCCACTTTACTTTGCAAAATATATTGGCCTTTCTCATCTGTATCTACTTCCTCTTCAGGTTCAACTTCTAAGGTTTCTGGTCAATTAGGTCTGTTGTATAGTTCTGTAATATAATTCTCTCAAAGTTTCAGCAGTTGACTTTGCTCTGCTATTCTATTCTGTTGGGAGTCTTCGATGCCAATATTTTGAATCCCTTGGGTCTCCTTCCAACCTAGTTCTTTTGTCTTCATGTACATCAAATCATAACACCCTGTTCTTTGAAATTCCATAATCTCATTACATTTGTTCTCAAGATATTCCTTTTTGGCATTATCTGTGGCCATTTTCAATTTGTTCCTCAGCCTCATGTAGTTCTTCCTGCCTTCTTCAGTGTTGGCATTCTTCCATTTCCTTCTTTCATCCATTTTACTGATCATTTCCTGTGTAATCCTTGGTTTTCTTGCTCTCTTCTCAATTTTCCCAACTAGGTCACTGATAATATCTAACACACATTCCTTTATATTGTTCCACTGCACTTCGATATTCCCACTGTCAGATCCAATTGCACCGAGTTTCTCTTCTAGAGTATCCTGCACTCTTTGTCGTTGAGCATATAATTTCTCCAAATCCCATTGTGGTCTTCTCTTTTGGAACCTTATAATTTTCTTCAATCTGGTGCAGATCTTGGCAACTAGTAAGTTGTGGTCAGAGTCAATATCTGCCCCAGGCGGTGTATGCACATCCTTCACACTGTTTCTGAATCGATGTTTCAAAAGTATGTAGTCCAACTGATGTCGACTCTGATCTCTTGGTACCTTCCATGTGTACATTCTTCTTTTAGGCTTCCTGAACCATGTGTTAGTGACAGTCAGTCCATTTCTTTCACAAAAATTGGTAAGCATTTGATCTCTGTGATTCTTCGTAGGCCATATGGTCCAACAGTGTTCCTATATGATTTATCGCCAACAACACTGTTCCAGTCCCCCATTATGATGGTGTTTGTGTCACCCTTTCCATCTTCTTCAAGAATTTCTTCAATTATGTCATACAACTCTTCCACTTCATCATCTTCATGCTCTGATGTTGGCATGTACACTTGCATCATCAGAATATTTATTGGCTCTGCCTGTAATTTAATAACAATGATTCTGTCATTATAAACAGTCTTCTTAACAACACTTCTCACTATACTTTTATGCACCACTATTACCACACCTTTTTCAGCCCGTTCACCTCCAGAATAATACACTGTATAATCACTACTTCTTATTTCACCTTTTTGTCCTTTCCATCATACTTCACTGACACCTAGAACAGACACCTCATTCATCTGCATTTCCTTTTTCAAATTTTCCAAATGCCTCATCGATTCAAGGTTCTTACATTCCATGTTCCAATCATGTAGCCGTGTTGTTCCTTCATCTTTTCTTTGTAATCCTTCTTGCTGTAGCGCCTGCTGCTGGTTATTTCCCTTAGAAACACACCCCCCCGGCATGTAAAATTATATATTACAATATTGTGCATTTTGTTGGTTATTGTGTTTTAAACAAGTAGTTGTGTTGAGCCTGATATTGATTTTACTTGTTCATATCACTGACACACAACAGGATGTCCACGAAACGATAAGTGCTTTTTGTTATAACACGGTCCTGTCGCTGGGGCTTCCTGTCAGCCGTGATGTAAAGACCATATGAACAAAGCTTCGCGGTTTTTTTAATGTTTAACCTTCTTCATAGTTTCAAGTAAGATTGAGTCATCTTCAGAACATTTCTCTATGCACCATTTTTTTATGTTTGCCCTGCTTAGGCATCAGTTCCCGAGAGTCACTTCTCGTACACCTAGTTTCAAAACTACCCTTTTATATGTTGTCATCTACATCCATTGCTTTTATAGCTTCATGCTTGTTTTATTGGAAGCATATTTTCTTCTGCTCGTAGCACTTATTATTAGGTTAGTTAAAATGATCATATTGCATGATAGTAGACAAAACTATGCAAGGAAAGTGACTAAAAGGAAATATGGAAATGCCTGAGAGACATGGGTGCCGACAGAGATACACACTTCAACTGAATTCTTTACCCAGCATAGAAATGACCTGCATGACAGTGCAGCGACTCGGACAAAATGGTGCCTCAAGCACTCGGGGCTCAACAATATTGACACTGCAGTGTATTTCAGAATTATTAAGTGGAAGGTTTTAATGCTTGTCCAATTGCAGTGGTGATAATGTCCAATAAGATGAGAAGAGTGGTGTCTATAAGGAATTGGAGTGTGGTATTATGGTCTGTTGCAAGTAGTGTCACAGAATTGGTGTAGAAAAACTAGGAATTGTGTGTAATCTGGCTGAGATCTGACATATATACCTTCTAAATGAAGCTTCAGAACAATACTACATCAAATGTTTCATTTTCAACAACACATGCAGGAATTGAAGAAGTGGCAGATTCAAAGATTTGCAGAATTGAATTAGTAGTGTGTTGGGAGCTGGGAGAGTGTAATTGATATAGAGACAAGGCTATGGGCTGAATAGTCAGGTTTGAATCTGGGCAAAGGAAAGAATATTTTATGTTCTCTGAAATGCCCTGACCGGCTACGGGTCCCACCCAGCCTGCTATTCAGTGGGTATTGGTTTTCTTTCCTAGAAGTAGAGCATGTTGACCACTCACCCCCTTCTGGAACCAAGGTAGAGAATGAGTGGAGCTGTACCTCTAGGCCCCCTGTATGTATTTAAGGTGTGGACAGGGACAGCTTTACCTTTTTCATTTTTTGTTAATATGTTGGAGGAAACAACATGATGCCAGGAGCTTCATGATTTTCACTCATCATCAAATATTACTTGGGTTATCAAATCAAGAAGATGAGATGGGCAGGATATGTGGCTGGTATGAGAGAGGGGAGAGGTGCATACAGGGTTTTGGGGGGGAGCCTGGGGGAAAGAGGCATAGATGGGATGATAATATTAAGTTGGATATTAAAGAAATGTGATGGGAGGGTGTGTTTAGATTGATCTGGCTCAGGACAGGGACAGGTCTTGTAACCATGATGATAAACCTTGGGGTTCCATAAAATGTGGGTAATTTCTTGACTGGCTGAGAAGCTTATAGCTTTGCAAGAAGGTCTCTGCTGCATGGAATTAGTTTAGATAGTTTCACTGGTAGTGTGTAAGTTAATGTAATTTCTGATTTCAGGAGTAACATGTGATGTTGATGCATCAAACATCAAGTGGACAGTTAGGAACACAACAAGTGGCAAACTGTCTGTAGAGTTTGATCTGTTGCCCGAGTCTTGTGGGTGCATATTATACAGGCTGTACCTCTACATTTATGAAAATGTGACAAATGCAGAAGAGTGTGAGAACAACTACTCTCCATCGCTGCATTCAAGCAGAAGCTTGGGAATACTAAATCATGCTAAACCAAGCAGAGAAGTTCCTCCATGTGGCAAGGTATGTTTCATCTGATTGTAGATGGATGCTTTAGACAAACAATGTTCCTCATATATTTACATGTGCATTTTTACACTTGTAAGCATGAATTTATACAAAATATTGTCCTTGTTATGAGCATTAAAATTGTTCTTTTCAAGTTATTTCCACTAATCTTCATTTAATTGTGTAGACACAATCTTGTTAGTTAAGGATTTGTTATTGATGTGTTCTTATTTTGGAGTGACAAATGGGAAGAAGAAACATTTTGTTGTGGCCTTTTCTAGCACATCTCAGAATGCAGTGAATAGAGCTTTGTACTGCATTCTCTTCTAGAAGCATGTATGCACAGTTTTCCTATATGTGAATAAAGACCTTCCCACACAAAGATGTTGGTATTAAGTGAGAATTACGAAAGTGTCATGTCAGCAGAGATTTGAAGTTGAGGTTGACATTCATTTCCTGTGTGTTTAAACTGTTAAGACCTGAGTGAGGCTTTCTTTTAAAATACTGTGTGTCATCACTTTTAAATCCTTTGTTTTGTTTCTGGAAACGTACTTATGAATATTAACTTTATAGTATGTATGTTTGTATTGTCTTAGACACATTTTGGAAGATAAATGTCATAGACATTTTTACGCACTTGCGGAACATGTTGCATATTCAGCAAATACAGGGTTATTCGAAATGATTGTCGGGGTTTTAACAACTTGTCATACACAATACACTTGAGATAGGATTATATGTATTTTTTCATTTAATAGAACAACACTCCACATTTTTGTTACATACCATACAGGTGCCCTATATGTGCACCCTTTGTCATTCTACAAACATCAACACGATAATCGACTTTGTTACAAACTGTTTGTAGCATGTCAGCGATGAGTATCATGTTAATGTTTGTAGGATCACAAAGGGTGCACATATAGGGCACCTGTAAGGTATGTAACAAAAGCGTGGAGTGTTGTTCTATTAAACAGAAAATACATATACTCCTATCTCAAGTGTATTGTGTATGACAAGTTGTTGAAACTCCGACAGTCATTTCGAATAACCCTGTACTTTGTTGTGTGAAGCATTAAACATTTGTGTTCCATCTTATTTTCTGATATGTAGTTTCTATTTGTTTCTTTGTAAATGTTTTGGAGAATGCCATGCTTGGAGCAACAGTTTCCTTATTAAGTAAGCTTCCACCACACCATTTCATAAACGTCCGTAGTTAATAATAATGAAGCCAGTGGCTGAGAAACATGCACCTTTTTTTATGTTTGTACCATGCATTTTAATTAATTGATGTTTTTTATTATTATACCAACTAATGCACATGTAAGTAGTATAAAATTAGTATTAAAATTGCTCCGACATGTTTCGGTGTTCTTACGCAATCCTCACGGAGCTCACAAGTTGTGCCAGCTAAAGTTATGTATTACTAAAATGGAAAATACAATTCATCAGTATGTTGTTATGGTAAAATTATTGGTAAAATGTGGCCGCATATGTAATTTGAGTCTGTAATGAATAATGTAAAGTTTAATAAGAAATGCGACATAAGGAGTATGGTAAATTATGTCGATTGATTTGATGGACTTACCCTGGTTAGGTGTGTGTGTTGTGTGCTGGTCAGGAGTAAACTGAATTTGGGAGTGAGTACCTAGTTATGTAATGCAACATGTTGTGCCAACTCATACATAGGGTTTAGGTCGTTGACCCTCTGTTCATCGATCAGTACATTTTGCTTTTGGAAGAATGATTCCCAGCAATTCGTTTTAGCTCCATTATTACAAGGAACTAAACTGAATTGCCTCATAGGTACAGTAGAAAATATTTTTGTGATTAGATTTTTGACGTACCTTTTGGCAATTTCTACATGAACATTTAAGCCTTCTGGGATATGAAACCATGTTGATGGGTAGATAATCACGTTTTGGAGAAATGTACCACCTCAATCCTCAGGGCCTAAGCAGTCCAGAAAGAGTTTTCTCTTTTTGTCGTGTTATGCATAGCATCTTCATAGACCAGAATCCTTTTTGAGAAACTGATAGTCTCTCAGCTGCTGAAGAAGTTTCCCGTATTTAATGAAACCCAAATGTTTCACATGAGCCAAGTGTGCCTTGGTGCCCAATTTCAGTAAGTTTCATATTAATTATTATTCTATATAGCCTCATGATCTCTTCTCTGGTGTTCTGACTACAGTTTTATAGCATTTCTTATCTTCTTATGACAACACTTTTATAGCATTTTTCCTTTTTATGGCTGCAGTATTATAGTGTTCCTGCTCTTTTTTGTGACTGCATTTTTTCCCCCCATTTCTTTCCCATGTGTGCCATTAGATGCTGCCCACCACTTCTTCCTTCATATGATTACTTTAATCAGTGATGATTAGTACTTTATAAAGTGTCTTGTTATGTAATTTTCTCTACCCAATTAGTTTTATGCTTTCCCTCTTTCATGTTCAGATATATTCCTCACCACTTTGCGCCCAAATACCCTTCCATTTGATTATTGTATGATGGTGAGAGACTAAGGTTTACACCAATGTAAAACATGAGGTAAAATGCAGTTTTGTATATGTGAATTTTTAGGGAACCTCATAATGAATGTCATTTAGATTTATTTAATTTGTTGCTTAATATATGAATTATTTGTTTATATTACAATTTTTCCCTATGTTCTGGTAGTAAGACATTGGCATGTACATACTAGCATCTAAGAAAGTGAGAGGTTATGACAGTATTTTTGTTGTTGATATGGAATAGGGAAGTAGTATTCAATATTTATGTTCCATTTCCTTTGTGTCTACTTATGATTTAAGATGATTTTCTGTTAATTTATTTTTGAGGGATCCTGTAACTAAGCTTATGTTTGCATGCTCTGTTCTCTTTGAAGATAAATGCTTGGCCAAATTGGCATTGTATCACTTTCTGTGTAGTCTCATCCTTATCTTCTTCTGTTTTCTGTGGTCATCTTCAGTGATTTACTCTTGGAGTCTCAGTAGCTCCTTAACCTTGCTGTGGCAGTTCTTTAGAGATGTTTCTGTTTTGGGTCACTTCAGGATTGTCCACTGCTCTTTATCTTACAGTCACGAATCTGTCTTGTTTTCTTCTTGGCATTGTATGCAGAGTGTCTTCATCCATGATGAGTCACACATGGTAACTATGGTGTTAAGCCCAGTGCTCAACTTTGTTTCCTTCCTTGGTGTGTAACAGAGAATTTTCCTGATGGGCTGACATATTGTTCACACATACTACATGGCTGCTTTTATCAGTCATTCCTTAATTTTTATGGCTACCCACGCATTTTAATTTCATCTGTTGGGAGTTCTGGCATCTGGTTCTGCTGTGCTGTAAAATATGCCCAGTGCTTAGGTGTTTGTTCTGCCTCAATGTTATCGCAGGAAAGAGGCACAGTGGGTACCATGGAAGCTGTGCTAGATTACCGAATTCAGCGGGTACCTATCCCCAGCATTCTGTCGTGTGATGATTCACCATAATATTCACATCCAATGAACAGGGAAACCATGCTTATTGCCCACAGAGAATGCACCGTAGTCACCAGATTAAAAGCCATGTGATTTTTTGTGGGGGTATTTCTCATGGATAAAGTGTTCAACACTAACTCTTGCACAGATGATCAGTAGATGTTTTCAGCCCTTCCAAAAACTTTTGAAGAGTTAATGTGGAATTCCATCCATGCACTTCCACGCAGCCCTTTTAATTATTTACGCAGTACACACACACACACACACACACACACACACACACACACACACACACACACACAAGTCTTTACTGTAATATGGCAACAGCTTTACAATCGCTGATGACTTTTTTTTGTAACTAGTAACCATAATGAAAACTGTACTTGATGCCTCAATACATAGATTACATTGTTTCTACATAGTAGGGTTTCCCCATGTCCTAGCAATGGCTGTAGTTCAGATTTGTCCTAAGGAATGTGTTTTCTTCATATTTTAGCAACTCTGCATTATGGTTTTTACCAAGTGGTGTTTCCCCATATCCTAGCAACATTAATTACCATTGGTAGCTACCAGTGAATAAATAAAATATAAAGGAATGAACAACACTCATTTATATATATATATATATACACACACACACACACACACATATATATATATATACACACACACACATATATATACACACACACACACATATATATACACACACACACACACACATATATACACACACACACACACACATATATACATATATATATATACAGGGTCATCGAAAAAGATGGACGGGGTTTGAAACCGCTATAACTTAAAAAGTACTAGACAGATTTACACGTTTGACATCTTAAAATGTTCAGAAAAGTTTAAAGTTTTAGACTTATGTAAATTAATTATTTTAAATTAACTTTAAAATTAAACTTAATTTAAACAGTGGAGGCGCTCATCATTGGCACGGGAACTGCAGGTGGGTGACCTTGAGATGTTGGGGCGATGTTCATGCCGGTGGTGAGTCACGTGCACGTGCTGGGGAGGGGGTGACTTTGGAACAGTTGCGTCATTGTCTTTCAGTTTTAATCAGTGCGGGGCAGGATATGGACAGTTCACCAGAAGGCTCAATTTGTGTTGCGGTATGCAGAACTGAAATTGGTTGTCGCAGTGCAGTGTAAGTGGTGACGTTTACATCTGGGAGAAAAACCTCCAATGGACAAGGCTTTGAATCGGTGATGAATCAGTTTAAAGAAACAGGTACTGTTGAAAAGCAAAAATCTACTGGCCGACCAATCCGTCTCGTACTTTTTAAGTTATAGCGGTTTCAAATCCCGTCCATCTTTTTCGATGACCCTGTATATAGGCATAATTTTCATGCAGTTGAATGTTTGTGAATGTTACAGAAAGTTTATAATATTATGATTGTTACATTTTGTTTCAGACTGCAGTTGCAACATTCAATTATGTATTCAGTGGCTGCTATGTGTTGTATATTGAAGCAGATAACACTCATTTGGGATTACTTTTTAATGAATCAAAGCCTAGGTTTATAAGGACTGAATACAAAAAGAATTTGCTGATTGATAAGAAACCCAATATTGTCCCTCAGTATATTTCAGCACTGTAAGTAATAACATTGAAATATTATGTTATTGTTACTTATACTATATTTATGCAAACATTGGCTGCAGATTTTAACAGATTGTGTCCAAATATTGAGGTGTGGTCATTAACATGGCACATAAAAAAGGAAAGGTAAAGTGATCCTGTTACAGGCCTGATGTGGCCCAGAGGGTGGGTAGTGGTATAGCTCTACTCTTTCATGACCCGGCACTAGAAGAGGGTGAGTGGTCAGCAGCACACCCCAGCTGCACTTTACCTGCGGGAAAGACCTGTTACCCATTTTACAGGAGGCTGGGTGGGCCCCAGGGCCGGTCTGGATGGGCGGAAAATCTAGTCCCCACCGGGATTCAATCCCGGACCGTCCAGCCCGTAGTCAGTCGCTATACTGACTGAGCTACCCTGCCCACAACATGGCACATACAGAATATATTTGCACCCTTTAAGTGTACTTATGATGATGTCAGATTTAATGCCTAAAGTATGCAAATTCTTCATCCACTGGAAAGAAGTTGAGCTTGCAGACATTCTGCTCTCTCTCTATTTCACCCACACTGTTGTCATTCATGTTTGCCTTTATTTTCATTGGCAAACCACTGTTGAGTGCTTTGGATTATGCCATGTTGGTGCTGTTTGGTGATGTTTTGTGATAAGAAATCTATGCCGCTTTTGGTGAGATTCTTGGTAACCATTTAATTTAAAATAAAATATGTGAATGTAATACATGAGGTAATTTGACCTGTGCCTGCTAGTTTCAGTACTGTTTTCATTTATAAGATGGCACACAAAGTTAGGTGATGTTTGCCAGTGAGAGGGCTTTGCAATTTTAGGTGTGGCCATTACAGTGACATATTTTTTTCACTTGTTTCATTTAAGAATGAAGTTGTGGTCCTTCAGTGCACATTACCAATGTTCATTTAAATATGGTAATAAACAGTGACACATAAATGCCATTCTGATTTATAGGCTTGTGATTTTAAAACAATGTTTTTGTGATTTACTTATTGTGTCTCTGTTGTAGAAAGTCTGATGATTTGAAACACTTCAAAACATAGTTGAGATGTTACAAATTACTTTACCTGAAAACACTAGTGCTTGAAGTATAGAATTTTTTGAGTTCTAAACACCACATCACTTTTTATTGTGGCATTTCTCACTACACTTGAAATTCCATGTGAAAAGTTATATTTATTCATATGTGACATGTTAAGGTGGGGGGGTTACTAATGCCATTGTGAAAAGAATGAGAACAATATGGTGATGCCTGTCAAAAACAGGCATATCATTTGCAACTGACTGCATGTGAGTTGACAGCAGGAGTGAGATTTTGAAGGGATTGACACTTAATTCCCAAAATGACACAAACAATGTACATTACTGTAGCTTCTTATTTGTTGCCACATTGGATTTTATCTGATAAGAGGACAAAGACATTGTGATGCTGTAGGCTGTATGAGGAAGCTTTCAAGTGCTGTAAACTAGTAATTATACAATTTAGCAATCAGTTTTGTACCAAAGTATTTAAATGTACAGAGTTTAACATTGGAACCTTATAGTGTATGCTACTGGCAGCATTTTAAAATAAATTTTCAACCGTACAGTGAAGTAAATTGAATAGACTATATACTAAATTTGTCAGATATGACATCAGAATTTCATACCATTGCCACTTTTATAATTGTTGATATATAAATATTTTATACAAAATTTAGTCATCTGGCTCTGTATAAAATCTTACACTAAACTGAAAGTGATATATGAATTCTGTGCTGGCACCACATTGTTGTGCAGTCTACACAAAAATTGCCTGCAATATTATATATTTTTCAGATCTTCACTACCAAACTACATTTTACGAACCTTATGTAAATGTGTGTTATATGTGTGTGAATTTGGTAGTTTCATATTAAAACAGATTGTTATTGGTAGTTAAATTAGTGAAGTAAGCTGACTTGTTTTGAATAAGCATGTTCTTGTTAATGTGCATTTTTTTTTTCCTCCCCATTTAATCTTGCAGTCTGGTTTTGGAATGAACTGTCACGTGTTCTAACACTTACTTCTATGTGCACTTATTTAAGATGCCAGTATCTTAAAGTATTGGTATTTTTGTGTTGGTGAAGGATAACAAGTGACCCAGGTCTCTTCAGCTGGTAACCTCACACTTTTCAGCTGTCTAGTTTATCCAAACAACTTAACTGACAGTTAATAGTTCATATAATACATAATGTATTTCCTGTTGTTACTTGATTACATTTGTATTTTATTTATTATTGTTTTATTAAATATCATTTTCATTGATAGAAATAATATAGCATTACATGATGGAATTATTCTTGAATAAAGAATTAGAAAAAGTGTGGAAGGAAATGACTGTAGTATAATTCCAGATAATAAATTCAGTATTTTCTTGAAGGAGCTCAGGAAATCCAGAAAAAGGCTCAGGATAGCTGAACCTGGGGATCTAATGAGTATAAAGTGGGACTATGAACCACATGACTGTAATGTTCAATACAGAACTTCCTCCTGATACCATTTGGAGTATTTGTGCTCCTAGTTGAAGAGACTTGGTGATTTCCATTCTGTGGTGATATGAGATGAATGTTAGCACTTTGCATTTTGCAGTGTTTACCACATATTGCAGAGTTCACTATATGCACTAAACACATCTGTCACATCAATGTTTTAACAGTTCAATTACGGTTTTCATATGTGTTACTATTCTCTATGCAGTAATTTAAATGACATTCCTGACCCATCCTTACTCCATGCACCCTATGTATCAATCCAGTTCCTCCATCTGCTGCACACTTGTCTTGAAGATGGTGACTGCATTGTGTGCTGAAGTGGGAACATCTTCAACACATAACACAGCCGAAACTTGAAGGCCAAAGTTATCTAAGTACAGGAATTTTTGTTGAGTGCATTTATCTGCTTATTGGACAGTCCATTAGAAGGATAAATAGATATATGTTGATTGTTGCAGTGTAAAAACTACTAACATTATGAGGAGTAAATTTGCCACTGGGTTTCAGTATTAAATTCCAAGGCCAAGAAATGAATAATTGAGTGTCTGTTTTAAGTACTTGCCAGTCACAGATTCAGGTTATCTGGAATGCACATCCTTGTTTTCAGATTAACCTCTTAGCAATTTTTTATATGCACTTAACAGTTTAGGAGCTTTGCATAAATAATAATTACAGTAATGGTATTTGGAGACTATTTAATTTTAAACATGGAAAGTATGGCTGTTCATGTCATAGGTTAATATCAGTACTTGTCCCAGATATTACTTGTTACCATTGTAACTGTTGCCATGTAGGTTTTTTGTCTCCAAACAAAAATGAATATAGAAGTAAGTGTAGGGGGCAGTATAGATATAAATTTACTTGGTTAGGGTAAAGTTGACCATATGAATGCCTTGAAGGCATATGGAGAGTAGAGGTGTACCTTTCTCATTCTTGACCTCAACAGTAATGGGGGTGAGTGGTCACCTTCATACCCTGGCTTCTTTATGCTAGGGGAGAGAGTTCTTGGTACCCACTGAATGGGAGATGTGGTGTGTCCCAGATCTGGTTTTTGATGCTTTGGTGAAGAGAAGAATATCTTGCCCATACTGGGAACCATAATTCCTTGGTTTTCCAGCCTACCGGCTAGTCACTGCACTGAGTACATTTCTGTGTTCAGGATTTTCAGTTTTCTTTATTTGGAGTGTTCATGAGCAGTGATTATTCAAGTTAGAAAAAGTAATTAAAGGATGTTGCATTATATTTTCTCATAATCATGATGTGAAAGAAAGCAGTGTAAACATGAAGGACATTTGATCAGTTTATGGTGACTAAGTCTGAACAAGCACTGCATTGTTTGCAAAGGTCTTTTTCCTTGCGTGTCTGTCCACTGCTCTCATACCTAAATTATTTGACCTGTTTATATGATGGGATGAAGTAAAAGTAAGGTTCAACCTATGACATACCACGAAGGCATGGGGGCGTTAACAACACACCCCACCCACTTTGCCCTGGGGAAAGAAACCTGGTACCCATTGTGTAGGAGGCTGGGTAGGCCCCAGGGCTGGTCTGGACAGGTGCCTAAAATCTCGTCTCCAACAGGATTTGATCCCCAAACCATTCAGCCTGTAAAGGGACTTAATAAAATTACAGTATTTAAAACATGGTACATGGTTTTGGAAATTTTATGAAGGGTGCCCAGATGGATAGCTTAGTTTGTCAAGAATTATCAGGCTGTGCTATGGATCTGGTTGTTAGTCGCTGTCCTATCACATTGGTGGCTCGGGTTCCCAAGTTCTGTGGTTTTCTGCCATGAGCATTATTCCATTGGTGCACCATACTCATTTTGCATTCATATTCAAGTATTATTACATAAATTTCACACTTGACAGCATCAGTAAAACACATCAGTACCATTACACATAAGTTTGTGTGTGGTCGATGTTTTGTTTTGAAATACGTTGAGGTTCTTTATTAGGACGTGACTGTGTGTATATTAACATAAAATTTAAACTCAGAAGTAAAAATTGATGAATTTTAGGGAGCAGTAATTAAGTTGTGAATGAAAACGTTTGTTTTGTGGGACTGCTGTTGTAGAGAAAATGAAAAATAAATGCGTCCCATCTTCTGTTTTGAGTATGAGGTTTCATGAGTTTTGTCATATATATTCTCTTACAGCAGTAGTTTCCAAATTTTTTTTTATGGACTTTGGAAAATTTCTGAGGGTTCTAGCATAACATTTAATCATTTTTGTGCCTTCTGTTTAACAGCTCTACTGCTGTGCTGTAGATGCTGAACTTCAGCAGCTGAAGTATTGACAGAATTTAATTGGAATTCTAATTTTAGTACATTAAAATACAGTATGAAATAGAAAAGAAATGAAAGTACAATTGAAAATCAATATGTATTTTTTAATGTGATGTTTAGATTATTCATGGTTTATGTTGTTGTATATGTAATTTTAAATGTATGTTGTGATTGTATGGTACATTGTGCAGAAATGGGGTTGTTGTTACAGAAGTAAACCTCAGTTCAGTTCACGAGTATCTTGGCACTTCTTTGCCATTTGTATGTATATTTTTTATATTTTTTTAATTCTTTCAGTTATTTGGTAATCTTACATGGCCTGTAGACTGCTTGAATGATGCTCATGGATCACATTTTGGAAATCTCTGTTTTATGGTATAAGTAGTATGGTTCACACACTGTGTGTGTGCGCGTGCGCGCGTCACAGACTTCGAACTGGGACTTAGTAGATACTGTTTATTTTCTTTGGTAGGCATAGCATCACCCAAATTTGTGAGTACCACAGATTTATGGCAGAGCATTTGAATTCATTATTCTCAATCAGTACAGTGCCATTTCTTGTACTTGTAAATTCAGTCATTAGCATTGGTTTTGTGCCTGTGGTTGAAGATCATCTTTGCCAGATGGACCCAGTTAAGTAGACCTCGAGACTTCACTATTTTTGGAGCAAGTTGGAACTGGTTGAGATATGTTGTTCCTCAGTTGGCTGTGTATTGGAAGTGTGTTTTTCCAGTGCATGTTACATTGTCTCAGTTTGAACAGTAGATACACATCTGGTTCTCTTTGAAATGAGGAAAATTAGCCATGGATATCCTTGTAAGCCTCCTTGTGGGTTATACATATGAAGTTCTTTAAAATCTGCTGTGTACAACTGGTAAAACTAATTTAAAAATGGTGAAGAATCACCAGATGACAAGTGCAGCAGTAGGCCAATAGCCTCAATGAATGATATAAATATGACCCATGTTTTGACAGTAATGATGGCAGATGAGTGATGATTGCGCACTGAATGACACATTTCATATTGAAGTTCTGAAGTGTTTGAGGTATGCCATTTGTCAGAAAAGGCTGGCAGAATGGAGAGACTGCTGGATTTTGCACCATGACACTGGACTTGCCTTGTTACGCTTCTGTTGCAGTGCAGCAGATTTAGGCCACAAAACCAAATCTGGTCCTCCCTCAGCCATCGTATCTGCAGATCTTCCTCCATGTAACATCTGGCTCGTCCTGGAGACTGCTAGAGCAAATGCATATTTGTAGAAGGGCAGTATTTTGAGGGTGACTAGGTTAGGTTTTTTTACGTACCCTTTTTACTACAAATTGTGCTGTAATTCCTGAAACTTTAGATCCTCCCATGTATTAACTCTGCTAACATTGTCAGTTTCTAGAAATTCAGTACTACCTCGACCTTCTTATTTGTCATGTCATCATAATTTTCATTGTGATTTATAGTATTCTTAAGTTAAACTCAAAGGTGTGGTGCTGCCAGCCCGTTGCACCATCCAGAACTTTTGAAACTGATTCACCATTGTTGTGGGTTTTGATGATGTCTAAATTTATAGAGCTGAGGACGATAGAATGAAGGCCATTTTTGTTGTACCATTAACGTGATGAAAGAAAGGAAGCCATACAACAGCCATTGTTGTTGAATTTGGCCCTGTGACTTTATAATTAATATATTATTGTGACACATAATTGAAAATGTGCCAGAAGAAACATACTAAGATACGTGGTTCTAGCAGTAACACTTTGTTGCGTATGTTCAGGAAGTGCCCGAATAGCATATTTGTTGGAACACTGGCTGTTCTAACCAAGGTGTCTTGGGTTTCCTCAGTCCTGCCAGGAAAGTTCTCTGATAGTGTCTGAATTCATTATTTATCGTACCACTGGATGCTGTGTAGTTTGATGTACTAACATCATTGCTAAATAATCCGCAAGTAAAGGTGACACTTTATACGTTAAAATGTTTAATACAGAGAACACCTCACTACAGGAGTGATTTAATATTTAAATGAAAGTGTCAGCAGACTGGTTGCAGGAACTAACCTGAATGTATCGGTCTGTGAAGTCACTGAGAATGACTGTCAGGACTGACAATTATACAGGTTTTCTGTCATTGTTGTACTTCAGATAATTAGATTTATGATAAGTTTAAGGTCAACAGTGAAAGGTAAAATAATTTTCTGAGAACAGTCCTTTCCATAAAACTGCACTGTTGTGTGTTATTACCATGTTTTATTGGAAACATGGAAATAGCATACAGGGTTTGTTATGTAGTTCAGCAGATGCTACTGCTGTGTTATCACTGTGTTTTATTGGTAGCACATAAACTGCAGATATTGTTTGTTTTGTAGTTAGTAGGTGTTGCTGCTGTGTTTTCCGCATGTTCTGTTAGTAACACAGAAATTGCAGACAGTGTTTGCCATGTAGTTTAGCCGACACTGTTGCTGTGTTTGCTTATTTCTAGGCAGGAGTTGCAGTTTTCTGTTGGTTATGTTACCAGGATAAGTGTTACCAGAATGGATCTTCTAATCAGAAAATGTGATTCCTATACATGCACCTGTGTTGATGGTAGTGTGCATCAAGGGTGGAAGATGGCTTTGAGTGTAAGCTAACAATCGTGCTTTAACTGTTTTTTATTGACAGTGAAACAGGTGAAAATTGTGTAAAGTTATTAGCATAAATATGTATTGTACATTGATGCTAGCATGATTATCTGTGAATTGAATTTGATGTTAGTATGCGAAGGCAGTGTTCTTAAACATGTATAAGGTTGTAGTGTTACTTATGTACAAAATTCAACATCCTTTTTCATATTTCTGGCATTCTGGGGCATGTACTGACTGCTAATGAACTTAATATTTATAATCTGTGCTTACTAACAAGCGGCATTTGCTTTGTCTTATATTGGAGCATCTCATTGTCCATTTTGTTGCATGCTTACCATAATTCCTCCTTACTGGCAAAGAGTTTATATATATTTATATATCAGTGAGGTCTTGTATGTTGGCTTGTATCCCTGCCTATGGCTTTCAGAATGAATAACATTATGCTTTCAGACAACAAATTGATGTAAGTGTCCAGTTCCAGTCAGTTGAAGAGTTTGAAGATCTGCATATTGGTTTGCGCCTGAACTCTGATATAGATCAGGCAGTGGAAATGCCGTGCTACAAGTCAGGACATGATCACTCATGTTGCATTTATAGGGTAAGAGGCAGTAATTCACAGAAGTGATGTATTATTAGCCACCTACATTTGCGCGTCTGAGTTTAGAGCTGCTGCCCTTGTGTAACGGAATTTACTCTTGGGTATGAAATTCGTGTTTGTAATTTCTGGTATTTGACCCCACAAAGACCTGTTTACGTGGCACCCTGCCTACTCTTGCAGCAAGGTTTAGGTGGCAACGTATCCTAACATTTGTGGTGTTATCTTATGTTTAAATTGTAGTGTATATTGGTAAATAAAAGACATTCTGTGGTCATAGAGGACCTCAGAATATCCCCAGGCTGTCATATGTTAGTGGCAGGGTGGAGTAGCAATGCAGTCTTAAGTGTGAACATCAAAACTGCTCGTATGTGGAAATAAGGTACGGCGGTTGGGACACAGTTGATGACCACATCTCATAGACAACATTAATTGATAATGGGTTGATTGAAGGTTTGATCCAAGCCTAGTCAATATGGGATTTGTGGTGGACAAAGTGGTGTCAGTGGGACAGATTTCTGTCTAGTACTTCAACCTGCCACTTATCTTTTCACCAGTGTTCCACATGTATATTTATTCATCTGTCATTGATGCAATACGCACTAGATACAGAGAGTATCAGTTAAATAAATTGCAGAAAACCAGAGTTTATAGTAGAATTAAATTTGCTTCAGATTAAACTATGATTCAGAAAGATTTTGTTTTCCTTTCAAAAAATGAGGAATTAATTGACTGAATTGACCAGCTGGGTTTGCAGTATAAGGGCCAGAAGTGTACTGGTGATTCTGTCAGTGACAATCTAATTAACTGTGTATCATAATTTGTTCTGTGCTTAATTCCATGTCCTTAACCCTTTAACGCCGAACAGCCACTAAAGTGGCCGCAAACAGTGTATCGAAGTTTGGAAGAATTTTGTTCACTCCTATTCGGTTACCTGCTGTGGAATGCTGTGCATCTGGACTCTTGAAGGTCAGGCTTTCATTCAAGGGTCAGAATGTACCCCCTCCACCTCCTAAACCCCTCCCAAACACTGATATATATGTCACCACTTCTTGCAACTGCGTCTTTTTCCCAGCTGACTAATATGGTTCTGACATGCTTACACTATCGCTTGCTCTGGGGTTCTGTGGGTTGAAATATCAACACTGGCCTATGAAGCAAACTATAGTTGTTGATCAGAAAGGTTGTCAGTGGCATACTGTACCCATATACTTCAGACAAAACTAATGCTCAAAAATCAGAGATATCCACAAAACTTGATGTTTACAGCTACAGAAGGGCCCACAAACATTCCTCTTGTAGTGCTGGGATAATCTGTAGGGGTTGTGGGATAGTAACATGCAGCATACAGTTGTCAATCTAGTAACATCGTTTTGGGCACCCTCGAATAGCTGGAAATTCATATGCAGTTACATCGTAGCTTTAGATCTGTTTTGCTGTTACTGTAGAAGATGTTCATATGTAAGCTACATTAGGTTCCTGACCTGTGGCAGTCCTGCAGAGGAGTGTAAACAAGGCAGACCGTTGTACATGCTTTTCGCAATGGCTGGGGAAAAAATGACACTTGACGAGGAAGCGATCAGTGAAATTCTGGTTGCTGACACCTACTCTCTATCAGGTTCTGAGGCTAGCGATTTTGAAAACGATTTTGAAGAGGAAGAAGAAGACCAACAGCAACACTATCACCACCACCGACGATGACGACAGCAAGCCTCAGCAGAAATCACAACACAGGCTGCAACGAGTGGTGGATTACCAACCTGGGGACCACATCAAGGAAGGAACACAAATATTCATCCTTTTGTCGGTCCAGCAAAAGGTGTGAAAAAAGTGAGGCTCCAAACATCAACAAAGACAGCTCACCATGGTCTGTGTTGATGTTGTTTTTCACAGAAATTTTTCATCTGCTGGTTGAACAGACCAACGTGTACTACCAGCAACACCTAGACAGACAAGCTGGACCTAGCCACCGACTGCCTAACATTACAGTGCCAGACGAAGACTTTTGTTGCCTTAGCTCTGCAGATGGGACACAAATTGAAGGACACACTACATGACTACTGGTCGAGGCTTAGACAGCTACACAATCCGTTTTACAACGAGACCATGACACAAGACATGTTTACACATACTCCGTTTTCTGCATTTTGCAGACAATTCACAGAGACCTGACAAAGGCGAAGAATATGACTGACTATGGAAACTAAGGACTGTCTTTGACAAGCTGAATGAGGCGTATGGTAAATTCTATAACCCCTAAGAGCTTTTGGCAGTGGACAAGGTAATTGTAAAATTCAAGGGCAGGGTTATCTTCAGGCAGTACATTCCAAAGAAAAGAAAATGTTTCGGCATCAAAATTTACAAACTCTGCGATGAATCAGGGTGCATGTATGACATGAGAGTGTATGTGGGTAGAGGCTCACACTCCTCCACTGACGACATGACTGCAACGCATGAAACTGTTAGACATTTGACTAACAGAGTTGAAGGCTCAGGACACAAAATATTTATGGACAGTTTCTTTTCACCCCCAAGACTTTTCGATGATTTGGACATATGTAAAATAAATTCTTGTGGGACAGTGCGGCCCAACAGAAGGGACATGCCCAGTGACTTTGGACCAAAACAACTGAAATTGAAAAGGGGTGACGTAAAGTTGAGGACTAGGGGAGGTTTGACCACATTAATTTTATCTTCATGTGGGGCTAAATATACCTACCGAGATTTCAGGCTCCTTCTGGTGAGGAATTTGATTGAAGAAGCTGGAAAGAGCCACGATTGCTCTCTCCCCCCCCCCCCCCCCCCCACCCCCCTGAACAAACGCCCGACCCTG